>Ga0233425_10001983_pt1 | contig 42704 bp, 33 predicted proteins | sample Watercolumn_Towu_2_FD_181712 | JGI IMG/M metagenome (GOLD analysis project Ga0233425, IMG submission 181712) | Freshwater microbial communities from Lake Towuti, South Sulawesi, Indonesia - Watercolumn_Towuti2014_140_MG | ecosystem: Environmental > Aquatic > Freshwater > Lake | place...
GATATCTGATAAAGTAATGGCTACACTCAATATTCAGCGTCATCCATTTCATGGAGAATGGAATTATACCATTTGCCCAAAAAACACGTAAAGTTGTTACAGTTATTATGTGACAATTCCTAAGTATTACCCAATATAATAGTAATACTTATAGAGAAATTTGTCAATAACTTTAACCTGTCAATATTTAATTCGAATATTCACGAATTCTCACGAAAATTCCATAACGTACAGCAAGAGGACTCTTCGTCAATTTGGTAAAAATAAAAAAGGCTGATAACTCATTAATATTATTCGCATTTATTCGTGGTTCATTCGCGGCATATTACAGAATTTAGATGTTGTTAGGAAGCAGACAAGCTTAGGCAAACCTCTTGGGGATAGAAGCTTTTTAGAGATGCTTTCTAAAAAATTAGGTTACAAGTTAAACTTTAGATCTAAAGATATATCTAAAAAAGGGAAGTGTCCCTAAACATTACCATTTTTCAACACTGAGTCAATAACTTAAGTATGGTGTCTCCGGAGCCCCCTGACGGAATCAGTTTGTTGGCTGTATTTGTTTGTTAAATTTCTCATTTTGTGTAGGGAAATGAAAATGAAATTGCTCTCCATAAAATGACTTGTAGGGTATGTCTAAACTCACCCTATTGGATGCGCGATCCATAAATTCGAGAGTGGGGAAGGGTTGTTTAAGGAACTGAATCGCTACGATAGTAACTTTTTCTTTGGCCACCATGGAATAGCCTTTTGCGACATAACCAAGAAGGGATTTATATTCGAGATTCGGAAATATTATCTTCAGCCCCTTTTCTATCGGTTCCACTCCTTGTCCAGAGATTACTTTGCCATCTACTTTTACCAAGAATTCTTCTATGAGCGCTGGACCGATTCCATTATTTATCAACTCTATTGTATAGAAGCCTTTCTCAGCGTCTCTATTTGTCCATGGTGTCAGATGAGGTCTGAACGAAAGCCTATTATGCCTTCTTGTTTGCATGCCTTGCCATATTGAGAGTGCAAGGGCACAAAGTGCAATTACAGCGGTTGCAATTCCCGTGATGACTTGCCAGTTTAATTTCATAAATTTATTTAGTGGAGTAGGATGGGTTAAACGAAGTGAACCCATCAAAGCGGTCCAATCGACCCAGAACATTTAAACTGGTTGTTGGGTGCGCGCTGCTTCACCCAACCTACAAAACTGCGGCCCACTGGCGCTGTTCGGCACAATGCTTTTTGTGCGGCAGTTATCGGCATATTCTCACCCTGGAGTACTTAGAGTATTTGGGAGTATTTAGGAGCACATCCTATTTTTCATGGGGAAAAATGATATACACAATAAATCATACCACCAATAGCAAGGATAGTAGCAACAAATATCCCCACCACATAGTTGTATAAGGTTGGGTAAAGCAACTATTACAGGCAAATTTCCCTTCTGAGAAGCGAAGCGACGAGGAATCTCATTTTACAAACCGTTGGATTCTTCACTCCCTTTGGTCGTTCAGAATGACGCTCAACGCAACGTACTGGCATCGTACTTTACATCATAATATATTCGCATACCCGTGTCCATCACAACAGCTTCTCGGCAATCTGGATGGCGTTGAGGGCGGCGCCTTTTCGAACATTGTCGCTCACAATCCACATATTGATTCCATTATCAATGGATTCATCCTCACGGATACGCCCTACAAAGACTTCGTCTCTTCCCGCAGCCACGGTCGCTAATGGATACAACTGATTGGCGGGGTCATCCACCAATTTAACGCCCGGCGCCGTTGAAAGAAGCTTCTTTACCGCTGCTGCGGTAATTTTCCTCTCCGTTTCTATATTCACGGACTCGCTATGACTCCGAACAACGGGCACACGCACGGTTGTCGCAGTTACCCGAATGCTGTGATCACCCATAATTTTTTTCGTCTCGTTCACCATCTTCATCTCTTCGGACGTATAGCCGTTGGGCATAAACGCATTGCTCTGGGGAATCTGAGGTAACACATTAAAGGCTATCTGATGCGGAAACAAGTTCCTCTGAAAACTCCCCTTCCCTGAAAGAATGCTGGAAGTCTCCTTTTGAAGTTCGTCAATGGCTTTCAGCCCTGCGCCGGATACCGCCTGGTATGTTGAGACAACAACCCTCTTTATCTTTGCGACATCATGGATAGGTTTTAAGGCAACCACCATCTGAATGGTTGAACAGTTGGGATTGGCTATCACACCGTGATGCTTTGCGATATCCTGCGGATTCACCTCGGGCACTACCAAGGGCACATCTTCATCCATCCTAAATGCGCTGGAATTATCCACACAAACAGCCCCGCTTTCAATCGCATAAGGCACATATTCCCTGCTGATGCTCGCGCCTGCGCTAAAGAGGGCAATTTTTATCCCTTGAAATGAATGTTTGGTCAATTCTTGTACCGTATAATCGGCCCCGCAAAACCGCATTTTTCTCCCGGCAGAACGTTTTGAGGCCAATAATCTCAATTCCTTTATGGGAAACTTTCTCTCTTCAAGTATCCTGAGAAATTCCTCGCCAACAGCGCCCGTCGCGCCAACCACCGCTACATTTACAGCCATTTTTACCAAGAACTCCTTTCATCGCAAAAAACAGTTCCGCTCACCGCAAAGACGCAAAGAACGCAGAGGAAAAAGACCTGAAGGCGAGAACCTGTAATAAAGGGGAGGGGAGCATAATCTTCAAACCTTTCAATTTTTCATGCCCCTGATTTCTCTGTGTTCTTTGCGCCTCTGCGGTGAACTATTGCCTTTATTTAATCCGTATTAAAATATTATCCTGAATGGACTCTTTCTTCCGCACGTCCTCTATCTGTGACAAAAACCGCAGGGCATCTGTGTAATAGCCCGCCGTTGGTTCCAGGTTCGGCACAAGACGAAGCCAGTACTGATTTTCCAAATGCATAAACAATTCCCGAACATACTTGCTAAATATCGATGCCAGCGCCACCGCCATACAGGTGTCTTCACCTTTTTCCACAAAGGATATTTCCATCTTCCTTTGCTGGTCAACCACTTCGTACGTAGACACCTTAGCGCTTTCCTTTAAAATCTTTACATCTACTTTGTGTAAAAAACCTTTTAATAGTTCGGCATAATTGTTTCTGCCGCCCTGCTTGTCAACAATCAGGCTTATATTCCCTTTAAAATTATTCCACAGCCTGGAGATAAGCGCCGCACAATTGTTAAACAAGACAACGGACTTGTTATCCGTTGCTTTTACCCACTCATTAAACTCCCGAACGGTTACCACACAACTGCTTGCATAACAAAACTGCACCCCCTGCTTATCCAACGCATACTTTAACAAATCGGCATAATTTAGAATGGCAGAAATGTTTGTTGCTAAAGGTAAAGGATAATCCCTTTCGGCATACCACGGGTATCCGGCAATAGTCTCGGCATGGTAACACAACAAATTCTTCAGCAGTTGATAAAACGACGTGGTTTTTAAATCCTTTGACCAGAGGAACGAAAGAGCAGCGTTTTCCAATGGTTTTAAGCCTTTTTGGGCATTATACAATCTTTTACTATCGCGAACGGTCAGCCGCTGTCCCTTGCCTTTCATGTCATTTGAAACGGCGTCGTTCAGTAAATCCCACAAAGAACAATTGGCCTTTTCGTCCGGCACATCAAAGGCAGTGATCGTAATCACCATCGGTCCGAGCAAAGGACCATATCCAGCTTCATCTATACCTGCTATGATAGTCATATTAAAGCCATTTAAAACAGGTGTATTATATCGCTTTATGGGTGAAAGTCAAAACGAAACTAAGCCATTTCATTTCCCTTGACAATATTCTAAGTAAAAAATATAATTTTCGTAGTGGCGGCAACATATTACCCACAAAACACGCGAAAAGAAACGAATGGACCTTAGCCATTTACGTGTCTTTCGTGGGCAGATTGAAATCGTTAATAGTAAATCAGGCAAATATTTCATATAGAACGAGGCTTCAGGCCTCGTTTAATTTTTGAGAACAGAAAAAGATGAGGATTCTCAGGGCATGGGAATGTAATATAGACAGGGAAATTGTAAAACTCAAACAACAATTAAGCCTCCTGGATGGCCTGGCAACTAATCAGAGGAAGACGGTACTCAAGATCATACATGACGTCCGGAATCTGGGTGATAAGGCCATCGTAAAATATAGCAAATGTTTTGATAAGGTTTCTCTTTCGCCTGATGAATTTCAAGTAAAAGACAGAGAAATTGAAGATGCTTACAGAAAAATATCCCTTCCCTTTGTAAAGTCCATTCAACGGGCTATCAGTAATATACGGAGATATCAGGAACACATAAAAATTCGGAACGTCGGCCCGTTAAAGGCAAACGGCATTGTACTTGATACCTTGTATTCTCCTGTGGAAAGTGTGGGAGTGTACGTTCCTGGCGGTGCGGCTTCGTATCCGTCCACCGTATTGATGAATACCGTCCCGGCAAAGGCAGCGGGTGTAAATAAGGTAATAATGACCACCCCTCCCGCCCGGGATGGAACTACCCCACCAGAAAGACTGGTAGCAGCAAGGGAAGCGGGTGTGAACGAAATATACAAGGTAGGAGGCGCCCAGGCTGTTGCCGGCCTTGCGTTTGGCACGGAAACCATTCCTAAGGTCGATAAGATCGTAGGACCGGGAAACATTTTTGTTACGCTTGCAAAAAAAGAGATATTTGGATATGCGGGCATCGATATGCTGGCAGGGCCCAGTGAGGTATTGATTATAGCGGATGATTGCGCAAATCCTTCGTTTGTGGCTTCTGACCTGTTGTCACAGGCAGAGCATACACCCGGTATCTCAATACTGATCACTTTCTCAGAATCATTGGTGAAACAGGTGAAAACGGAGTTAAAACAACAAACTTCTAAACTCAAACGGCATGAAGATACCAGGAAATGCCTTGATAAATTCGGCGTCATGATCCTGACAAAAAACATCAATGAATGCGTTGAAATTGCCAATGCACTGGCTCCCGAACATTTGCAGATTATGACACAAAATCCCAGGACTGTTCTATCCGGCATTAAACATGCCGGCGCAATTTTTTTGGGCGCATACACTCCCGTCGCATTGGGTGATTACATCGCAGGGCCATCCCATGTGCTTCCAACAAGCGGAACGGCGCGTTTTTCGTCAGGGTTATCGGCAAATGATTTTCTGAAGAGGTCGAGCGTGATAACTTATTCAAGGTCGGCGCTTAAAAACGCTTATAATGATATTGCCGAAATCTCCGGAGCTGAAGGTTTGGATGCACATACACAATCTGTTCAAATCAGACTAAAAGGAGCACGCACTTGAGTTACTTTCGGGATAATATTGAAAGGATGTCGGGATATATACCGGGTGAGCAGCCGAAGGACGGCATCTACATAAAGCTCAATACCAACGAGAATCCGTATCCACCTTCTCCAAAGGTCTTACATGCTGTTAAAGAGGCGGTGAACGATAACCTTCGTCTTTATCCAGACCCCATCGCAACGGCAGCTAGGATAAAAATCGCAGAAACATTGGGTACGAAACCAGAATGGGTTATGGCCGGAAACGGTTCGGACGACTTGCTGTCCATCATCATACGGAGTTTTGCAGGACCGGATGACAAGGTAGTTTTTCCGTATCCCTCTTACATGCTTTATAAAACACTTGCCGAACTGCAGGACGGGAATGCCCGCGCTGTGGAATTCAATGAAGATTATTCCCTTCCCGATGATTTCATCGTAGCAGATGCAAAGGTCACATTTATCGCAAACCCAAACTCGCCTTCCGGAACGATGATTCCTCACGGCAAAATATCACAGATCGCATCTGCCATAGACGGTGTGCTCGTTGTAGACGAAGCATACGCTGACTTTGCCGAAGATAACTGCCTCAGCCTCGTTGAAAAACACGACAACATCCTCATCCTGAGAACACTTTCAAAATCATATTCTCTGGCGGGCATCAGACTGGGTTTCTGTATTGCCCAGGAATCCCTGATTCAAGGGATGATGAAAGTTAAGGATTCGTATAACGTTGACCGGCTCAGCATCGCCGCCGTTGTGGCAGCACTTGATGACCAAAAGAGCATGAGGGCACATGTTGAAAAAATAAAAGACACAAGAAACTACCTTACAAAATCTTTGCAGAATATGGGATTTTTTGTATACCCCTCTCAAACCAACTTTGTACTGGCTCGGTGCATGAAAGGGGTTTCTGCTCATCATTTATACCAAACATTAAAATCACGAAAAATACTGGTAAGATATTTTAACTTGAGGCGGCTGGACGACTGCTTGCGCATTACTGTCGGAACAAGGGAAGAAATTGATACCTTACTAAAAAATCTAAAAGAACTTGTCGATACAAAAAAACATACTAAAATAAGGGACGCCTGTTGTCACTGAATGAATCCGGGCTGAAAATCTTCAGCCCCTACATATGGTGTGTTCATAAGACTTTTTGGGCAACCCCTACACAATTTTAATTCAATTAACTATAAACAAAAAATACCCATGACCAAACGGACAGCCACGATCAACAGAAAGACCAAAGAAACACAGGTCGAGCTAACGATCAACATCGATGGAAATGGAAACAGCAGCATCAACACCGGCGTCGGTTTCTTAGACCACATGCTTGACCTGCTTGCCAAACACGGACTGTTTGACCTGACAATCAAGGCAAGCGGTGATCGTATCGTAGACGATCACCACACGGTAGAAGACGTGGGAATATGCCTCGGACAGGGAATAAAAGAGGCATTGGGAGATAAAAAAGGCATTCGGCGCTTTTCCCATGCAAGTGTCCCCATGCAAGAGACACTTGCCAATATTGCTTTAGATATCAGCGGAAGACCTGCATTGGTATATAATGCAGCATTTCATACAGAAAAAATTGGAAGTTTTGACGCCGAACTTATCGAAGAATTTCTGAAGGCATTTACGGCAAATGCAGGCATCAACCTGCACGTGAACGTCCCTTACGGCGCCAATGCACATCACATAGCAGAGGCTATATTTAAGGGGCTGGCCAAGGCATTGGAAGACGCTGTTCGGTTTGACGAACGCATAAAAGATGTCCCATCGACAAAAGGAATACTTTAAGGATAAAGGAAATTCTTCATGTTAAAAAAATCTATCACATTTTTTGCGCTACCGACATTTATTCTTTTCTCGCTAACGGTCTTCCTGCCGGCATCACTTTATGCCCAAGTTGCCGATTCACCCTGGCCTATGTTCAGGCATGACTTGCAGCACACAGGGAGAAGCCCGTACGGTAGCATTCAAAGACCTATCCTTAAATGGGCATTCCAAACGCAAGGTCCTGTTACTTCCTCTCCTGCCATTGGTGAAGACGGTACAATCTACTTTGGCTCAAAAGACAACAAATTCTACGCAATCACCCGGGACGGCAAGCTTAAGTGGGCTTTCGAAACGCAAGGGGAGGTTGAATCGTCACCCGCTATCAGAAAAGACGGAGTCATTCTCTTTGGATCATGGGATAGTCATCTTTATGCACTGAACTCTGATAGTAGTATGCGCTGGAAGTATAAATCCGAAGGCGGGATCATCTCCTCTCCGGCTATCGCACCTGATGGTACAATTTATTTTGGATCGTGGGACAAGAAACTCCACGCCATTACCCAGGACGGCAAGTTAAAATGGACGCAAAAGACTGCCGATCACATTGTATCGTCTCCTGCTATAGCTCCGGATGGCATGATTTACTTTGGTTCTGGAGATTACTATTTGTTTGCAATGAAACCGGAAGGCAAAGCTGTTTGGAGTTTTGGCACCAGATACCTTCTAGACGCATCTCCTTTGATAGCGCCCAATGGAAATATTTGCATTGGCTCTGAAGATGCTAAATTTTACGTCTTTCGTTCTGACGGACAGGTAGAATGGTCATTTGACACCCTGTACGACATTGATTCTTCTGCTGCTATGGATAACAATGGAAACGTGTACTTCGGCTCGGGCAATAACAGCATATACGCATTTACACCCGACGGAAAACTGAAGTGGTCTTTCGAAACAGGCGCCTCTGTGAGTTCGTCTCCGGCAATCGGGGCAGATGGCACAATCTACGTCGGTTCCAGAGACAGAAAGCTGTATGCCTTCAATCCTGATGGAAATGTGAAATGGATATTTGAAACCGGGGACGCCATAGAATCATCGCCTTCCATAGATGTCGACGGCACCATCTACATTGGCTCTAACGACGGGAAACTTTATGCAATAGGCGAGGCATCAAGTAATAACTAACGCATGAACGAAAACCCATAATTTTGTCATTTCGACCGAAGGGAAAAATCTGTAAACCCTACAATTTCAATGGCCAAAAGATTTCTCGCTCCGCTCGAAATGACATTATTGCTAGTTTTCGTTCAAACACTATTTAACTAACGGCCTCTGCAATCTCAGCGTTCTCTGCGGTAAGCTATATACTATTACCATATCTCAGACAAATAAAAAGGGCCAGCAATAACAAACTGGCCCTTTCTATAAAAACTTCCGAATGAGGTCTTTGAGAACTATTTCTATTTGTTGTAGGGGTAATTCATAAATTACCCCTACAAGATTGAAAATTCCGAAAATAGTTGCTACAATTACGACCTCATTTTCACCTTGATATCCTTGATCTCTTCAGGAGACCCGCCGGCACGTGGTAACTCACCAGCGCCGGAACCACCCTTTATAGCCTCCTGCTTCTTGGCTCCACGTTCATCCATGTAAGTAGCAAACCAATACAAGAATGATACAAAGAACGTGCCTCCCACCATATTCCCGAGTGTCACAGGAACGAGGTTCCATCCAAACATCTTCCCCCATGAAATTGCTTCCGGATCGTGAGGCAGTAAATTCGCAATCGTTAAAATAGTCATATTTGCCACACTGTGTTCCATCCCTGTTGTTATGAAGCAGAAAAGACACCACCAGATCATAATCAGTTTGCCTGAGTCACTCGTAGTTCTGCCTATTGCAGACCATATTGCAAGACAGACGAGCCAGTTACAGAAGATACCCCTGAAGAATAGCTCCCACCATGGCCCGTTACACTTATAGGTAGACACCTTGAGTATAAATGACTTCCAGGGATCGGGGGCAAAGATACCTGATAGAATAATCATAAGCGCAAAAAGCATCGACCCGCCCAGATTGCCTATGAATGTCCAAAATGAACCCAAAATGAACTCTCCCCAACTTACAGTTCCTCTCATTGGCCCCATTCCCAAAAGCAAGTTATACCCTGTTAACAATTCACATCCACAAACAATTACCAATGACAAAGCAATGCCAAAGGTTGCACCAGCAACTATCTTCCCTATCCCTGGATTTATTGCTGCAACTGGGGCAGCACAAGTAAATGCCAGGATAACACCAAAAGCCACATAAAAACCGGCCAGCACAGAAAGTACCAAGAAACCTGTCAGGCTATGTTTCATGCACGTAGCCTTTTTCAAAGACACCGCCGCCAGCGTATCTACAGCTCCAGTATATAACATTAATTGTTCTCCTCTAAAATGTCGTTGTGAAGATCATTTTCCAAATCAACACACCATTTTACTTGCACTTCATATCTACTCTCAACTCTATACTTCTAAACATCCAACCTCCTTAAAATCTCTTTAATTATTTAACACACCCCCTTTCCTTTTCGGTATTAAAAATACTCCATAATTCGAAAAATCCCCTTTTCACACTTTTCTACGATAAGGCAAATTTATCCATATCCCTGATTTGCTCCAGATTTCGCACTTTATCAGACAATTGCTTCTTCTCCAATGCCTTCTTACCTATATTCACAACGTCACCCAGCAAAAATGGCTTCAGGGCAAAATCATACACACCGCAGCGGATTATTTGGTTTTTATCGTATTCATTCGGATTGAAAATCGCCACAATCTCTGCATTAGGATTCGTGAGCTTAATCATCTTCAGCATCTCGAAACCCGCCTGCGACTTTACTTCCAGATCAACAACGATGAGATCGTAGACATTTTTATTGAGAAATTCTACCGCTTTTTTCCAATCCGTTCCATCACACGTTTTATATTTCTCCCCCTTAAAGGCGCCCACCAGCAACTTTCGAATCTTTCCATGGTCTTCTATAATCAAAATATTTGGCATAAAAATCTTTCATAATCACGGTAATTACTACCTTTATTGATGGGGGAGGCTCCAGGCGCCCGGTGTCTTTGTTTGTTCTTCAAGTTGTTTCCTCAAGGCATCCCTTTCCTTTTCAGCAGTTTCTAAACTATTCATAAGCTCCTTGATCGTATAATCCTTGTCGCTCATTACCTTTTTAGCTTTGGAAAGTGAGTCCTCTAACTCCCATATCTCCTTTTGCAATCGGGCCTTTTCTTCTTCCAGTTTTGCCTTTGCATCTCCGAGGTTTTTGTTTACAAGCTTCAACTGTTCGTCTTGTTCTCTAACAGAACCGGCAACCTTCTCTGCCTCCTCTTTTTGCCGCGTAATGTCAGCGATCATTTTATTCATTTCTTCCATAGAACCAAAAGATTTCATTACCCTTTGCTGCAACTGGTCATGAAAAGTCTTTTCCCTGATGTATCCCGATTCCTTCATTGCATAATACTTATTAATCATCTTTGTTGCAAACCCAACGTTCACAAACAACAATATAAGAATCAGGGTCTTTGCATTGACGGACAAACCCTTAACGCTCTCATTTCCCATAATTTTTTACTCCTCGTTCAGTGTATTTTAATTCATTTAAATACATGCTTTTACCTTTCCGTTATATCCCGAAATACACCTTCAATTCTAATCGCCTTGCCGTTTTCATCACGCACGAGATTGCACGTCCTTTCAGAGATAAATCGTTCGCCATTTTTTCTCTTGCAATAGGAAGTAAAGTCTCTCCATACGCCTTCCTTCTCCAACTTCTCAACTAACTCTTTTCGGTCATCGGGATTAACATATACATCCTTTACCCGCGTTCCTATGACTTCTTCCGGCGAACTGTAACCAAGTATCTCTGCCCCTGCCTGATTAATCCAGGTAAATACCCCATCTTCGGCAGGCTCACACTGATATATACCTTCTTTCAACGAATTCAGCAGTTGCCGGTGATGTCTTTCTGATTCCTGCAGCTCCTCCTCCAATTTCTTCCGCTCCGTAATATCTCTAAATATTCCTTCTATACGAATAGGTTTACCTTTGTCATCGGTCACCAGACTGGATGTCCGCTCCATATAAAAGCGCTCTCCGTTCTTCCTCTTACAGAAAGATACAAAACCTTTCCATACTCCATCTTTGGATAGCTTCTCAACGACTTTTTTACGGTCATCCGGATTTACATAAATATCCTTCACCTTTGTTCCAATCACCTCTTCCGGAGATTTGTAACCAAGCATCTCAGCGCCTGCCTGATTGACCCACGTGAACGCCCCATCCACTTCTGGTTCACACTGATAAACACCTTCTTTTAATGAATCGAACAATAAACGGTATTTCTTCTCGGATTCGACAATTTCCATTTCTACCTTTTTTCTTTCCGAGATGTCGCGAAATACTCCGTAAATAGCAGATGGATTCCCTTTCTCGTCCCTTAACAAATTGCTTGTACGCTCTGCATAGAAACTCTCGCCATTTTTTCTTTTACAAAGTGATACAAAATCCCTCCAAACCCCGTCTTTTTCAAGTTTATCGCAAAGCCTTCTCCTGTCTTCCGGATCCACATATATATTCTTCACCTTCGTCCCGATTACTTCTTCCGGACCGCTATATCCCAATAATTCAGCGCCCGCCTTGTTAATAAAGGTAAACACACCCTCCACTCCGGGCTCTGATTGATAGATACCTTCCTTTACAGAGTTAAACAATTCCCTGTATCGTTTCTCTGATGCCGCTATCTCCTTCGTCTTCTCATCCAGGGATTTCGCCATGGCGTTAAAGGAATTTGCCAATACGCCAATCTCGTCTTCTCTCTTTATGTCTACTCTTTGAGTTAAATCCCCCGATGCCATCTTCTCGGTTACTTCTTTCAGCTTTATAATCGGTATCGAAGTCTTTCTACCGATAAAGTATGCCACCAGCACTATCGGAAATGCCAGCACCAGCAATATAGAGCTTACAATATAATTAAGATTATAGGCAGCCCCATAACCCTCATCCCTGTCAATTTCTGCTATAACGCCCCAGTTGAACTCTGGCAGCCACCTCCATACACCCAACACCGTGATGCCGCTGTAATCCTTATAGCCCTTTGCATCAAAGCCATTATTGCCGGCAACACACTCTCTAACTCCATTGGTCAACTCGCCTGTTTCCCTATTAATCAACTTCAATTCTAATGCGCATCTTTTTTTCACCAATCCCATCTCTTTCAGATGCACTGCAAACCTCGATTCTGTAATCATGTAACCATCTTTGTTCACAAGGTACGTCTCGCCTGTCTTCCCTAGTTTGAGGCTTAACATCAATTCGTTCAGCGCATTCACATCAATCCTCAAAGAAACAACGCCAATAACAACCCCTTCCCTATCTTTTAGCGGCGTTGAAACAAACATGGTTGGCATACCAAGTTCCTTCTCACCGAATTCATTTGCAAGGGGTATCTCAGATGGAATAACACCTGATACAAAGGTATTCCCTTGTACCGCTTGCTTAAAATAATCCATCTCTGAAATGTCACTTCCTACGCTTTCTCCAGCCGAAGCAATTGTTACCAATCCTTTATCATTACTAACAAGCACACCCTTTAAAACATACTCACTTTTTACTACTTCAAGATATTGGATGATATCTGCATAGTCCTTGTCTTCTCTTGTAATCTTTGCACATTTAGCCATCAACGGATTGTTTGCAATCACACGGGTATTCTTCATCCTTTCGTGTATCCAGGTTGTGACCAGTTCTGACTGCTTATGCCCAATGCCGTCGAGGTTTCTAATTAACACATCCTGAAGATCTGACTGCATCCTGGGATAGGCCACAATCCTTAGCAGAACAAACGGTAATAACGTAAATACAATTAGTAAGAAAATGAGCCGATTTTTAATCGAGATAAACATTATTTTTCTCCGTAATTTAACAAAATTGTACGTCCAAGTTCATAAATATCAGACTGCTTCGTTGCCAATTACACATTTTTTACCACCAGTGCGTTGGGTAATCTCTTTTCCCAAGCTTATTGAAAATCACGCCGATCAACAACAGAATAAATGCCCCTAAGATGACCGGATTCAAAATATACATGTAGCCGACACCCAAACCGCCTGTCTGAACAGCCACGTACGCGGTTGCACCTGCGGGGGGATGGATCGAATAAGTCACCACCATAAGCACCAGCGCAAGGGAAACACCAAGGGCAATAGACCAAAACGTGGCCCCAAAGAAATCATTTACGGTCACACCGATGCATGCCGCTAAAAAATGCCCCATCAGCACATTTCTCGGCTGCGCAAGCGGCGCCTTATAAGCGCCATATATCAATACAGCGCTAGCGCCGAACGGCCCTAACAACATCGGGCATTTCCAGAGAAAAGCAAGCAATGCTGTAAATCCTACGCCCAGAAACGCACCCCACAAAGAAAGCCACACCTCCCTCGCAGGAATTGCAGGCTGCGGCGCCCTGGGTAACTTCTTTACATACACACGAAACTTGTTTATTCCATCCATTATCGGCATTTTTCTCTTCTCCCCATTTGAAGACCCTTTAAAGAGCTCTGACAGATGCGTTAAATAACCTTCCCTACCTTCTTCTAAATCTTCCTCAACTTCAAACTTAACATCTATGACTTTTTTAACCTCTGTGGTTTTTCTTTTCTTGAACATCAGGCAAAACCCATCCCCTCATCCTCAATTCCAATGGCAAGATTCACAAAAAACAATCTATGAAGTACAGAAAAGAAATTACCGGCCACATAGGTTTTTACCGTCTTTTTGCTTGCAACCTTATTTAAGGAAAGCAAGGCACAAATTATACTTCCTGGTCTTTACGTAGTAACGAAAAATATACCAACATCGTCATGGAGGAAAAAATACCACTTATATTTTATGTAAGTGGTATCCAATTAACGTTTTATTAAAACGATTATATTTTCACTTTCATAAATAATCTGCGTCTTGTCGGTTCACAAATACATTCCATTATGCAATAGTGGTTTCAGTATGAAATTAATTATCGACATTATCTGAGATTTCGTGTTGTGATTTAATTCTGTATTTTTTAATCTTCCTCCAAAGTGTCGTTGTGGATATTCCAAGCACTTGAGAAACCTTTGTTTGATTGCCACCGTATTTGTTCAGCGCCTCAATGATGGCATTTTTTTCCTGTTCTGCAAGGGTAGTAACAATAAACGATTTCTTTCTCTCATCATCCAACGGATTCCTGGAAAGCGCCGCAAATTCCTCCACAGGAACCGGAAGTGGAAGTTCATTAACATTTATTATCTCGCTTTTAGACAATGCAACGGCTCTCTCTACCATATTCTGGAGTTCCCTGATGTTGCCGGGCCAGTCGTAATTCATAAATGCGTACATCGCTTCTTCGGAGAATACCCTTTTGCCCTTTTTAAATTTTTCTAAAATTTTCTCTAAAAAATACTCCACTAAAAGCGGAATATCTTCCCTTCGTTCCCTTAAAGGAGGAATATGAATACGTATTACATTAATCCGATAAAACAGGTCTTTTCTGAATCTTCCCGATTCTACGGCTTTTTCCAAATTTTCATTCGTAGCGGCAATTATCCTCGTATCCACAAACATCGATTTATTTCCACCGACAGGGCGGATTTCTCCATCCTGCAAAAATCGCAAGAGTTTTACCTGCGTAGAAGGCAACGTCTCCCCGATCTCGTCCAATAAAATTGTCCCCTTTTGCGCCTGCTGAAACAACCCCATTTTATCCCTGATAGCTCCGGTAAAAGCCCCTTTCACGTGTCCAAACAGTTCGCTTTCCTGTAAGTTTTCAGGCAATGCACCGCAGTTAATCACAACAAACGGGCCGTCTTTTCGGGGACTATTGTAATGAACCGCCCTGGCAATCAATTCTTTCCCTGTCCCGCTCTCGCCTGTCACAAGAACCGTGCTCTCCGTACGGCACACATGCGAAGTTATTTTCAGCACCTCTAACATCGCATTTGAATTGCCCACAATACCCTCAAATTTATATTTATCTCTAATTTCCCCTTCGAGGTATCTGACCCTGTCTTTCAGTCTTTTCTTTTCGAGCGCCTTCTTTGCAACCTTCAGGATTTCCTGGTGACGGAAAGGTTTGGTTACATAATCATACGCCCCATCCCGAATCGCCTGAACAGCCGTGCTGATGGTACCGTAGGCCGTAATGAGCACCACCTCAGTGGATGAATTTGCATTCTTCACTGCCTTGAGAACTTCCAGACCATCCACTTTTTTCATCTTCAGGTCCGTAACAACCAGGTCATATACATTATTACCATTCACTCTCTGAATAGCCTCTTCTCCGCTCGCAACACCCTCAACCTGATATCCCTCGTCTTTAAATGCAATCACGAGAGATTCTCTCATGGCATCCTGATCTTCCACAACAAGAATTTTACCGTCTTCCATATTCCCGATTATCCCACTAAAAAGTTATTCTAAACTGCTAATTTTTCGTTTCCAACGGGTAGTTTAATATAAAATGTCGTCCCTTTCCCTTCTTTACTTTTAATATCAACCGTTCCTCCATGGTCATCAATAATACGCTGAACCATTGGAAGTCCCAAGCCGGTCCCTTCTGATTTCGTAGTATAAAAAGGTTCAAATATCTTGTCCAGCTCATGGGATGGTATGCCTGTCCCGGTATCTGATATCACGATTTCTACAGCGTCCCTTAAAAACAAAGTTGCTTTTCTAGCCATTATCCTGATCTGGCCGCCGTCAGGCATAGCATCCAAAGAATTTACAAATAGGTTCCATAATACCTGGTGAATTAAATCCGTATCAATGTAAACTTTCGGCAATATGCTCTCGTAGGTTTCCTTTATTTCTATCTTGTCCGTAAACCGGTTATCCTGCTCTAACAGGAAAATGGTATTTTTAATTACTTCACGAATGTCATGTAAAGAGAAGTATGGTTCTCTCGGATGGGCAAAGGTCAGGAAATCTTTGATAATCCTGTCCAGTCTCTCAGACTGTCCTACAATCATCTCCAATAAATCCTTATCCTGACCTGTCAATTTTAAATGAGTATCCAGAATTCCCACGGAATTGCATATCGCCCCCAAGGGATTTCGTATCTCATGGGCAATCGCCGCAGCAAGCTCGCCCATCGAGGCCAATTTTTCTGACCGACGCACCTGCTCCTCCATCTTCTTTCTTTCCGTAACATCTCGCACAAATGCCCTCGCGCAGATACATTCCCCTGTTTTGTTATTATAAAGAGCGGTCCCGTTGATTTCGACGTTGATTTCCTTTCCCGATTTTGTCAGAAACACGGTTTCCAATTCACTGCTTCCTGTCACTATAATATGTTTAAAATGTCTCTTTATTTCCTCTCTATGATCATTCGGGACAATATCCTCAAGCATCATCTGTCTCATTTCTTCCAGGGAATATCCTAATTTATTTAACTCCGTCTTATTTACGTTAATAAACTTTCTTTCGGGATTGATCTCGTGAATCATTTCGGGTGCATTTTCTACCAAATCCCTATATTTTTTTTCTGACTCCCGTATGGATACGAAAAGCCTCGTATTTTCGATTGCGATGGCTAATTGTGGCGTAATTTGATTCAACAAATCAAAATGTATTTCTGTAAAAGCATTCTTCTTTTTGCTCCCCAGGGTAATCGTTCCGATTGGGGTTCCTTTTGAATTCAAAGGAAAGCAGAGATAAGAGCAGATCCCTTTTTTGTATAATTCCTGGTCGATCGTATACTTCCCGCCAAGCGTATCTGTGACAAACACAGGCTCGTCGCTTATAACAGCTAAACTCTGCGCCTGCGCATGAAATGGGTACTGGCCGGTATTCAGCCAATCCATCGATAATACCCCATCAACAATATTAGAATCCTCGGTAATTTCCGCGCCATCTATGAGACACGCCACGCCTAACCAGGTAAAATCGACGATACGTTTCAATTCCAGATAAATATGCTTGTAAACTTCTTTAATGTCCAGACCTGAGGCAATCAATTTATTAACATTATTTACAATCTCCTTTTCCAGCGCCACCAGTTTCTCTTTCGTAATATCCTTTGATATAACCACAAAACCGATAGGCTGGCCATGTTCATTGCGTCTCAAGGTAAACGTGACCTGCACGGGAAAGACCTCTCCATTCTTTCTTCTTCTCATTACTTCCCCTTCATATCTGCCTGTCTTGCGCGCCGTATCCAAAATACGGTCTACCGTTCCCGACTTCACGTCTTCATCAAGATGAAGAATCCTCACATTTGCCTTTCCAACCACTTCTTCAGAACTATAGCCATACATGAGACTCGCCCCTTTATTGAATGCAAGGATATTACCGTTTAAATCTTCTGCAATAATCGAATATTCGGTAGAACCTGCCAGGATACTATTCAAAAAATTCGTCGTTGACTGTAATTCAAGGGTTCTTTCTCTTACAATATTCTCAAGATTTGTCGTGTATCTTGTTAATTTAATCGTCTTTTCTTCAAGAGATTCTGCCATCACATTGAACGCCTTAGCCAGTCCGCTAATCTCGTCACTCTTGCCGCTGTCTTTTACCCGCTGCCCCAGATCGCCGCCGGTAATCTTTTTTGTGGCATCGGTTATATTCAAGATCGGGGCAGAAATCCTTCTTCCAAAATAAAATGCAACCAGTATTAAAGGAAATGCCAATAACAACAGCGCAGAAAGAACAAATTTTTTCAAACTGTGAGCCGCCCCATACCCTTCGCGGATATCAATCTGCGCTAATAAACCACAATCGTACTCCGGCACCCAACACCATGCGCCCAGGACCTTATTCCCGTCGTAATTTATATATCCTTCCGCATTGTAACCCTCTTTACCACTCAGACATTTTTGAGCGCCATTGGTAAGCTTCCCTGTGTGGGGATTTATTATCTTCAACTCCAATGTTGTCCTGCGCTGAATTATGCCTTTCTTTCTTAGCTCATCTGCAAACCGCGATTCCGTAAGCATAATACCTTCCCTGTTAACGAGAAACGTTTCTCCTGTCTTTCCCAATTTTGCACTTTTCATAATTGTGCTAAGATGCACTGTATCCATTCTCAGAATGACTGCTCCAACGATAAGATTGTCGGTATCCATCAGTGGAGCGGATATAAACATCACCGGAGATTCAGCGTCACCTTTTTTGTTTTCACCTTCATTCCGGACAAAATACTGTATCCGTGATATAAAAATGTGTCCGTTCAGCGCCTCTCTGCAATAATCACGACTTATAAGATTGGAACCAACCCATTCCTTTCCGGTAGCCGCAAGTACTGCTCCCTCACGGGAAGTAACATACACGTCCTCATATTTGTGTTCCGCTCTGAGCATTTCGATATAATCATTCAACTTTAAAAAATTATTAACCCTTTCATTTATGCTTTCTCCCAGCACAGCAGAGATGTTTCTACTGACGACCTTTGCGTCATGCTTTCTTTCATCGAACCACATTTTTACAATCTCGGTCTGTTTTTGTTTTACGCCCTCCAGGTTACTTATCAAAGCCTCTTCCAAATCCTTTTGCGCCTTGGGAAATGCCATAAAACGCAGCAACAATAATGGCGTAAACGAGCATAAGAGCAGGATCAGTATTAACCTGTTTTTAATTGATTTGAATGATAACATTTTCTTTATCATTTTACTTAGTCAAGCTGGAAATTATTTTATGCGTGTAATATAAAGCAATCCATCTGCCAAAGAATAATTATAAGGGAAGGGGCACAATTCCTGACTTAATCGTCCAATCATATAATGATACATCTCCCCGGCTTCTTCAGGGGACATCCCTTGCTCCACCCCAAAGAAATAACCCAATCCCAGGTCTTCTCCCCTGGGAGACATGATACTTCTTAGCCCATACTCTGAAGGACTGTGGGTAACGGGAGAATCCTTTTCCATTCCAAAAAGAGAAGGCAAACAGGAAAACCCCGGAGAATTCAGATATTCTTTATGAAGCACAAAATCAAGCGTTTCCAAAGCCTCTTTTTCCGTTTCTGTTGGAAACCCGACTATTATATAGAGATGAAACGCAATACCCACTTTTAAACACGCATCCAGCACCCTTTTTACGATATCGGTCTTTATCCCCTTTTTCATTAAATCCAGCACACGCTGATTATATGATTCCAGGCCAAACACCAGCTTTCGACATCCCGATTCGTGCATCTTTTCCAACAAATCGTCATCGAGGGAATTCTCAAACCGCACCCCGCCCATCCACTTTATACCCCATCGCTTTTCCAACAGACCTTGAGATATCTCCCTTAACTTGTTAATAGGGACGGATTCATCCGTAAAGAAGAAATACGGCGTGTTGTATTTTTGAGAAAGTGTCGAAATATCCTCCATAAGGAGTTCCGTCCGGCGCAAGCGAAAACTCCTGTGGTCAAGATGCAAATTGCAAAAGGAACATTTCGAATAATAACACCCCCTCGATGTCTGAACGGGTAAAACGGAGGCAGGCGTGTGGTAAAGTTTTAAAGGAAAACCGTCAAAGTCAGGCGTTGGCAGCTTGTTTAAATCTTCCGTATAAAACGGTTCATTGATCTTTGTAACGCCGTTCTCCCGATATAGTAAATTAGGCACCTTTTTAAAATCCCTCTTGCCATCCAGTTGTCCAGCCAGTTCCAAGAGGGCATGCTCACCCTCAAAAACAATAAAGCTATCCACCATCGAAAACAGACCATCAACTTTTTTTATATTTTCAATAAGCTTTGTAAAGACGCTGCCGCCTATGGTAATGTGGGTTTCCTTGTGCTGATTCTTTATTAACTTTGCGAGAGTCAGTCCCGGAATGATCTGAGAAGTATTGGTAATGGAAATACCCACCAGATCCGGCGAAAACTCCGGGATGGAAGAAAGAATGTGCTTCTTATAAAGGTCAAGGAAGATGTTTTCCTCCTCATCGTCCAGCGCCTTAAAAATATCCTGAGATGAATACACAGAATACCGCATATCATTGCTGAGTGACGTCATTGATGAAGGATAATACAGGGCGGACATATTTCTCAGGGCTTCATTGATGATATGAACGCTCTCCATGTACTTTTCAAGGTCATAAAAACCCTCTGACCTCAAGGTGTTTTTCGCCGTTTCCACTTTATCCATTAATGCAGGGATTGATTCCACAGCGTCAACCATGGCCTGGTATTCTTCCTGATACTGTGAAGAATGAACGGAAGTTCTATCCAAACTTTTTAATTTATTGATGATCCCCTGGTAAAATGCACTGCATTCCTTTTTGGTAAGGAGTATATCCAGCAACTCAATATTCAAATCTCTCTGTCGAACTTCAGAAATACCGTTCTGTCTTAAAAATGCAGTTAAGGAGGGCAGGCTGAGATAAGGCTGCGAAGGGTGCCAAGATGGGGGAAACAACAACAAGACCTTCATTTTCTCACCTTTTTTTCTCCGCCTCCGCTTTCCCAAGAGATTTAACCTTCGGCGGCATGATCGAATCCAGATGCAACGCCTCCCTGCCCGCAAGGACGTCCATTTGCTTCTGCGCCTGTATCTTCACCGGCAAACCATATATCTTAATGAATCCCAGAGATGCGGCATGATCAAAGGTATCCTCTTTCTGATAAGTAGCAAGTTTTTCACTGTACAGCGATAAGGGTGATTTGCGCCCTACTACGGTGCATGTCCCTTTCGACAATCGTACACGGACTGTCCCCGTTATGAGACGCTGGCTGCTCAACACGTACGCCACCAAATCCTGATGGAAAGCGGAAAACCAAAGCCCATTATAAATCAGGTCGGCATAATGGGCAGACACAATGTCCTTAAAACGCAGGGCATCCTTTGTCATAATCATACCTTCGAGCGCTTTATGGGCTGTATGCAAAACAATAGCCGCAGGGGCTTCGTAAATTTCCCTGGATTTAATGCCCACAAGTCGGTTCTCCAGGTGATCAATGCGACCAACACCATGCTTACCGCCCCTTGCATTCAACGTATTAATAAGGGTAACCCCGTCCATCTCCTCATCGTTAAGTGCCACAGGGACTCCCCTTTCAAATTGAATCTCCAGGTATTCTGGCGAGTCCGGCGCGTCTTTTGAGCTTTTTGTCCACTTATACACCTCTTCCGGCGGTTCAGCCCAGGGGTCTTCCAGCACGCCACATTCAATGCTTCTGCCCCAGAGATTCTCATCCGTGCTGTACGGGCTTTTTATCTTTGCTTCAACGGGAATATTATGTTGTTCAGCATATTTAATCTCTTCATCGCGTGTCATCTTCCATTCCCGAACAGGGGCGATAATCTGTAATTTTGGATTTAAAACCTGCAGGGACACATCCAGACGTACCTGATCATTTCCCTTTCCGGTACAGCCATGAGCAACAGCATCTGCCTTTTCCTCATGCGCTACATCTGCCAACAATTTTGCAATCAGCGGTCTGCCCAACGCCGTCGCCAGCGGGTAAACACCCTCATACAACGCCCCTGACTGTAATGCAGGATATATAAAATATTTGACAAAGGTATCTTTTGCATCAATAACAATCGCCTTTTTCGCCCCAATTTTTAGCGCCTTTTCACGGATGGCATCCAGATCCTTCACTGCGCCGAGGTCAATCGTCACCGTAACAACATCCATATTGTATTTTTCGGGAATCCACTTAATTGCCACTGAGGTATCCAGACCGCCTGAATACGCCAGCACCACTTTCTTTCGCTGTTCAGCCATGTAAATAAATCTCCCAATGTTAATTAGTAATATTTTTGTTTCACCGCAAAGGCACAAAGAACGCAAAGAAAGACCCAATTTTTCCCCTTTGCGACCTTCGCGTCTCTGTGGTGAACACTTGTCCAAATAACAGCACCATTTCAAAATGAAATTATAGCAAACCTGAGGTAAGAATCAAATGATTTTCAATGCGAAAAGGCAGGCATCCTTATTGTAGTGGTACATTGATAGGACTGGAAGACAAGAAACGGTTAAAAAGCATGAAAAATATTTAGGTCTCATCTTCACCATTTCCCCTTGACTTAACCCACGATTTCATTATATTACAGCGCTAGAAAATATCTGCAAAAAATTAAGTATCTTGTAATATGCAGAATTTCTTCTGTACTTTTCACTTATCATATAATTATTTCCGGTTTGATTTGTTCTGCTTTGTATCTTTCCTGTTCAGGCAATTAGATGCTATGGTTTATTACAAAACATATAACCACGCCGTCTCAATTAAAAGACTTTAAATCTTTATTTAAATAAGGTAAAATTTTTGCATGGTAGAACTCTGGAACAAAGAAGTTGAAAGAAGGTTCTTCACTGAATCCGTTAAATTTGCCACTCCAGAGCAGTTGTTCTATCTAACCGATAAAAACAGATACCTTGCCTATTGGCCCAAAGGCTATGACGGCAAGAAAAGCACCCTTCAAAGTAGAAACACACTCATTGGAAATTTTACCGAAAAATGGACAACGGATTTAATCCAGGAGATTGTTAAAGGCAAGTGGCTATTTGCCGTCCAAGGTGCAATCTGCAAGGAAATTGAAAGGGCATCGGTAAGAGTATAAACATAAGAATTCTAAAATAATGGAGAGTGAATGTCCAGCCGCTTGATAGAAATATTTGAAGATGAAAAACTTATAGCAAAAATTAAAAGACGTTTACCGTATTTGTTTCAACTGGCAGAATTGGAAAGTTCAAGGGCAGGCAAAACCGGAATGGAAGTTGGCTCTCTTCGGGAAAGAATAATAGTTGCGCTGCTAATTTATAAATTTGGTGAGATGGCGGTAGAGACAGAGATACCTATTACAGAGCCTGAAGTGGATGCTAAGTTGTGTGGAGAGCCGATATCCATTAAAACAATTACCGGCAAAAGTTTTGGTGGCGTAAAGCTTATATGGACTGTTGATGCACAGAAATCAAAAGAATTTGGTGAAAATTACTTCCCTTGCTGTGACATCCTCCTTCTTCAAATAAACTGGAATGATGTTGGCGGATTTCATTATATTCCATTAGAGGTTCAAAAGAGGCTTTTTGATAGAATAGGCAGACAAAATTATATTAAGCTTCCAAAACCTGGAACAAATCCCAGAGGCGTCGAAATTACAAAAGAAGCATTATCGAGTCTGGTAAGAGATGGCGAGTCAAAGAGTATCTCAATAAACTGGCAAAAAACAAAGGTTGAATTCAATTCTTATAAAAGATGGGTTGATTTTTGGAGGGAAGAGTAATGAGAATGGTTCAAGACAAGAGTAAAAAGGAAGGAGCAAGAAAAAACATTGATCTTCTTACATACGAAGATGTGCAAATTAACGAAATAAGCAAGGAATTTTTCCCAAAACCACTTTACCGGAAGGGGAAAGGGCATTTATGCCCACTATGCTGCCGTTCCCACTATCACAAAAGACCGGGTCCATTCACTTATGGGCTAACAGTCCGTAGAAGCGAGGACATTGTTTCAGTGTGGGCACGAGCATCAGGTTGTTGTGGCTGGGAACAACAATTTCCACTCGAGAAAATCAAGAGGAGGAAAATCAAAGAATTGGATTTTATTCCGACATTAGCAAGGATATTCTATCCAAATGCACATTGAAATGGAAAATGAAACGGAATTGCAAATGAAACTTCAAGAAAGGAAAGGAACGAAAACAAGTCATTTCGGGACACCAGGTAGAATAAATCATGATTCTTCCGAATTTTACGATAGCAAATTGTATGCAGGTAAGAAGCCACCTGAGCATGTCAAGTTTATTGAAAGCTGCATCCCCCCAGAATGCCTTGACAAAATTTACTGTAAATCAAGCGAAACTATGAATGATATACCTGATTATAGCATTCATTTAATGGTCACTTCGCCACCATATAATGTAAAAAAGGAATACGATAAAGACCTTTCCCTCGATGAATACAGGACATTGTTAAAGACAGTGTTCAAGGAAACATATAATAAACTGGTTACAGGCGGAAGGGCATGTATTAATGTTGCTAATCTTGGAAGAAAACCATATATACCGCTTCATAGCTATATCATCGAAGATATGCTTGAGATAGGTTTTCTAATGAGAGGTGAAATTATTTGGAACAAGGCATCGAGTTCAAGTCCATCAACAGCTTGGGGTAGTTGGTTGTCGGCTGGTAATCCAGTATTGAGAGACATTCACGAATACATTTTAGTCTTTTCAAAGGAATCATTTTCAAGAAAACGTGGAAATAAAAAGGATACTATCAGTAAAGAAGACTTTCTCGAATGGACAAAAAGCGTTTGGACGTTCCCAGCAGTTTCAGCACGCAGTATCGGCCACCCAGCCCCATTCCCAGAAGAATTACCCCACCGCCTAATCCAGCTATATACTTTCAAGGGAGATGCCGTCTTAGACCCATTCTGCGGCAGTGGAACCGCTTGCCTTGTTGCTTTAAAGGATGGCAGGCATTATATCGGATATGACATAGAACCTGAATACGTCAAGCTGGCAAATCAAAGGATAAAAGCGTATTCAAGTCAAAAGAGGTTATTTTGAATATGAACCACCTTCAAGAACTACAACTCCGGAAGAGTGCGCAAGGCAAAGCATATAAATAAAACTCAAACGCATAACAACATGCTATTATCTCTTCCCTGCCGAATACAGACGCTTCCAAATACCATTGAATTTCCTATCCTTTTCTGATACTATTTTTCTGTGCCGGTTCAGGCTTGTAGTCTGAACCGAAACATTTCGGTTCAATCGAGGACGATTTAACCAGCAAAAGCAAAAAAGCATATTACCCACAAAACACGCGAAAACAACGAATGAAATTTAGTCATTTCGTGTCTTTCGTGGGCAAAAGGAAATTTCCAAAGTTTAATTAGGCCTTCGGCAACTTTTTCGCCACTAAGACACAAAGCCACAAATGAAAACCTTGGTGTCTTAGTGACTTTGTGGCAACTTATTACAAAACAATTTTGAAACAAATAATAATTAAATGTCTTTAGAAGAATTCAACTCGTCAAATTTTTTTAGTAAGGCGCGTATCCATGTCTTGCTATTCATTGCAACCTTTTTGACGACTTATTATGTTAACGGGCTGTGGTACTCCATCACCATTATGATCATCCTGCTTTCCCATGAGCTGGGACACTTTTTCATGTGCCGCAAATATCACGTTGCCGCCACTATGCCCTACTTTCTGCCGCTCCCGTTTCCGCCGTTTGGCACCTTTGGCGCCGTCATTAAAATGAAAGGCATCATACCCCACAAGAGGGCTTTATTCGATATCGGCGCTGCCGGCCCGCTGATGGGACTTTTCTTTGCTGTTCCCGCCATTATTATTGGCTTGTATCTTTCAGACGTGCGTCCTGTCCCCAGCGATTCTTCACAATACCTGGGACTGGGAGAGCCCATTTTATTTTCTTTTCTCGCTAAACTCGTTATCGGTCATCTCCCTGAAGGGATGGACATCTACCTCCACCCTATCGCCTTTGCAGGCTGGGCAGGATTGTTCGTTACGGCGCTCAATCTGTTACCCATCGGACAGCTCGACGGAGGGCATATTATGTATGCCCTGCTGGGGAGGAAAAGCAGTATTGTTTATCGCATAGGTATCTTCATTTTCTGTGTAATCGCTATATTCATATATCCAGGCTGGATGGTCTTTGCCATACTGCTTTTACTCTTTGGATTTCGACATCCCTCCCCGACAGACGAATTTACTACCCTCGACCCAAAACGCAAGGTACTCGGCATTATCCTGTTTATCATATTTCTCGTATCCTTCACCCCCGTGCCACTGAGATTCTGATTTAAAAGAACTTTAGCCACAGAGGACACAGAAGTCACAGAGATATAATGGATCTGCAAACCGAAAAGATTATCTCGGCAGCCATAGAAGTTCATCATATTTTGGGAAATGGCTTATTAGAATCAATCTATGAAGACAAAAGTTGTTATTGCTATGAGCGGCGGCGTTGACAGCAGTGTCGCCGCACACCTTCTCGTCGAACAGGGCTATGAAGTTATTGGCTTGTTCATGCGTTTAGGCATTGACAAACTCGATGCAATAACCAGGACAAAGGTATGCTGCAGCCTGGAAGATGCGAACGACGCCCGCAGCGTGGCAGACCAGCTCGGCATCCAGTTCCACGTCCTGAACTTCAGAGAAGCCTTTGACCGCATCATTGACGCATTTTGCACGGAATACCTCAACGGCAGGACGCCCAATCCCTGCATTGTATGCAATCAGGAATTGAAATTCGGGAAATTACTGGATTTTGCCAGGATGCTGAATGCCGATTTTATTGCCACAGGACATTACGCAAGGGTAGAAAAGTTACAGGACAGGTACCTTCTCAAAAAGGGCATCGATACACGCAAAGACCAGTCATACGTGTTGTTCTCGCTGAATCAGGAACAACTCTCAAGAACCCTTTTCCCTTTGGGCACGGTAACAAAAGAATCCGTACGTCAGATCGCCAAAGACCTGAACCTGAAAACCAAAGACAAACCAGAGAGCCAGGATATTTGCTTTGTCCTCGACAATAACTATCACACCATTCTATACGAAAGGTTTGGTGACCGTATAACACCGGGATCTTTAAAAGATACCCATGGAAACATTTTAGGAAAACATCCCGGAGCACCCTTCTTTACTATCGGACAGCGGAAGGGACTCGGCATAGCGCTAGGTTCACCACGATATGTAATCGACATAAACCCGCAGGAAAATACCGTTGTCATTGGCACTGATGACGAACTCATGGAAAACGAACTGGTTGCTTCTACTCTGAACTGGATTTCCATGGAAAAGCTGGTGGAACCTTTAGAAGTGCAGGCAAAGATCCGGTACAATCACGTTCCATCGCCTGCTGTAGTATATCCCCATGAATCAGACAGGGTACGTGTCGTGTTCAAATCCCCGCAGAGGGCCATTACACCAGGGCAAGCAGTCGTTTTCTATCAAGATGACATCGTCGTAGGTGGGGGATGGATTGAGAGGAAAGGGAACAGTTCCCCACGAAAAGACACCGAATTTCACTGAACAGGATACCTGCAACACATCCTATCCAGGCGGACCGGAAGAGTTCAAAAAGCAACCGATAACAAACAACCTCAATGCCTCACCAATAACCGAATGTAAGGCTATCTTAGCTGGTACAATCGTCCTCGATTGAACCAAAACATTTAGTTTTGTATGGCTGGTAATTGTTTAAAATCCACAGCCCGACCCAAAGGTTCCCAATGGAAGTTTATGATGAGTTTGCAATGGTATTTGAACTCACTTATTCTCCTGTCTCAAGTACCTTTTCAAGGGTATTAATAAGTTGTGGTAAGTCACGAGATACCGTTTCCCAAACAATCGTTAAATCGAGAATATCAAATAGATATTCTTTATCAGTCTGCATATATAATCTCCGCGGAATTCAAGATCGCATTTTTACGAATATTATTTCTGCTTGCTTCAATACCGCGCTTGCTTACCAAATCTACGTCACGTCCAAAAACCACCTTTAGTTCTTCTTCCATATGTATAAGGTCAAATAGTGTATGTCTTGCCTCATCATCAAACTTTACAAGCACATCAATATCACTATCTGGACAAAAATCTTCCCTGAGGACTGAGCCAAATAAGGCAAACTCACGTACCTTCCATTTCTTACAAAATTCTATTATTTTCTCTTCCGGAATAGCTACGCGTATCTTTTTTATCATAAATATTTGTTTATCAAATTTTTCTATAAGATAGTTAACAAATGATTTTCGTAGATCTGTGCCGCAGAGCGCTCTACTCATGAACATATCCTGAACAGGTCTTCTTTTCTAGGAAATTTTCAGAAGAACCGCTACCGCTATTTTATGGTAAACGTACCTGCTTTTATTTTCACCGTATTCGTGCCGCCCATTCTGACCTGTACCTTTACTTTTACTTTCCCGGTTACCGTGTCAGACGCAAGATAAGCAACCTGATACTCATGCGCCCCTTCCAGAGCCTCTTCGTAATTCAGATAGCCACTAAATTCTCCTGTAACGTCCTCACCATGTGCAGTCAAGGTTATGCCTTTGGCTATGAGATTATAGGCAGGGGTTACATTAGAAATATTTGCCTTCACGTACACCAGGATATCATCCCCCCTTTGAAATGTCTTTTGCTTCTTCACACTGCCTGTATCGGGGTCGTATTTGTAAAAGATCATCTTTCCTAATCTCAGGGTGGCATCCGTATTCCCCGGGTCGTCGCCTTCGATGCCGTGGTTGGCAAATGCCGCCTCTATAGCGTCTTTATTTATTCCACCGGAGACACTGCTATCGGCTGACAGCCATGCGTCCCGCATGTCAAAAAAATTGGCATCGTTGGGAAGCAAATTGATGGCTGAAAAAAATACCTGGAATGCCGTATCCGACCCCACAGCATCCTTTATATTCCAGTAAACCCCGTTGAGTATCTCCCCGGTATAATGCACCTCAGAAGCGCCATACGATGGTTCATATACATCGTCAGGATATTTCCGGTTATTGTCCATATTCCGGGAATAGTCTCCTGAACCAAATCTTGAGGTCAATCCCCATTCACCAATAATCCCGTTACCATCAAAGTAGGAAGCCATTGTATCCCCTACGGATTCATGAATTGCCCCGCTGTAATTATGTTCGATAACCTCGTACAATTCCGGCTGGATGTGATCCAGTACAGCATGACCATACTCATGGGTGATTATATCGGCATCCAGTCCCAGGTTATTGAGCTCATTTCCACAACCAAAAAGCAAATACCCTGTTGACGAAAAATTATCATCTCTCGAATAGAAGGCATTGTCATAGCCAATCCATGGATAATCTGGATCCTGGGCGTTAACAATCATGGGCATCTGATTGTCCAAACTGCCGAAACCAAAAGTTGACTTTAGCGTATCGTGCATCCTGTTCAAATGATAATACGCCATAACTTCTTCCAGCCGGTTATCACTAATACCCGTATAACTATAATTCCTATCCGTAGACGAGGCGGTAGAGAGGTCTGAAAGGTCTGATGTATCCTCCGCCGTTTCCAGACAATTAGCATTGTAGGGCTTCCCATAATCACCTTCCAACAGAGGAGAATTGTCGGTCAGGTTATTTAAAGCAACTGTGGTTAAAGTCTGGGTAGTAATGGGATTTTCCTTATAAACATCGCCTGTCCCGGTAGCGGAACTCTGGAGTTTCTTCTTGTAGAGTACCCACCCCTTCTTCTTCGCATCGACATACACCAGCCACGTCCTGTCAATCAGCCCTTTTTTAGACACAATTACCCTCCACGCCAAATGCTGTTCGGCGCCGTCGGGCAATATGACCAACTCCGACGATGCCTTCTCCACCCCGGACGCATCCACACCCAAAGCCCTTTCCGCTGTATTAACTGCGTCGTCCTTTTCAATGGAGGGCTGGGTGTCTACCTTGATCCCCGGAATACAGTGATTTTCAATGCAGATGACGCTATTTTTACCGGAAATATGAACGTCAATCTCTGCGCCCATAACCGGTAGCTGATTATGATATTGCCTGAATGTCACCCGTTCGCCCAGAGGCGTCTTTCTGCTGTCTCTTATCTGCAAATTATGGAGGTCGGGCGGCAATCCAAAAAGCCCATGATATGCAGTTAAAAACCCACGCGCCGCATCCTGTGGTTTCCCTGGAAAAACTTTACTTTTAGCGCTAAACAGCCGTTTGGCAACCGATGTCTGCTTGTCCCACACCACCTTCCAACCGGGATTATCTTCTGCTCGTAACTTCGATAAGTCCGATAGAGGCAAGCCTTGCCCATTTGCAAGTGATAGGCACAAATTAAATGCTACAATCAAAAATATGCCGCTTAAAATAATGTGATTTTTCATTTTATCTATCATAATGTCTCCTCCTCAATTCAATGTTAAGGAATTTCAATCAGACACACAGTTTCCCCGTAACAGTTCAGCTCGCTGCAGAGGATGCCAAGATCGCAGAGGTTGTTAAAAAATAGACAGAGAACTTAACGCCCTTCGGGCGGACTCAATCTTGCAAGTTTAAATTATACCTTTTTCAAGCCCGAAGGGCTGTCAGCATATAGCAGGGGGTGAAGCCCCCTTAGAGTAAAAGAACAACATAAATTTAGCCCCGAAGGGGTGAAAGAAATTTATTATTATTTCCCTATATATTTCTCGTCATATCTGTCGCTGAATATTAGGGGGTATCCTATTCTCGAACTGAAGACAAAATGTGTTCCCAAAAACGTAAACGTACCGGCCATAACGATTCCTCAATTTCTACCGCCCCGTTGGGGCTATGTATTTGGTATTTCTCATAGGCGGGGGCTTCACCCCCCGCCTATATGCTTTCTGCCCTTTGGGCATACTCTTGTCCCCGTCAGCGAACGGGAATCGGTTGCCAACAGGAGTTACCTCCTGCCATGATTTCATAATACACTATAGATGTTAACCTTACAATATGCATAGCCCGCTAACACGCATAAATAAAATGCAAATTTCTATACTATGAACTTGGGCGGGTTTTTTTCCTTTGTAAGTGTTTTTCTCTGCGTTCTCCGCGCCCTTTGCGATGAACTATTAAGTCAATTATGCACCCCTTGTTTAATCCTTTCTCCCTGTAATCTCAAGACCATCCCGACACTATACAATCCTTTTTTTTCATAAGCATCCGCAAGAAAGGCATATGCTTCCTCACATTCTGGATCGACCCTCAACGCTTCGTTAAAACAATCCACGGCCTCCCCTATGTCTCCCTTTTTAATTGATGCTAACCCCTGTGCCATAGCATCCTGAGCTTTTTTGGATAAAATTTCCAATACTTTATCGTACTCGGTTATCGCATTCTTTATTTCCCCCCTTTGCACATACACATTCCCCAAATACAGATGGGCATCATACGAATCCGGCATTAATTCAATGACTTTCCTGAATGCATCAATCGCCTTCTCAGATTCTCCATCCTCTGAATATAACCACCCTAAACACAGATAGGCTTCCGTATAATCAGGTCTCATCTCCAGAACGTCTATAACCTCTCTCAGCTTTTGTTCAATCGATGAAACTTTTCCCTTCACCCATCCATAGTTTGTAGAAATAGCATTGTTTACTGATGTCTTTTCACTAATCATCTTGCACACTGCTATCGCTTCGTGTACTTGATTTTGAGACGCATAAATAAATGCCATCAGCGCCAGAATTTCAGCATTTTCAGGCTCTAGCCGAACCGCCTGTCCTGCCAGATTCATTGCATCTGCAAGCAAACCATGCTGCGCGTAAATCCATCCGGGTAATACGTATGCTCGGACGTTATCTGGATACATACCGATGATCTCTTTGCAAACATCAACCGCCTCATCCATCTCTCCTTTTTTTCCATACGCCATCGCAAGAAGCCAGTGTGCCTTTTTACTCTTAAAATCTATCTTAATAGCCTCTCTAGCAACTGATACCGCCTCATCAAACATGCCATCATTGAGACACTGTTCTCCCTTTGTAACAAGCGATTCAAGGACACGCTCCCTTAATTGCCGTGCAGTATCCAACTCTTTTAAAGCCGCGTCCAGCATCCACTTCTTTGCATAAAAACAACCAAGATAGACATGGGCTTCTACAAGATCGGGTTTCATGGATATGGCCTTTTTCATATTTTCAACGGATGCATCCAGCGTCCCCTTCTGTGCTTGGGCACAGGCCAATTTTATGCGGGCTTCCACGCAATCAGTCCTTTCCCCCAGAATGTCCTCATATTCACGTATGGCCTGATCAACCACAGAAATTTCTTTTTTCCCGTCAGCGGTAAGACATTTTCTGACAAAGCCGGATTCTAATTCCAATACCTTTTTATATTCCTTTAAGGCATCGCCCAATCTTCCCTGCAACACGTAACACAGACCCAACACGTCGTGTGCGCCAGAAAATTCGCTTATCACATCAATCCCTTCTTCAAAACTTACCGTAAATTCCTTAACTGCGGCAGGAAGACCTTTCGCCATGGGATAATCAAAAGACACTTTCTGAAGTTCCGGGTTCATCTCCAAAACCTTTTGAAATTCCCGGGCTGCATCGGAAATCAATCCCTTCTGGCTATATACCCATCCCAAATATGCATGGGCTTGTACTTCATCAGGATAAAGCTCGGTCATTTTTTGCAATTCAGGAATGGCAAGGTCAACCAACCCTCTTTCGGCATATTGCCGTGCTTGTTCGAAGCGTGATTTCTCCTCAACGGCAAAAGAAGCTCTAACCTTCAAATCTTCCGCACCATCCACAGAAAAAAATAGCCCTTGAACGACAAGGGCTATTGTAAGCACACACAGGAACGATTTAACCGTATTCACTTTAATATCCTTTTATACCGCCAGAGACGAATTCCGGATACGTCGGCGTCATGTGTTCGGCAATATCAAGCCCCATTGCCTCATCTTCTTCACTTACACGACCCAAACCCACGGCCTTAAGGCCGCCAAATATAATAATGGCACATAAACACGCATAGGCAATACAAATAATAAAACCCAGCGCCTGAATACCAATATGACACGTCACGCCGTGATAGGCAGGCCGTATCAGCCCCATCACTCCTGTTGCAATGCCCCCGATGGCGCCAGCCGTACAATGCACACCGCAGGTACCCACCGTATCATCAATCCCAAGCTTATCCAGAGACTTCACCACCAGAGGAATAATACCTCCGCTGATTACCCCCACCACAATCGCAAAACCAGGATGGGTAAAGCCAACCCCGGCGCAGATGGACACCATGCCCGCTATGGCGCCGTTTCCTGTGGTAAGCGGGTCGGGCTTTTTATTCATCAGCCATCCGCCGAACATAGCGCCGAAGATGCCGCCCGCCATACTCACCGTAACATTTATGGTAGTGGTGGGTAAATCGTTTACAAGGACGTTGATCATCTCCCGCGCTGTCACATGTGCCGTTGGCTCGCATAACGTCCCAACCAATACCGAACCCACATTAAAACCGTAAAAACACACACATAATATGAATACCCCAAGCATCATTTGCGAAACATTGTGTCCCGGAATGGTGTAACACTCTCCGCGGCCAAACTCAAACAACCATGATTTCTTGCTGGTGCGAGCATACTTCTCCAGCCGCGGACCCACAATCATTGCGGCAATAAGCGCCGTCAAACCGCCCTGAAAATGCACCACTACGGAACCTGCATAATCCACGTAGCCCCATCGCATGAGCGGACCGGCAGACCACGCCATCCACCCAAAAAACGGATACATGAACCCGCAGTAGAGCACAACGTAGATAAGATACGCCTTGAAACTGAATCTCTCCGCAATCGACCCCGACGCAATTGAGCATGAAACCAGACAAAACCCCCACATGGTAAACCAGTGCCCGTACACATTCAGATTGTCCACACTTGACGGGTCAATCACTCCCAAGAGACAATAATTCCAATTACCGGAAAAGATGGCAAATCCGAACAGCCACCAGACCAGCGTGCCCACTCCGATGTTTGCGCAGATTTTCATATAGACATGGGTGGCATTCTTGGACCGCACCTGCCCGCTCTCCAGGAAGGCGAATCCTGCCTGCATAAAAAAAACCAATATCCCCGTGATGATTAACCAAAAGGCATAAACAATAAGGATTATATCTCGTGCCAATATGTCTATCACCGGCCATCCTCCTTTTTCAAAATATTCCGTTTTTCCGTGGTGATTTGTCACTCAAAAAGCCTTCAACGCCCCATATACTACCAGCATAAAAAAAATAATCAATAGAATATTAAACAGCGCTTAAATTTTTATGGACATAATTCTTTATTATTGATATAAGGATAATATCTGGCGGAAGAGATTAAAACCGGGAATCGGCGGATGCAAAATTAGTTAAGGGTGTAATTCCATGTCTGTTATGTCAGAAGCAACACAAAATAGAAAAAATCCTGGAGAACGCCGGAGATTGCTCTACCTCCTGGGTTGGGGTTTTATAGGAACATTTTTAGCAACAGTATTTGGCGCGACTATCAGGTTCTTTTTTCCAAGAACTATCTTCGAACCACCGACAAGATACAAAATCGGGTATCCCTTCCAATACACGTCGGGAGTAAGCGAACGGTTTAAGAAACAGTTCAGGATATGGATTGTCAGGGAGGTTGGCAGGTTGTACGTAATTGAGGCGAAATGCACCCACCTTGGTTGCACTCCCAATTGGCTTGCAGCAGAAGGAAAATTCAAATGCCCCTGCCACGGAAGCGGGTTTACACCGGATGGACTTAATATCGAGGGGCCTGCGCCAAGGCCGCTGGAGAGATTTAAGGTTGCCCTGGACGAAAACGGTCAAATAATCGTCGATGAAGGAATACGGTTCCGTGGAGAACGCGGCGAATGGGATAAGCCAGGCGCATTCTTAAAGGTATAAAATGAAGAATCTAACGGATGACCTCCCCTTCATCCCCTCCTTGCGAAGGAGGGGAATGAGGGGTGGTTATAAAATCAAACAAAAATCCATTTAATGTCAAATAACTACAAAATGACCAACAAACCCACGGAAAACTTTTGGGCAAAATACAGAAACATGCTGAAAGAAAAAGGCGTATTTGGCATGTTCAGGGATTTCACCGTTAACTCACAGGTCTGGAAATCTATCTTCAGACACACCTTTGCCGACACGCCGAAGAACCGCATGCTAAAGATTGTTTCAAACGTCTTTATGCATTTGCATCCAGCCAAAGTAAAGAGACATGCGCCCCAATTGAAATTTACCTGGTGTATGGGCGGCATCAGTTTCTTTCTGTTTCTGGTGCTCACGATCACGGGCGTATTGCTCATGTTTTATTACCGCCCCACCGTTCACGATGCCTATTGGGACATAAAAGACCTGGAATTCCAGGTGCCTTTCGGGGCGATTTTACGGAACCTGCACAGATGGAGCGCACACTTGATGGTCATAACGGTATGGTTCCACATGTTTCGCGTATTTGCAACGGGTTCCTATAAACCACCCAGAGAATTTAACTGGTGCGTGGGTGTCGTCCTGCTGGTGCTCACCCTCCTTCTCAGTTTTACCGGCTACCTGCTCACCTGGGATCAACTGGGATTTTGGGCTGTAACGGTCGGCACGAATATGGCACGTTCAACGCCCTTACTGGGGCATGAAGGTCCTTTCGGGGAACAACTCGGAATGACTGCGCACAATGACATACGATTTGCGCTGTTGGGCGGCTCTCTGGTAGGCGGAAATGCCTTACTCAGGGCATACGTATGGCATTGTATAGGGTTGCCCCTTATCATCATTATATTTATGACGGTGCACTTCTGGAGAATCCGCAAGGATGGCGGGATTTCCGGGCCACTCTGACAAGTTAAGCCACGAATCTGCACGAATGCAAATAAAGGGAAACTGGAGAATATTGGAGAAAAGGTATCAAGCATAACTTTTATCTTCCTTTGATAATTTTAGAAAATAGTAATCTGCGTGTATCTGTGAAAATCTGCGTCCTCATTTATAGAATTTAATCATGGAAAATATTTGGGCAATCATAACCAAACCTGATAACATCCCCATCGTCGGTTTAATAATTTTGTTGTTTTTCTTCACGTTCATTACCTTTAAGCAGGCATTTGGAAACGACAAACGGATAGAAAAGCAAAAGCATCAAAAAGGAGAATAGTGTTTCGTGAACTACACAATAGCCAAAGCCGATGATCACTGGTTCAGGGAAAACATAAATTGCCAGTATGCGTGCCCTGTCAATACCCCTGCCATGAACTATATAGAACGTATCGTTGAGGGAGATTTTAACGCCTCTTTGCATTTGAATTTCATGGCAAACCTTTTCCCCCATATCCTTGGCAGGATATGCACCCATCCTTGCGAAACCGCATGCCGCCGCGGGGCTATTGATAAACCCATTGCAATATGTTCGCTCAAAAGGAGCGCGGCAGACTTCGCCTCTAAAAAGTCTCCCCTAAAACCGATGAACAGAGAAAAAACGGGGAAACGTGTCGCAATAATTGGTGCGGGACCATCCGGTCTTGCAGCAGCAAACGATCTGGCATTTAAGGGACACGACGTTGTCGTTTATGAGGCACTTTCGGTCGCCGGCGGTATGTTAAGCGTGGGTATCCCTCCTTATAGACTCCCTCGCGAAAAGATAGAAGATGCTGTTAACTGGATAAAAGAACTCGGTGTCGACATCCGTTTAAATACCCCTATAGATACGCATGATAAGTTTGACGATTTATTAAGAGGATATGACGCTCTATACATTGCCACGGGCGCTCATAAATCTCAGATGCTTGATATCCCCGGAGAAGACCTGACGGGAGTAATGCATGGCGTTACCTTTATGAAAAACACGAATCTTGGGGTACTAAAAACCATCTCCGAAAAAGTAGCGGTGATTGGAGGGGGGTTTACCGCTATAGATTGTGCGCGTTCATCACTGAGACTTGGCGCAAAAGAGGTTTCTATCATTTATCGCCGGACACTGGGGGAGATGCCTGCAGGCGAAATAGAAGTAAGGATGGCGGAAGAAGAAGGTATAAAGGTGCATTATTTAACTTCTCCCGTAAAGGTAATTGGTGGGCATGACCTGAAGGTGACGCATCTGGAGTGTATTAAAAATAAGCTAGGCGCGCCGGATGACAAGGGTCGCAGGCGCCCTATACCCATGGAAGGAAGCAATTTCACCCTGCCTGTAGACACGGTCATAGCCGCTATTGGGCAATCACCAGACATAGAATTTCTGTCAGAAAGGTTTGGGATAGAAGTTAATCGCTGGGGAATGCCCGTTATAGACCCGGAAAGTTTTATGACTGCCAGAAAGAGTGCATTTGCAGGAGGAGACTGTGTAACAGGTCCCCGGAACGTAATTGCGGTGATCGCAGACGGCAGAAAGGCAGCAAGGTCGATACACAAATTTTTAACAGGACAGGAAAAGCAAGGATACAAGTTTTATTATAAGGATCAAGCCCCTTTCTGCAGAATGCCCGATTATGAGGTAACGACCAGGCAAAAACAGGATGCCATTCCTATGAAGGAAAGGTGGAATCTGAACACAGAGGTAGAACTGGGTCTTTTGAAGGAAAATACTTTCAGGGAAGCAGGTCGCTGTCTGCTCTGCCATCTTAATATATTTATTGACGAAAAATGCGTGCTGTGCGGCGGTTGTATTGACGTCTGTCCGCACAACTGTATATCCATGGTCTCCCGTGAAAATGTTGAGAATGCAGCCGCCTTATGCGACGAGGGCACTATTCATGGCGATTGGGATACAGTTATGGTAATCGATGAAGAAAAATGTATCAGGTGTGGGTTGTGCGTCAAGCGTTGCCCAGTAAACGCTATCACGATGAGACGTTTTGCCTATTCGGAAGAATAATGAATATAGTAACAGTTCACCACGGAATTTTTTTAACTTGGCGTCTTTTGCTGGTTCAATGTTGCAGATTGAACCAGCGGGGCATTCGTACTACAATCTATCAACTTCTTGTTTTTTATGCTCGTTTTTCAAGCTGCATAACCGTAAGGCATTTATTAGATGAGGCTTACGTAAAGTTTGGAGCATTGAGTATTTTGTCATTTGTCATTTGAAATTGTTTCGTATTTCGATATTCGTATTTCGAATTTGGTTGCGGCCAAAGGCCGCGCCAAGCTTATTAGTGTAAATTCGTGGCTAAATTTCTAACCTGGCACCTTAGTGGCTTCGTGACAAATACATGAAAAAAATGGATAACAAACCAGAAGAACCAAAAGACAAAGGCAGATACCGGGCACTGGCATTTATTAAAGGTACTACCCTTGCCAAAGAAAAAGATGCCGAGGTATCCGAGAATGAGTTACCCACGTGGCCGTATCTGATAAGAAAAGAATTTCTGGCGGCAATTATCTGCACCATCATCCTTATCGTCTGGTCTATCCTGCTTGATGCCCCGCTGGAGGAGCTTTCAGATCCTACCATGACACCAAATCCGGCAAAAGCGCCGTGGTATTTCCTGGGTCTTCAGGAAATGCTTGTTTATTTTGATCCATGGATTGCAGGAGTGGTTTTTCCTATGATTATCATCATAGGTTTAATGGCCATACCTTTCGTGGATTTTAACCCGAAGGGAAATGGATATTACACCTTCAAGGAACGGAAGTTTGCCATGCTTACCTTCTGCTTCGGGTTTCATATCTTGTGGATATTACTTATTATTGTCGGTGTCTTCATGCGTGGGCCTGGCTGGCTCTGGTTCTGGCCGTGGCAGGAATGGGACCCCCATCGGATTGCAGCCGAAACCAACTACGACCTGACCAGTTTCATTGGCGTTAATTCCAAATCTTTCCTAGGATTTGTTCTCGGTGGCGCAGTGGTAATCGGATATTTCTTCATGGGCATGGCAATTCCCTACCGTTTTCTGAGGGCAAAGGGGAGCGTGGCATTGGAAAAACTTGGCATTATCAGGTATGCCATGGTGTCATTTCTTTTCTTATCCATGCTGGCATTGCCCATAAAGGTATGTTTGAGGCTGGTATTCCATGTAAAATATATATGGGTAACGCCGTGGTTTAACATATGAAAAAAGAAGAAGACAAATCCTACCTGACCATGTATGTCATTGTTAGCTTCCTCCTCGTTGCAGTTACCGCATGGGCGATTGTGAACGAAACCGTTGACAGACGACCCTGGAAAAATCATCAGAAGCGGTTCTATCGGTTAGAATACGAAAAAATCAAACAGAACTATGAGAAGGAACGGGCAGTTTTTGAAAGTCCAGACGTGCAAAAGAAATATGGAGAGGCAAAGGATAAGCTGGAGCGTGCTTGGGAAGACTTCAAAAAACCGCCAATACAGGCCGAGTACAGGAAGCTGTCAGATGAACAAAAGACATTAAGCAGCGAATTGGAGGGTTTGAGGTTTAAGGCAATCGTAACCCGAAACGAAAGCATGGAGAAAGAATATCTCTATGGAAAAAATCCGAGCGAAGAAATTAAACATGAGATTGAGGAGTTAGAGGAAAAGGGCCGGACGTTTGCCGCAAAGATTAAGGCTCTAGAAGGTAAAATAGCGCCCATAAAGGCAAGATTGAGTGATCTCAAACATGGCGTCGATACATATACGGAAGAGTTAGCTGCCTACACAGCCGGCATGGAAAGGTATAAGGCGCAGTTAAAAACCTTCAGGAAAACCCGCCCAAACCTGCAGGTATATCAGACATACATGGAAGATTTAAACATCGTTGACAGGTGCATGTCGTGTCATGTAGGCATAAATAGAACAGAAAGTGTATCAACAGAACATCCGTACACAAACCATCCTGACCAGAAATTGTATTTAGGCAATCATCCGCCGGAAAGATTCGGATGCGTGCTCTGTCATGAGGGGCAGGCAAGCGCTACGTCGGGTGTTAAAAAGGCACACGGTGAGGTTGAATACTGGCTTACGCCCATCAACCGGGGTAAATCGGCACAATCATCATGCATACGGTGTCATCTTGAAGGTAAGGAGGTCAAAGGCGGTGAAGCGCTCTGGGAAGGCAAGAGACTTTTTGAGGAACTGGGATGCCATGGATGTCATGAAACGGTAGGATTCGGTGAAGATAAGAACAGGACAATAGGCCCGAGTTTAAAAAATATAAAGAACAAGGTGCGTGCTGAATGGATTACAGAATGGATAAAAGCCCCCAGAAAATTTAGACCTACAACGTTGATGCCAAATTTCAGGCTTTCAGATGAGGAATCACAGGCAATAGCGGCTTATCTGTGGCAGCATGCAGACGAAAGAAGCTCCTATGAAGAGATGCCCGCATTTGATGAGGAACAGTTATCACAGGGGAATTTTATTTTCGAACAGGTTGGGTGCATGGGATGCCACTCGTACGAACAGGACGCAACAAGAGGGTTTGCACCCAATCTGGCAAGGATTGGCGAAAAGATAAATTACGGGTATCTGGTTGAGTGGATCATGAATCCAAAAGGGAAGGATTCCCTCACGCGCATGCCGGGTTTCAGGCTGAATCGGGAAAAGGCAGGTCTTATTGCCGGATACCTGATAAATAAAACCGGCAAGGGCATTCAGAAAGAAAGCTTAGCAGATGTTGTGTGGTTGGAGGATAAGGAACGGGCGCATGGTGGAGAGGCGTTAATTAAGAGATACGGCTGCTTTGGTTGTCACGAGATAAAAGGAATGGAAGGACTCGGCAAGATAGGAACCGAACTATCGGCCATTGGTTCCAAACACGTGCATCTCTTTGATTTTGGATTATTAGAGAAGAAGATATTAGGCGAGACAGGGCTTAAGCATATTACGGAAAATGTGGGAAAGGCACGGCAGGCGTGGTTGAGGGCAAAGTTGCACGATCCCAGGCAATTTGATGAGGGAAAGTACAAAAAACCGGAAGACCGTTTAAAAATGCCTGATTTCGGGTTAAAAGGGGAGGAGATCGAATCCCTGGTAGTAATGCTAACAGGGCTGAGGGAAGAGAAACTTCCTGGGGCGTATATCGCCAGACTGACAGAAAAAGAACGAGCAGTAGTTGAAGGGAGGAGATTGATTGGGAAGTACAATTGTATCGGCTGTCATCAGCTTGACCTGGATAGATTGTATCTTGCTGAAAACATCGAAGCGGTGGGGATGATAAAACTGGAAGAGGATGCTAGTGTGTATTTCCAACTCTGGGAGGATAATGAGAAGTTAGGGCATAAGGCAGGAGAGACGATGCTCCTGGATGAAAAGCAAATAATTGAAAAGAAAAGGGCGGCTGGGGGCGATATAGCGCCGTCAATAATAGCATACCATGTAGAGAATGAGGGTTTAATACCGGAAGAGGCAAGGGTGTTCACGCCCCCGTTATTATACGGCGAAGGCAAGAAGGTACAGAGTGAATGGGTATTCGGGTTTTTAAAAGAACCCTTCGACCTGAGACCCTGGCTCGATATTAAAATGCCCACATTTACCTTGCCAGTTGATGAGGCCACCGGCCTTGCCAGGTTTTTCGCTGTGAAGGATGACGAAGAGTATCCCTATGAGTATATAACCGAAACTCATAAGTGGTATATAGAGGGCAAAGAGGCAAAATCACCGGACTATCTGTCATCGGCAAAGAGATTATTTGAGTCCAAGGACGTCAACTGCATCTTATGCCATGTAAAGGGCGAAAAGATGCCGGAAGGCGATAAAACCGGCTGGGCGCCGGACCTCATGCTTGCCAAAGAAAGGCTCAAGCCAGACTGGATAAAGAAGTGGCTGCTCGACCCGCAATCCATCCAACCCGGCACCAAGATGCCCAAGTTCTTCCGGGAAGGCGAGTTTCAGGACTACATCCCCGGAACGCCAGCGGAACAGACAGAGGTGATGAAAGATTATTTAATGAATCTGTGGGAATAATGCAATATCGCAGAGCACAGGCACAAGGTGCAACTTTCTTTTTTACGGTCGTAACATACAAGAGAAAGAAGATATTATGGGTTGTGGGTTGATTTTATAAAACATGTCGAGTATATTCATTTTAATCCAGTTAAGCACGAATTGATAAAATCACCCATTGACTGGCCCTATTCAAGCCTTCATCGCTACGTAAAGCAAGGCACTTATGACAGTGATTGGGGAGCAGGTGCTGAAATATATTTTGATGAAAATGTAGGGTATGAATAATCTGTATTGTTGGGTTTCGCTTTACTCAACCCAACCTACACGGCTGAGGTGATGAAAGATTATTTAATGAATCTGTGGGAATAGTGGTATTTATAACATTAATTAGGTTTATAAACAAAAGCGCCCCGGACAGCAAGATTAAAGACCTGATCCCAATTGTGTATTTTGTTTTAAGATGGTGACCCTGTTCCCGGCCATGACCAACCAACACGATTCAAGGTCAAAAGAAAAGAATATGATGCTCCAAAAGATTAAAATTAATGATAAAGAATTCCTTGAGCAGTACATGGAATTTAATCTTTCTCATCGATACATCATTTGTGAGGCGTGCCTTAAATCATTTAATCTTGGGAATTGGGCGGTTAGAAAGTCGATCGGTATCGAAGTTATCTTTCAATATATAGGAATGCTCGAAGATACGGCAATGATCTACTATGCATTAAAAGAGAAATCTAAGCATAAAAGTTTTTTTAAGTCTCTGTCAGAGATTTTTGTAAAGGAAAAGTATAATGGGAAATATACTTCAAAAAAAATATTTAACGAATTAGAAGAACTAGAGAAAATTGGTTTTGAAGATTTTTTAAAAAACCTTAACCTTCCTTTGCCGAAAGAAGCAGTAAAATTTGCAGAGGCATCTTCAACCAATGAATTAGGCGGGCATGAAAAGGCACAAGAACAATATAAAAAAGAGACTAAAGAGTTTCTAAAGAACATAAAAAATGCAATTAGAAATAGATTTCAGGACAAAAAAGGATGGCACCTTGAATTAGTAAAGATATATAACAAGATTAAACATGGCTCAATTTTTGTAGATGATAAAACCAATGAGGAAAGTGTTTACTTTCCAACAAAAATAGAGAATATAGATCGACAGGGAAAAGAAGTAATTATGGAAGCATATAACTTAGAGCTTATCCGTAAATAAGTAGCTATTTTTTAGGAAACGTGTTATATTCAGTTCCATCTTTATAACCTTAGATTAATGGAGGTGAATATGGCACAGACACGATCATGGGAAGTATCAGAGGC
>Ga0233425_10001984_pt1 | contig 42701 bp, 32 predicted proteins | sample Watercolumn_Towu_2_FD_181712 | JGI IMG/M metagenome (GOLD analysis project Ga0233425, IMG submission 181712) | Freshwater microbial communities from Lake Towuti, South Sulawesi, Indonesia - Watercolumn_Towuti2014_140_MG | ecosystem: Environmental > Aquatic > Freshwater > Lake | place...
GCGCGCATATGTATATATGTAAGGAATCAGACTCTGACGAAGCCGGAAAAACTTCTTTGCCATTTCCATTCCTTTGTCGCCGTACGTCCACGGCATCCGTGCGTTGCCGTCTTTTGGATTTTCATGCGCTGAGTGCATGCGCAGGAATGGACTGAAGACGCCGAATTGCACCCACCGGGTGTACAGGTCGAAGCTGATATTCGGTCCGATGAATCCGCCGATATCATGCGTGATGTAGGGCATGAGCACGTTTCCACCCTGTGCGGTGAACGGCACCTGGTATGCAAGAACTTCCCACTGCGCGTACGTATCGCCAGTGAAGAACGCAGGGTAGCGATGACTTCCCCATCCTCCATACCGGCTGAAGATGAATCCTCGCTTCTTGGTGTGTTCCTGAGTGAGGTCGTAGAACACTCTGTTCGTCCAGAGTTGCGGATTCAGCCCGTCCATCTCAGCAGCCCCGCGACCTCCATCGACCCACCAGAAATCGATTCCGAGGTCGATGAGCGGATGGTGCAGAACATTCATGAACGTCTCTGCATGCAACTGGTTTGCTAAGTTGAAACGGATTCCTGGAACCGGCTTCTTGTTGACTACCGCCGTCGGTGCGAACGTCATTCCACCCCCGCCTCCCCAATCGTTTACACGAAGGGCGATAACGTTCTCCATTCCTCGTCCTAGGTACGCATTGACGTCCGTGAACGTTACCGTGTTAAACAAACTCGTACCGGGTGAGCCGTGATGGGACACCTTCGATCCATTAATAAAGAGATCGTACTCATCATCCACACCGCCGAAGAGGAGCGTCAGTCCGACAGGCGGAGCGTTGACGGGGAGAGAAATCTTCTGCCTGTACCACGCGATGCCGTCATAGCCCGGGAATCCCTGCTCTTCCCATGGCTTGCCCGACTGTATTGTCGCCCAATCATCATCCTTGTATTCCTCGCTCGCCCATTTTCCATTCACTCCTTCGTCTTTTGGATCGGTCTTGAATTTCCATGTCGGCGACAGTTCAAGTGTCCATGTCGGTTTTTCCGGGATGGGAAGTTTGAGTGTTTCGCGTATCGTCTTGGCCTTCGAGTCCTCTTCGGCGAGGACAGATTCCTTACCATAGCCGGGATGGTCGTTCAGGGATACCTTCAAACCACTCTCTCGTGCCCAGTCGAGAAACTCCTTCGGCTGCGGGAACACCGGACTCCAATCGTAGCTCCCCTTCCACCCGTAGTTGTGCCACGCATAGTCGAGGACAAGCACATCGACAGGAATTCCGCCGCCTCTCAGCCGCTCGATGAGCTTCTTCACATCCTTGTCGGTGTACTGGAACTTGTCGACAAGCTCTGTTCCGGGGAGATATTCATAGTTCAAATCGGTAATCCATGCGCCAAGCGTGTACCGTGGAATCATCGGAATGGATCCACACAACTCAGCAAAAAGCTTCAGCGCGCCTGCGTAATCTTTGTTGTAGGCGAGAAAATACAGGTCTTGTCCCGACATACCACGACGCGGCTGGATCCATTTCGTTGCCTCATCCCACACCGGCGTGCGGCTGTCATCGAGAATGAAGTATCCATTCCGGCTCAGGATGCCGTTTTCGAACGGAGGAAGTTTCTCTTTCCGCGCACCATCGAGGGAGGTTGCTATGCCTTTGAGGTTTTGTTTGTCGACATCTGCCATCGTCCAATAGATCCGCTTGCCCCCTTCCCTCCACATGATCTGCAGATTGTCTTTCGTGAAGCGCCCGGAATTGACCTTGTAGCGCAAGATCATTTCCGACGTTTTCGCCACCATCCATTCCTTGTCGGCCCAGATTTCGAGGGGGACTTTTTTCCACTCTCGCTTCTGGACTGTCGTCGTGGGAGCATCCGTGAAGAAATTCCCCGGTGCAAACTCCATTCGTACAAATGAGGGGGTCAGGAACTGGAATCGGGCGTCGCGGCAGACAACCCAACTCCCTTCCTGCTTGCACTGGGCTTGAAGATCGATTCCCGTGAGAGACGGAACAAGAACAGCAATGTAGAGGATGAGAGACATCAATCGAGTACGTCGCATGGTCTACCTCATGGAAGAAAACGTTGATACGCCTTCAGATCTATCGTTGAGGGTGGTGAATCAGACAGTTCCAGACCTCTTATTGGCCCCGCCATCTGCCTGCACAAAACTACGGGAGTACGGAACGAAAAGCAACCGTTAGAAATGGATTTGTCAAAAACGGAATTGAGGACGCCGCGAGGAATCTTGACTCTCAGAAGGGATTTCGGTGGGATCCTATTTTGCAAGTATCATCTTGTTTGTTTGAAGAACCGATGACCTAGCTTGGCCATTTGCATTCCGTACGAGAAGTCGGCAGAAGTATATTCCGGCAGGCCTCGATGACGCATCCCATGAAATGGTCCGGATGCCAGGTCCTTGAATGCCATCGGCAAGCGTCGCAATCTCCCTCCCCAGAACATCAAAGATCTTGAGATTCACGAAGCTCGTCACTGGAAGCTGATAGCTGACTGCTGTGGTCGGATTGAATGGATTCGGATAGTTTTGGTGAAGCGCCACGGACCGGGGGATGGACTCAGATTCGTCATGAACCTCGGTTGCACTCCGCCACTGGAGCCGGTCCCGATTGATCACCCATGGATCGGTAAGAACCTCCTGAACAAAGCTGTGAGTTGTCATGCCGAAGTACTTCGAACCGAGGGAGCTCCCGAAATCATTCCACGACATCCAGTAGATAATCTCCGGGTATTTCGTTTTGATTTGCCTGAGAAGTATCCGATAGTCATAACGGCCTGGTGCGGCAGAATTGAAGATGCCCGGACCAAACTCGCAGAGAACAAATGGTTTGTTGGTTGAGCGGAGGGCGTCGTAGAGCGGGATATCGAGCGTATCTTCGTAGACATCGACGCCGACGATATCGACAAATTCATTGCCGGGATAGAACGTCGTGTCGGCCTTGTACGCGGGATTCGTCACGGACGACGGACGTGCTGATGGGGAGAAAGCCCAGAGAAGGTTGTGCAGGTTCTTGGTCACCGTGAAATAGGAGAACATATGCCGCCAGAGCGCCACATAATCTTGCTTGAGGGGGAGCGTCGCTCCTTGCGATCCCCACCAGAACCATGGCCCGTTCATTTCGTGGAGAGGGCGAAACAGCACGGTAACGCCGGAGTCCTGTAACTGACGAAAACCGGCGGCAACGCTGTCGAGCCGCTGCATCCACTTGAGGTTGCCGGGTGTACCCGGGACCACCAGTTCGGCCAGTTTATGGCGGCCGGTGGTGTCATTCATTGTACTGTCGGTCCAGGGATTCGTGAACGAAGACATGACGGCGACCAATCCGCCCGACCGGAAGTATGCAATGAGCGGCGCGTTCGTCTGACTCATCGATTTCAACAATCCTTTGGGCGATCGCTGGTAATCGATGCCAATCAAGCCGACCCACTGCCCTGCCTTATGGTAGATCTTCGTGACTGCACTGTCGAATGAAGCTGTCGGAGAGTACTGCGTATTGAGCTGATGACCGCTGATGAGCCGCCGGTCAGGTCCTTTCGAGAGGTTTTTCAGGTACTGAAGAATTTGCTTCGTCTGCGCTGAAGCTCCCGGATCTGCAGTCTGGCCGAATGACAAGTCAAGGACCAGACCGGAAAGCAAGAGCAAACAGGCCGCTGTTCTCAACAGGCTCTCTCTCATAACTCTCTCCCCCATCTCTGCTCTAGGCTCTATTTTATCGGCTTGCGCGGAATCTTCTGGTCCATCATCGCCGCGTGATAAACGAACGATGCCATGATGACGGAGTTCTTCTTCAGGTCTTCGGGCATAAGTGTATCGAATACATCCATGTTCGAATGACCGCCGATTCCGACGCGATCCTGGAGAAACTGGAATCCCGGCAAGCCTGCATTGTCGAACGGGACGTGATCCGTGCTGCCGACACTTTGGATCGTGGCCACCGTCATGCCGAGGTCGTGGAATGGCTCCATCCACGCTTTGAAGATCTGGCGCACGCGCTCGTTTCCCTGCAGGTTAATCCCTCTGAAAGCTCCAGCCCCGTAGTCCTGATTGAAGTAGACACTGAACTTCTCGTACCCGGGCTTCAGACCGCTCTTTGGATCACCAAAGCGAGCGGCAACGTATTCCCGCGAACCATGCAAGCCCCGCTCCTCTCCGCTCCAGAACGCAAGCCGGATGGTCCGCCGCGGTTTCACACCGATCGCTTTCAGAATTCGTACAGCTTCCATCGCAACCGCGCAACCCGATGCGTTGTCCGATGCTCCCGATGCCTGATGCCAGCTGTCAAAGTGCGCGCCGACCATGACAACCTCGTCTTTCAGGTCTGTCCCCGGCAATTCACCGATCACGTTGCACGCTTCCTCTACCGCCTCGCCAATTCGATTGCGAACCTCAATCTCGAGCTTCACCGGAATGTCGCGTTTGATGATCCTGTACATCCGGTTGTACTGTTCCGGCGCCACGGCAATCATCGGGAGCGACGCAAGATCCTTTTCTCTCGACCAATGGTCAGCGTTCGAACCTGGCCGGCTGAATCCTCTCACTAATCCGAAAGAGCCTCCATCACATTGAAGAACTGCCACCACTCCCTCGGTCTTCAGGAATTCGATCCGCTCCTCAGCTTTCAGGAGATCGGGGTTCGGCACTTGTGGCGGCATCATACGAGGCGGGGCTGGCGCAATGATGCTTTCGTAGTTTTTCAACTCTTCGTCTGTCAGCCGGGAGAATCCTTTCGGGAGGCTTGCCAGATCAATTGTTGCTGGCGGGGAGATGAGCACAGCGGCATTCTTGAGCTTCCCGCGGTATTTCTCACAATCGGCCTTCGATTGGAGTTCAACAACCAGTGCCTGACAGGAGATTTTTCCAGGCGTGCCGGGTGTATACGACAGCGGGTAGCCGATGAGAGGTTGATACGCCGGCGCTGTCATTTGCAGGAAGAAGTACTCGTTGTCCCACGAAGCACCGTAGTCCATGAATGGCTCGATGACCACATTCGTTAGTCCGAGTGACTGCATCTTCCCCTTCGCCCAGGTTTGGGCATTCTTCATCCCCTCGGACAACGAAAGCCGGGGACCGAGGACATCCGTCATGTAGGCTACGATGTCGACCACCTGCGAGCGTTGAAATCCTTCCTCACGGATCTTTGCGACCATTTCCCAGTCGACTTTTCCGGGATCCTTCTGGGCCACGACGAAAACGGGAAGGAAGAGGAGAAGCAAAACAGTAGTTTTGACGATCTGTTTCATTGCCGGCCTCCGAAGATTCTTGAGAATGCGAGAAGAGAAGCAAAATGTCTGAGGAGCTGCGTGGGGATGAAACTACGGGAGAAGTGTCCGAAATGCAACCGCCAAGTTAGAGGTCCGACTTTTGTACAACCTGTCCTTCGGGAGCTGAGCTCCCGAAGGACGAGGGCCAGCTGACCTGCCCGCCATCGCCGACCTTGACGGGGCAGGCGGGGCTCCGGACCTACATGGCGACGGAATGTACCGTCATGATTCGACGTTCCTTCATGGACGTTAGACATTCTCCCAACTTGTCGTTCGGGAGCTGAGCTCCCGAACGACTTTGGGTCAGTCCGTCGTCAGAAGACTCCGGTCGATCGCCGGAGCCCGATGAATATCCAACACCGAATTTCGAAATCAGAATAACGAAGTTTGATGCTACTGAACGATCTTGAAATTGAACATCGGCGTCTTGAGCGTGCCCATCAATCGGACCCAGATCGGGAGCATCATCTCGGTGCCGCGGGCAGCTGTGATGTCACCGACATCGATCACATGCTTCCATCCAAAGTTCGCCCTCAAAAACTCGGTAACGGTTGCCTTCGCCGGTGCGTCATTGCCACAGATAGGCAAGTGGTGGTCACCGTTGCCGACAGAGTTCGGATTCACCATCACGAGCGCGTTGACAGTGTTGAGCGCTTTGACCACCTTCGCCTTTGGGAAGGCACGCTGAATCTGCTCCGCCAGCGAGTCAGTGTTGCATACTGTGAGGGACGGGGGCATTCCCTTCGAAAAGTCGAGCGGATTGGCGATATCGACGATCACCTTCCCGTTCAGGCTCGCCTCTCCAGCTGCCTGCAATGCGGCCAGGGATGCGCCACCGCTTGTCGCGTTCAGAATGATTTCACTTCGAGCGGCCGCTTCGGCAAACGTCACGACCGGAATCGCCGGGTGCTGCTCCTTCCAGACTTTGAATGGCGGCTGACCGAACGGTCCGGCTGTCGTCTTGGCGAGCGTTTCTGCCACATTTCGTGTCCCAATAACCACCTCGTTTCCGGTCTCCGCAAGCTTCGCCGCGAGAGCCTGTCCTACCATACCTGTTCCAAGGATAGCTATCTTCATGTCTACTCCTTTGTTCGTTTTGGTTGTCGGTGATTCAAGTCCAATAACAGAATTTGAGCGCAGAGAGTTCTCGATCGGGCACGTGATGTGTCCATCGACCAACCAGAAGACTTCCTTGCGTATATGAACATTCTCCGCTAAATTGGCACACTTTCGTATCAACCTGACCATGGGCCAAGCCCCTGCAAACAGAAAGGAATGATGATGGATCACCACAAGAAGCACCAGTTGACAAAGAACGATTACCTGTCGGGAAAAAGAGTACTTCCGAAACCGATCACAAAGAAGAGCACTATCGAATCGGTCATCGACAATCTAGACGCCTACAACGGCGGCCGGCTCAGAGCGGCCTGCCAGCTGATGCGTCAGAAGTATGCGGCCAGCGATGTCACGGTCGGTCTGAGCATTGCGGGCGCGTTGACGCCGGCAGGTCTCGGCCCCTCAACGATCATTCCTCTGATGAATCATGGTTTCGTGGACTGGCTGGTTGCAACCGGTGCCAACATGTACCACGATCTTCACTATGCATTCAATATGCCGATGTTCCGCGGCCGTCATGATGTGGACGACGCAGACCTGAGGGACAAAGGCGTCACGAGGATCTATGATATCCTTTTCGACTACGAAGATGTCTTGATGGCTACAGACCGGATTCTCCGCAAGATCATGCTGCGGCCGGAGTTTCAGAAGGAGATGGGGACGAGGGAGTACTATCACCTCCTCGGAAAGGTCATCAACGAATACGAACGGAAGAACAAACTGGGTGAGGTGAGCGTGCTCGCAGCGGCGTACCGGAATGGCATCCCGGTCTTCACGTCATCGCCCGGTGATTCGACGATCGGCATGAACGTTGCCGGATTGGAGCTCCTCGCTGAAGCCAAAGGATTGAAGGATTACTTCAAACTGAAGATCAATCCGAGCATCGACGTCAATGATTCGACCGCGATCATCCTGAATGCCAAGAAGTACGAGAACGGAAAGACCGGCGTACTCCTCATCGGCGGCGGCAGCCCGAAGAACTTTCTCCTCCAAACCGAGCCGCAGATTCAGGAAGTACTGATGATTCCCGAGGCAGGTCAGGACTACGACATCAACATCACAGATGCGCGTCCCGACACCGGCGGTCTTTCGGGCGCACCACCGAGCGAAGCAGCAAGCTGGGGTAAGATCGACCCGACCAAGCTTGACGAGACCGTGACGGCATACATCGACGTTACCGTCGCATTTCCCTTGCTCGCAGCGTACGTTATCCAAACCACGAAGCCCAAGAAACTCAAGCGCCTCTACGAACGCGGCGACGAACTGCGGAAGAAGCTCATCAAGTCGTACCTCGAAAACAACAAGGAGGTTGAGGAACTGTCGGGGATGATGAAGAAGCTCCCCCTCTGAGGGGAAACTCGAAATCCGAAACAAACACGAAGTCCGAAGCACTAAGTGGCAGACGTTTGATGCTTCGATATTTTGGTTTGCCGACTGTTTAGGATTTCGGATACCGGATTTCGGATTTTCACACATGTACTCCAGGAGGCATCTTGATACCTAAGAATGAGCTGCTTGACCTGGCGGGTCAGCATGGTACACCGCTCTGCATCATTGATCATGATGTGATTCGGCAAAACTACCGGACGTTCAAGAAACACCTTCCCCGTGTACAATGTTACTACGCGGTGAAAGCGAATTCGACGCAGCAGATCATCGAGACGCTGTTCAAGGAAGGGTCAAGCTTCGACGTCGCGTCCTACAATGAGTTCATGCAGGTGTACCAGTACATCCGGCACTTCGAAAAGGAGCAGAAGAAGTACTTCGTCTGGGACAAGATCATCTTTTCGAACACGATCAAGGACCGGCAGACGCTCGCGAAGATCAAGCAATACAAACCACTGGTCACGTATGACAATGCGGCCGAAGTGAAGAAACTGAGAGAGCACTGCAACACGGCGGGATTGGTCCTACGCGTGAAAGTGCCCGATACCGGATCGCAGGTAGAGATGAGTACCAAGTTCGGCGTAGAACCAGGAGAAGCGGCCGGATTGATTGATGAAGCGTTCAATTCAGGATTGAAGGTCGAAGGGATCAGCTTCCACGTCGGGAGCCAGTGCACAAATTTCGACAACTACACGCAGGCGCTGGCCATTGCCTCAGAGATCTTTCACGACGCGCGAAAGAAGGGATATGGTTTGAATCTGCTCGATATCGGCGGGGGATTTCCCGTTCCTTATGATCCGCAGGTCCCGGACTTCTCGAAGCTCGCCAACCTTCTGAATTCTGAGTTCAAGAGACTCTTCCCCGATGACATCGAGATCCTTGCCGAGCCAGGACGATTCATTGCAGCGACTGCGGCGGTGCTCGTTGCAGAGATCATCGGGAAAGCGCGGAGGGGAGGAAAGATCTTCTACCACATCAACGACGGCGTCTACCACAGCTACTCAGGCGTAGTGTACGACCACTGGATTCCGAACTTCTCGGCGTTCAAGGCCGGCGACACGGAGATCTGTGCCGTTGTGGGGCCAACGTGTGACAGCTTTGACAAGATTACACTCTCAGCCGAGCTGCCGGCGAATCTAGAGGTAGGAGATTTCCTCTCTACGGTGAACATCGGTGCGTATGGGACCGCCTCGACGACACGCTTCAACGGCTTCGATCCGGCAAAAATCATTCATCGGAATTTCCAGAACACCTGATCGCTCACCTGCGCATGGTGCCGGTACAATGAAAATCCCCTCACAAATTCTGTGCGGGGATTCTTTTTTGATCGCGCCAAAACTGAAATGATCGGGAAGCTACTTCTTGAACACTCCAAAGAGCTTGTCGAGAGTCTTCTTCTCTAGCTGCGAAATCTGATCCAACTCACCGGCATCGAGCCAGATTCCGTCGCAACTCAGGCATTTGTCGACTTTTACACCTTTGAAATCGATTTCGCTGAGTCCCATCCCGCACTTGGGGCAATGCATATAGTGAAGCTCTTTCAGCCTCTTCTTCTCCTCAGCCGCCATTTTCTTGCGATGCTCTTCCTCATGTTTCCTGCGACGCTCGAGTTCAAGTCTCGCGAAATACTCCTCTTCCTTTTCGCTCGGTTTCACGGGCATGGAACATCTCCTTCTCTCATTGGTTACTTTGTTCTCTCTGACGTGGAAAGATAGGACTCTTTCCACCAGAAAATCCATATTCCCTGTGCGTAGAAATTCCGCCAGCCCCCAGGCGATCACTGATCGTCAACCAGCACACCTACTGAAATTCCCCAAAATATGTCCAGGAACTCAATCGTCCCTCGTAGTCGAGAGCCGAGATGATTTTGCCTGTGACCTTCTTGGACACGGCTTCAATTTTCAGCCGGTCAGCCTCAACATCAAGGAGAGAGAAACTTCCATCCTCCGAGGCGGCGAGGCTCTCGGGCAGCTTGATGCCTGTGTATGCTCCCGCTCCTCCTCCAACACTCGTGGGGCGAATACGGTACTGATAGCAAAAGGCGGCAATGTTGTTCATCTGGTTGATGAGCGCATCTCTGTTCGAGGCTTTCGTTGGAGCCGCCTGCACCTCCTTCACGGGTTCTGCAAATTTCCCACTATACTTCCAGTCCAGCAAACGGCCGTCCTGGTTGATTGACGCTTCAATCGTCCCATTCCCCTCCGCAGAAGTACCTCGAATCCGGAGGAGGTCCGGTTGAACAGCAATCGTCTCATAGGTTCCATTTGCGTTCGTTGCCATCTTTACGGGGATCGTGAAATTCTTGTAGGATCCCTGACCGCCACCCACGCTCGTTGGGCGTATGCGATACTGATATGCCTGAGCAGAGAGATTGTTCAGGTCATTGATCATGGCATCGCGGTTGAGGGAGAGTTTCGACGGCAGAGGGATTGCGTCCAGAATTTCCTTCCACCGTGGATCCGACCTCAGACTCGCAAGATCATCATCTCTTTCAGTATGCTGCCTGTTCTTCCAACCTCTTTTCACGGCGACACCAAGCGCGTAGAATGCCAGGTCTTTCTGTCCCGCCAGAGCGTAGCAGCATGCGGCGTTGTAGAGATGCGAGGATGCTGCGCCAGGTTCAGCGCTGGCTGCAAGAAGGAAGAGCGGTCCGCCTTCGGCGTAGGCCTTCTTTTCATACGCTGACTGGGCTGACTGCGCAAGTCCCGATTGTTGTGCAAATAGAACCGTGCTCATCACACCAAGAGCAAGTATCACGGCGGCGGTTCGCATGAAAGCCTGTTTCATGGCTACCTCCTGTCATAGGTGATAAGAGTATCTTACCCGACCACCAAGAGTTGTGAATGGGTGAGCGACGACAACTTCAATTCTCGCGCTCATGCCTCACGGGCGAGAATCGGAAAGAGCGGACCGTGGAACTCCTCTCCCGGCATGAGTCCGCTACGATCTCCGATGATATGCGTGTGCTTTCTGTATGTTGTCCCCGCAGGGATGAAGATTGTTACCATCGCCCTTCGGGGAGTGTCGGTCACATTCGGGCCGGCATAGTGAAATGTGAGGCCGTTGTGAAATGTGCAACTGCCGGGCTTCAACTCAACGGGAACAGGTTTGACTCCGCGGAATTGCGCCGGCAGCACTGCATCGAGATTGTCGGGAGAGACGTTGCCGAGGTCGACCGGCGGGAGCGGTCCCAGTTTGTGCGATCCCGGAACGAACCACATGCAGCCGCGTTCTACGGTAACGTCATCAAGCGCCATCCAGCATGAGAGACCTCCTGCTTCATTCATGGGCCAATAGACCGTGTCCTGATGCCATGCCGTCGCCTTGCTGTCCTTCGGATACTTGATGAGTGCCTGGTCATGCCACAGCCGAACAAACTTTGAGCGGGTCAATCGTCGGGCGATTTCCGCCACGCGGGCGTTGTGGACGTACTCTTCCAGCACCGGATACCGCTCCCACAAGTTCACCATCTGAAGAAACACTTTGGTGTATCCTTCGTCGGTGCGGGGGCCGAGGTTCAGGTTGTGCTTGTTCTTGTCGTCAATGGCTTTACCGATCGCAACACGAAGCACCTCAACCTCCTCTGGACTCAGCACGTTGTCAAGACGGATGTATCCGTTTTCTTCGTAGAACCTGACTTGTTCCTCAGTCAGAACATAGTGTTTCATAAATTCCCTCGCGTTTCGTCGGCGTTGAGCGGGATGCGACTCCGGTAGGATAAACGCTTGCAGGCTGCTTTCGGTTCCGTGATCTGGTTGTTCGGTCCTGGCTAGTTCTCGCTAGTGAACTTGATCTTCTTCGGCATCACCCCGATGCTGAACTGGATCTTCCCTTTTTGCCCATCGGCGTTTGCGAAATCGGCGTTATCGCCATCCTCAACGGCAATTCCATAAACAACCAGGGAGTCGGCCGTATGGACCTCAAGGCGAAACTTCGACGGCTGCTGTGGAAACAGCTTCCCTGCCACATTTTGAACCACTGGTTCTGGCGGTGCAATCTCATCAATCGTCAGGGTCGGATTTCCTTTTCTCTGAATGTTCTTCCACCGACCTCCGCCTCCACCATCCTTCACATCAACGAAGTAGAAGCTCTGCGCCCGGAGGGCGGCGTAATTCAGATCCCACATGAGTGCATCGCGGTTCGCCTGGATTCTCTGCGCCTCCATCACCGACACTCGGACCCTGTAGTGAATGAGCGGAGGAACGAGCGATCCCAACACGATTGAGACGATGATGGTTGCGGTCGTACCCAGGGATAGAACGATCTTCCACGGGAATTTCCGTTCGCCAGTCTGCTGACGCCACAATGCCCGCTCGTTGAGCCCCCACACAAACGCGGTTGGTGCAACGATGTAGTAGATTACCAATTGAATGACCGTGGCCGTTTGCAGCCCGCCCCATACCACGACAAGCTCTTTTCCCGAGAATCGATCAAGTGCCTGCGCGAGCGCGTCCCCCCCGACCATGATAAAAGGGAGCGGAGTGATATAGATCCCTCCAGGATTCGTCAGGTGAACGAGCAACGTACCAAAGAGACTCCATGCGATTCCGAAGCAGACCGCATAGACGGCAACCCAGAAAGTGTGCAGCGGATCAGCTTCGAAATTCGGCACCTTAATTCTGAATCTCATACACTACCCCTCTTTTGGTGACCGTGAGTCGGTCCTGCGCCATCCCCTTCCTCCCGTCAGCGTTTTGGAAGAACCTGGTTTCTCCGTCGATAGGGAGGATCCCCTGAGCCACAAGCACAACGTGTGTATCCGATACGGCTTCCGCGAAGATCCGAAGATTGCTCTCCTGGTTGACATCAACGATGGATGAGTCAGGATTGGCGAACGTCGTCTCCTTTCTGAACACCTCGCCGATCGTGAGTTGTCTCGGCGGCTTCTGCTCAGAATACGCACCCAAGAGCTTCATCCCTTTTGTTCGTAGCACGTCCATCGAGACTCCATGAAAAATGACCTTGTGGATCGTGTGAAGCGTCTCCGCCTGCCAGGTGGTCGTATCATGGAACGTCGCCCAGAAAAAGGTCGTACCCGCTACCGACACTATCCCGATGCTCAGTGTCCACCACCTCCGTTTTACCGGTTGCTGAACTCGCGCGGTCCATACGAGGAAGATGAGAAGATAGACCATGCAGACGATTCCGGCAGCGTTTGTCGCTGCCCATGTGTTGTGCGTCGCGAAGAACGTACTGACAAACACAATGATGACAAGAACCGATGTAATAAGGACCCACTTCATGCCGTTCCTCTACTGTCGTATGAGACTGTTTTGTGGAAGACCGAGTGTCGATTCAACATTCTTTTGAGCGAACTTCGTTTTCAGTCCAATCGCTACCTGCTGAGCAATCTCCGTTTCAACCTCCAGCGCATCGGTCAGCTCACGAGTAATCCCCTGCGACCAGAAGTGGAACCGGTCGTTCGTCTGGATCGCCTGACAGGTCACACGGACCTTCTTCCCTTCCACGCGGAGCGAACCTTCGAGCACATAACCCACTCCCAACTGCTCCCCGATCTCCTTCATATCAACGCTCTTGTTCCGGTACGGTGCGACCGCATTTCTCGACACAACCTGCACACCGGGGATGTTCGAGAGCTCACTTGTGATCTCCTCGGTAAGGCCCACCGCAACCGCATCATACTGAGGATTGCCACTCAAGTTCTCAATATACAATACTGCAATAGACGGTTTCGCAGGGGCATTCTTTCCAGATGGCGTCAGGACCAGGTAACTTATCACCAGCGCGAGAAGAATCAGAATCCCTCCTATCACCACCCAAACGGAAACACCGCTGCGCGGCGTTTCTGTGACTTCGGCAGAGACAAATCCGGTTATCTCCTGTGAGACTTTCTGCAGGTCGGCGACGAGAAGTTCCGAGCTTTGGTATCGTGCAGCGCGTTCCTTCGCGAGACACTTCGCGACCACGTCGAGGAGCGATTGAGGGACTTTGGACCTCAAGGACGAGATGGGTGGGGGATCTTCATGCACGATGGAGTACGACAGCGCGGCCTCATGCTCGCCACGAAATGGCAGCTTGCCGGTGAGCAGTTCATAGAGAACAACGCCAAGAGAAAAAATATCTGACCGCGCGTCTGTGTCTTCTCCACGGATCTGTTCGGGCGACATGTACGCTGCGGTTCCGAGGGTGCTTCCTGTCTTGGTCAGCTGCTTGTCACCCCGAAGCTTCGCGAGGCCGAAGTCGGTGATTTTCGCCTTCCCGTCTTCTGTGAGCAGAATGTTCTCTGTTTTGATATCCCTGTGCACAACATTTTTCCTGTGGGCGTGCGCCAGTGCGTCCGCCACCTGCAGAGCATACGTCACAAGGAGATTGAGGGGCATTTCGCGCGCGTTCGACTGATGCCGACGAAGCTCGGAGCGCAGAGTACCGCCGGGCAGAAGTTCAAGGGCAATGAACCGCTGGCCCTCGAACTCATCGATATCGAAAATCGTGGCGATGCTGGGATGATTCAGAGAAGAGAGTGCACGAGCTTCATTTTGAAAACGCTCGATATCTTCCGGCGTCTGTCGCTCCTGCACCGGCAGAAACTTTAAGGCGACGAGCCGGCTCAGCTTCAGGTCCTGCGCCTTGTAGACGACACCCATTCCTCCCTCCCCCAACTTCTCGAGGATTCTGTAATGGGATATCGTTCGGCCTATCATGGAGCGTTTCCCTTCGCACGATCCGAGATCGCGGATCAACCGGGAGAACAGGACCCCTGCAGCGGATTGGAGTGCACTCTGAACACGTCAGGGCCGGAAGGAGGTCAGAAGATCAACCGGCGACGAATCGGCTCATTAGCAATGATAGTGGAGCTTGGTCTGAAAGGCAAGAGGGTGGGAAGCACCAGATTGCTCAGGATATCCTGGAGAATCTTCATTATCTTTGAACGATGGATATCCGGAAACTTCACCTTGAACCCATTGGCATCATCTCTACCCCTTTCACTGCGAAGTATTCGGCTCCCCGCCAGCCGGCTACGGCGGCACGAAAGACCATGGGAACCATCAACCTGTTTCCGGGACGCAACTTCGAGCAAGCCCTCCAGGACCTTCAGGGATTCGACTACATTTGGGTCATCTTCTGGTTTCACGAAAACGTGAATTGGAAGCCGATGGTGCTTCCCCCGCACGGCGGGAGGAAGAAACGAGGGGTCTTCTCCACCCGTTCACCACACAGGCCGAATCCGATCGGACTTTCGCTCTGCAAACTCATCAGCGTCAAAGGCAGGAAGATACGCATCGAGAATCCTGACATGATCGACGGCACGCCGGTACTCGATATCAAGCCGTATATCCCGCACGCCGAATCGAAACCAGGGGCGAAGGGCGGATGGATCAGTGAGAGTCACGAACAGAAGGCCCGAACATTCGCAGTTGTTTTCTCAGAAACCGTCCGCACTGCGATGAAACAGATGGAGCCGAAAGAGCGACGCGAAGTTACAGATTATCTGAGAAGTGTCCTGAGCAGCGATCCTTTTCCGCATGTCTATCGCCGCATCAAGACGTCGTCGGACGGTATTTCGGTCATCGCAGTACGGCGCTGGAGGTTTACCTTCAGCATCGAACAAGACACTGTGCGGATACTCAACGCGGCGCACGAGCAGGATCGGGAGGGTCGCGGATGAATGAGCGACGCACGCCTCTTGAGCTCCTCGCTCCCGCACGAGACGCCGAGGGCGGCAAGGCTGCCATCAACCACGGCGCTGACGCTGTCTACATCGGCGCTCCGAAGTTCGGAGCGCGGGCCGCCGCCGGCAATCCTCTGGAAGACATCGTCGACTTGATTTCCTACGCGCACAAGTATTGGGCCCGCGTCTATATCACACTGAATACCATCCTCTACGACCACGAGCTGGAGGAAGCGCACGCCCTCGTGAAGCGTTTGCACGAAGCCGGAGCCGATGCGCTGATCATACAGGACATGGGACTCCTGGAGCTTGACCTCCCTCCCATCCCGCTGTTCGCCAGCACGCAAGCCCACAATTACGACATCGATAGAATCCGCTTCCTCGAACAGGTGGGTTTTCAACGTGTCATCCTCGCCAGGGAATTGTCGCTGGTCCAGGTGCGCAAGATACACGAGGCAACATCGCTCGACCTCGAGTTTTTCGTGCACGGCGCACTCTGTGTGAGCTTCAGCGGACAATGTTACCTCAGCCAGGCAGCCACCGGGCGAAGCGCAAACCGCGGCGAGTGCGCACAAATGTGCCGGCTGCCGTATACGCTGACGGACAGCCGCGGAAACATTCTGGCGAAGGATCAGCATGTCCTCTCTCTGAAAGATCTTAATCTCTCAGAGTACTTGCCGGAGCTGGCGGACGCAGGTGTGACCTCGTTCAAGATTGAGGGACGACTGAAGGACATCGCGTACGTTCGCAACATCACCTCATTCTATCGCGCGCTTCTCGACGGATTGATAGAAGAAAAGCCTCACTTCCGCAAGGCGTCTTCCGGTTCAACATCGCTCTCCTTCACGCCGGATCCCGAGCGGACGTTTAATCGCGGCTACACCGACTACTTCCTTCACCGCCGCCACCAGGACATCGCCTCGGTACATACCCCAAAATCTCTCGGGAAGGCGCTTGGCACGATTAAGAGCGTAGGACGACATTCATTCACCATTCGTACGACAGAACCCCTACGAAGCGGCGACGGGGTCTGTTTCTTCGATGAGCAGGACCAGCTCACCGGCACCACCATCAATCGAGTCGTTGGAGAAGAGGTGTTTCCGAATTCGCTGAGCGGCATAGCGCACGGAACGGTTCTCTACCGCAACCACGATCATTCGTTCTTGAAATCCCTGAAAACCGACCGGGCGAGAAGGACGATCGGACTCCGTCTCTCCTTCACTGAGACTCCGGGAGGTTTCCGGCTTCTTGGAAGAGATGAAGACAACAACGAGGCCAGCCACGAAATCGCTCATCCGAAAGAGGTCGCAGAGAATCCCGAAGGAGCCCGGGCCACGCTAGAAACTCAATTCAGCAAGCTCGGCGGTACATTGTATGAACCTGCTGGGCTAACAATCGACTGCGACAAACCGTGGTTCCTGCCAGTGAAGATCCTGAACGAACTGCGCAGACAGCTGGTGAAGGCGCTCGATGAACAGAGACTTCAGAATTTCCCGCGGGCAGTTGCAACACCTAGTCCAAACAGCGTACCGTACCCTGCCACCTCGCTCGGGTATTCGGCAAACGTTGTCAATACCCTGGCAGAGAAGTTCTACCGTCGCCACGGAGTAAGGGAAATCGAAAAGGGATTCGAGCTGCTTGAGGACGCGGACGGCAAAGTGCTGATGACGACAAAGCACTGTCTGAAGTATCAGTTTGATCTCTGCCGGGGGAAAGGAACTCAGGACGAGGAGTTTTTCCTCATCTCCGGCAATGTCAGATACAAGCTTGAATTCGACTGCGAGAATTGCGTTATGCACGTCGTCAACCCTGCATGATGCATCCCGCATATCACAATTCATTGAATATCTCTCGCTAATTCGGTACCATATCGGTCAGTCCGTCTAACCTCTGGCATCTCATCATCGACAGATCAACTACATGAAGAAAAAGCAACCAGTGCGAAGACCCGGCCGGGAGGCATCCAGACCGCATGTCCGGTCCAGGCAGAGTCGTATGGTCGTGACAGGTGCGAGGACGAAGGGCAAACCGTCCACGAATACCCCCATCCCATTCGATCTCGGACTCGTTCAGCACCTCCGGGTCAATCGAAGCGCGGTGGAAGCACGAGCCGTCGAGCTTGGTACGCGCAGAACATTCAAAGTGGAGGCACAGGCAGCCGCATATATCACTGCCATTCGGTGCATCGATCTCACGACACTGTCGGGCGATGACACCCCCGGCAGGGTGCAGCGTCTCTGTGCAAAAGCGCTCTCTCCGATCGAGAAGGAAATCAAGGACCGGCTTGGAATCGGAGCCGATCCGCTGATGGTTGCCGCCGTGTGCGTCTATCCCGCTATGGTCAAATCGGCCGTTCAGTTTCTGGGCGGACACATTCCTGTGGCTTCTGTCGCAACCGGTTTTCCCGCTGGTCAGACATTCATGAACCTGAAGCTGAAAGAAATCGATCTGGCGATCAACGCTGGAGCAGCCGAGATCGATGTCGTGATCAGCCGCGAAAAAGTACTGACGGGCAAATGGAAATCACTGTACGACGAGATCGTCGCGTACCGGGAGGTATGCGGAAAGAGAGCGAAGCTCAAGACCATCCTCGGAGTCGGGAACCTTGAGACACTGACCAACGTCGCTGCCGCCTCTGCGGTCGCGATCATGGCTGGCTCCGACACGATCAAGACGTCGACAGGGTTCGAGCCGACAAACGCGACGCTGCCGAGCGGACTCGTGATGGTGCGGCAAATACGGAAGTTTATGGACCTGGGGCTGCTTGGAAATCAACAAGTAGGATTCAAACCGGCCGGAGGAATCCGAACAGCAAAGGACGCAATGCTGTGGCTGACGCTGATGCTGGAAGAGCTCGGACCGGAATGGACGAAGCCTGATTTATTCCGGATCGGCGCAAGCGCACTGCTGACAGACATCGAGCGGCAGCTCAGGCATCTTGTATTCGGGCGATATTCAAACATGCAGTACCTTCCAATGGCATAGAGGTCTAAATCCGAAATACGAAATCCGAAACTCGAAACAAATCCGAAATGGCGAAATCCGAAAGAGTTCGGCTCGGGAAGAGATTTCAGGGCCAGGCTGATGAGCAGTAGATTTCTCGTTCAGAATATTGTGCTACGAGTCTCAGTTTCGAGTTTTGTGCTTAGAACTTTTTTCGGATTTCGATATTCGTGCTTCGGATTTACTCAACGATGGTTTTACCCTCGAACACATGAGAACAGACTATGGATAAAGAGAAACTCTCCACACTCCTCCACAACCTTGATTACGGCCCAGCGCCTGAGCAGGAGAACAAGACTCGTGAATGGCTGAAGAGCCACGGGTCGAAGTTCGGGCACTATATCAACGGCGCGTGGCAGGCCCCGAAGAACGGCGGATACTTCAGGACGATCAATCCCGCAAAGAGCGACGAAGTGCTGGCGGAGATTGCACTCGGGAGCAAAGAGGATGTTGACGCCGCCGTCAGCGCGGCGCAGGAAGCCTTTCCGAAATGGAGCGCCCTGAGCGGCCACGAACGTGCACGATACCTCTATGCGATTGCCCGGGCGGTGGCAAAACATGCCCGGATCTTTGCCGTCCTCGAGTCGTTGGACAACGGGAAACCGATTCGGGAAACACGCGACATCGACGTCCCGGTTGTCATCAGACATTTCTACTATCACGCGGGATGGGCGCAGACACTTGAGACAGAATTCGCCGGGTACAAACCTGGTGGCGTGATCGCCCAGATCGTACCATGGAATTTTCCATTCCTCATGCTGGCCTGGAAGATCGCCCCCGCGATCGCAGCTGGAAATACGGTTGTCATCAAACCTTCAAAATCGACCCCTCTCTCGGCCCTCCTGCTGGCTGACATTCTGATGAATGAGGTGAAGCTGCCTCCGGGCGTGGTCAACGTACTGACCGGCGACTCGAAGACTGGCACGATGCTGTATGAACATCCAGTGCCGTGGAAGGTCACGTTCACCGGCTCAACGGAAGTCGGACGGATCATCCGGAAAGGAACCGCAGGCTCACGCAAGCACCTTACGATGGAACTGGGTGGCAAGTCACCGTTCATCGTTTTCGACAATGCTGATCTCGATTCCGCAATTGAAGGTGTGGTCAACGGGATCTGGTTCAACGAAGGACAGGTGTGCTGCGCGGGATCGCGACTCCTTGTTCAGGAGAGTATCCACGACGATTTCATCAAACGGCTCAAACGCCGGATGAAGAACTTGCGGGTCGGCAATCCGCTGGACAAGGCCATGGATATGGGAGCGATCAACAATGCCGAGCAGCTCGCCAAGATCAAGGAGCTCATGGAGGTCGGTAAGAAGGAAGGCGCGACCATGTGGCAGCCCGAGAATGTCGTCTGTCCGAAAGGCGGATTCTTCCTCCCTCCTACCCTGTTTACCAATGTCGAACCATCGCACACGATTGCGCAAGAAGAGATCTTCGGTCCTGTCCTCGTCACCTTGACATTTCGAACACCATCCGAGGCGATACAGCTGGCAAATAACACGCGATACGGTTTGGCCGCGTCCATCTGGTCTCAGGACATCGATACCGCGATGGATGTCGCACGAAAGGTGCGCGCAGGAACGATCTGGATCAACTCGACAAACCTCTTCGACGCCGCTGCAGGATTCGGAGGATACAAAGAGAGCGGCTACGGCCGTGAAGGCGGAAGGGAAGGAATGTTCAGTGTGCTGGTCGAGACAGAGGACCACTCCATCGCCTCACCTCAACCAACCAATTACCAATTATCCAGCCACCACTTAACCAATCCACAGATTAACCAGATTGACCGCACCTTCCGGTTCCTCATCGGCGGAAAACTCCCGAGACCAGATCAGGCCGGAAGTTATGAGATCAAGTCGGCTGGTGGAGAATTGCTTGCCGTGGTCGGCGAAGCAAACAGGAAAGATGTTCGCAATGCGGTCGAGGCTGCGCGAGGAGCTTTTTCGTCGTGGTTCGAGTCAGCTGCACACTTGAGGGCACAAATCCTATATTTCTGGGGAGAGAATCTGAGTGTCGAGAAAGAGCGCTTCGCGGCCGGCATCGCTGCGCAAACAGGGTGTTCGATCGAGACTGCCCGCGACGAAGTGCAGCGAAGCATCAGCCGCATTTTCGAATTCGCCGCGTATGCGGACAAGTTCGGCGGGACCGTTCAGCCGGTGCTTGGGAGAAGGCTGGTCGTTGGACTTCGCGAGCCGGTTGGTGTCGTCGGGATGCGCGCACCTGACGAGTCTCCGCTCCTGGGCTTTGTCTCAATAGTCGCTCCAGCCATAGCAATGGCAAACACTGTTGTGGCGGTTGCCGGAAAGCACGCATTGACCGCTATGGATCTGGTCCAGGTCATTCAGCATTCAGATGTTCCCGCTGGAGTGATCAACGTACTGACTGCACAAAACCCTGATTCTATGGCAAAAATTCTCGCAGAGCATGAGGATGTCGACGCCGTGTGGTGTTTTGGCAGTGCCGAAAGCGGCAAGTCAATCGAGGAAGCTTCCGTCAGCAACATGAAGCAGACGTGGGTCTCCGACGGGGAACAAATCAACTGGGCTTCTATACAGAGCCAGAAACTTCTCCTGAAATCAACGCAGGTGAAGAACATCTGGGTACCCTACGGGGTGTAGCCCCATTACTCCTCCCAGTCATTGCGAGGAGCGTTCCTCAGCGACGAAGCAATCTTGTACGTGGCCTGTGAGAGATTGTCCGCCGTCCAGGATCCCGCATATGGGCGGATCGAGAGAGCGGGACTTCTGAAAAAGACGCCTCGTAATGACATTGTGCTCTTTGGACAGCCGCCCCAACCCTAGACGCCAACGCCCCTCCTTGCAGGGGCGTTGCGGTATTCAGAGGATTGAAGTCTACTTGTCCTTCTTCGACAGCCAAACCCGTTGTGCGGACTCACGTCGCTTTTCCTGTTCCATCGATGCTTTGATCCAGCCCTGGTATAACGGCATCCCTTCGAGGATGTCGCTGTATCGGCGTATCGATCGAGGATCTGCACCGTCAAGAATCTTCAGTGTCTGCTCAGTCGCCGCGGCAGCAAACGACCGCCAGATTCTGCCTCCCAATTCCGCGCTGGCAAGTCTGGGAGACCCCAGGTATCCAGGCCAGTCTGACTTCTTCGCCGCATCGAAACTCTCCTGCATCGAGTGACCGGTAACCACGAGAGCCGTACGGTACTCTGGTACGACAAGATCGGGTCGTAGATGGAGCATCAGACTGGTTTCGTCCATCCCCCCATGAAGCGAGACACCTTCCTCCTGTTTTTCGGCCTCGGTCAGGCCGCCAAGCACAGAACCCCAGCCGCTCAAGACAGGAACCAGTCCCCACAGGTTCACCATCTGCCCGCCGTACGTGTCATGAAAGAAATCGCATGCATCGTCAATCATCCTGATATGCCGCGGTGCACCATGAACATGGACAACGAAGATCCACCGAAACCCTTGCTCGCCAATTTCCGAGGCAATGTCCATGAACACGGAGCGGAGTGTGGAGGGCTGCACGACGTACGAGCCCGGAAAGGTAAAATGACCGCCAAGCTCGTTCGAGCCGCTGGAGCCGAGTGCGATCTGCGGAAAGATCAGAACCGTCCAGTCCGGTTTCGACGTCGCCACGGCGTCTGCAAGCTCCGCAGTCAACCGCTCGCTGAGGATACCATCTGTGTAGGCCGGAAGGTAGGGTCCATGCTCCTCGAGGATGCCCCCCGGGAGAAGGATCACTGTCTTCGACCGATCGAGTGAGAGGATGCGATCCGTTGACAGATCAGCTACACGCAGCACCTGCGCAGTCGCCGGATCCGGGCTTACAATCAACATCAAGAGAGAGAATCCCAACACCGAAGATTTCAACTCATTTCCTCCTCTATATGACAATTTCTATGATACTGTGAATGGGACTCAACCTTACTGATCCGCCGGTTTCTTTCGCCGAAAAATCAACCTCCATAGTTTCGCCGGCGAATAGAGAATCGTATAAACTGTCGCGTATACCGGGAACGAATCGAGTCCCAGCCCGTAGCACGCTCCCAGCCCGATGACAAGGAAATGAAGTTTCAGGATCATCATATATGGCTCGGGCTCCTTTCCCGTCATCACGCTTGATGAGAGCACAGAGCGTCGGTCGCGGATGACGTTGAGAACTACAACAGGCCAGTACTGGACAACTGAGAGACCGAGTGTCTCCCAGAAGGAGAACGGCGTCCCTATCGACCACGTCAGGTTTCCTTTGTAGACCCTCCCCGGATGCTCCATCAGCGGCATGAGGAGATCCAGAATGGCCGCATAGACGTAGTGAAAAAGGCCGAAGTGAATCGAGAAGATGAGAATCGCTCCAACGGCTCCGATCACCGAGAAGACTCTCTCCACCACCGTGGCATCGGGCCGGATGATCCTCCGCCCGCTGCTTACCACGACACTCAGGAATCCGAGAGCGAGGCTTGAAAGCCAGAGGCTCCAGATAAGATCCTTGGTCATCCATCCGGAGAAATACGCAAGTATGAGAGTACTGACGAACACCGCAAGCTCGACAAGCGTGTCAGCTCTTCGGGGACTATCCTCGGTGTTCGCCAAAGCTGATGGGGGGTTTTCCGTCAAACCTCGCTTGCTGCCTATGAGCGCTCCTGCCATGTTATGTTCTCCTCGCGGAATATATCATCTTTTTGTCACATTCGGGAAACAACCCAAATGCACTTCTGCACAAGGCGGCGGTCACTTCTATGCACCAACAAACCCGATATTTCCTTACATTTGCATCCGTTCAGGAGATGTTATTCCCCGACGAATCGGGTCACAAACGTTATTCACTCCGCCCGGATGAGATTGACCAGGAACATCTTCCTCCTTGCAACGCTCTTCGCATGGTCTTTCGCGCCGGCACAGTCAAGCCGGACAGAGTTGCGCACGTTGACCGTTCCCGGCGTCGGCAGCTGGGACTTCAACGTCTACCTACCTCCTGGTTACGATCAGACGTCGGAGCGATATCCGGTGCTGTATCTCTTCCGGGGGGCTGTGGACGAGTGGCTCGATCGGACAGAGGACGCGAGCAGGAGCGGAAGAAACATTCAAATGATCACCGACACCCTTATCACGCAGAAGAAGATGGGTGGAGTGATCATTGTGATGCCGGGATTCACCGCTATGACCGGTCCCGCAACTGAAGCAGACTATTCATTTGTCCTTAACACGCTCATCCCACACATCGATGCACGGTACCGCACACTTCCTACCCGTTGGCATCGTGCACTGGACGGGTTCTCTCTTGGCGGGCTGCACATGGTCAATCTCATCTGGCGAAAACCGGAACGCTTCGCCTCCGCTGGTTTCTATGACGGGACTACGAGCCAGTTTAATTCCAGCCAGATGAGCACCGCAGGCGAGCAGTACTTCGCACGCATTCGGCCCATGCAATTCCTTCTCCATAGCGCGGCCGTTGCCCCGAGCAATCTGAACAACAACCGGCAGTTCCTGGCCTTGCTCAACAGCTTCGGAATCAGGAATACGTTCGATGACCTCGTTTTCTCCTCAACCTCACAACACAACTGGTGGTACGCAGATGAACACATGATCCGCGCCCTGCCGCTCCACTGGACAAAATGTCAATCGCCTCCTCAGAACATTCCCCTTCAGTGGATCTCTTCTGCTGCAACCAGAGTCTCGGGCACTGTTCGGCTCTCCTGGTCGGTCGGCCCTGCAGCCGACTCACTGAAGACACTTGTCGACCTGAGCAATGACGCTGGAGCGACCTGGCAAACACTCTTGTACAGCGCGAGGAAGGATACAGTCTTTGACTGGAACACGCTCGGTGTAAAGGACGGCACGCGCTATCTCTTGAGAACTCAGATCTTTGGTGATACCTCCTACGGTGTCATTCAGTCGGCACAGCGGTTTGCAGTCGACAATCCCGGCAATGGCGCCCCCGACGTGGCCGTCACCGCCCCCGGAAAACTGGAGATCATCTCGGGCACGTACACCGTAAAGTGGTTTGCAGAAGATCCCGAAGGTGCTCCAGTGCAGATCTCACTCTCAGCGAGCGGCGACAATGGAAGGTCGTGGCAGCAAGTGGCCGGCACACTCGCGAACACCGGTTTCTACACTCTGGAGACGCGTTTGCTGGCCAATTCCACAACTACGCTGCTCAAGATCATCGCCAGTGATGGAATACAGACGGCGGAGGCGCTGACCGGTCCTTTCGAGGTCCGCAATTCCCGCTTTCGCGTGGGGAACATCAAGCACGTTGCCGGTCGGGGCAATGGACTCGTCACTGTGAACATCGCCGACGTCAGACTGCTGACGGGGCACTCGTACAGAATTTCGTTCGACGATAGTTCTTCCACCAGGAAATCCTACAGCGTGTTCGATCTGACAGCAAGAACCTACCCGCTTCGGAATGTCGCCTTTGACGGGGACGGCAGCGAAGGTCCCCTCTTCGACGGAGTGCGAATCTCCGTGGTGGACTATCCGATCCCGCTTCTCGACAAAGATTCGACGCGATGGACCAAAGGATCTTCGACACTGCTCGCGCAAGTCACCGTACCGGTCGTCTTCCTCGGCGCAGACACGGTGAGAGGGATTCCCTCACCGGCAGACTACGAATTCAGAATTGCAGACCGTATCGTTGACACTTCATCCTCCTACCTGGGCGCCACGGTCACGCCTCTCTCTTTCACCACGTGGAATGTCACCGAGAACCGGCGGGTGAAGGTACTTGTCAACGAACTGGATGGAAATGGCAGGATCAGTCGCTTCGACGAAATTTACATCCTCGAGCTTGACTCCAAAGGTCAGCCGATATTGACCTGGGTGGTTTTCTTCACCGGAAATGACAACGCAGCGTTGCCGCTGGCAGGAGACGTTTTCACTGTGCGGACTCTCAAGCCTTTGAGATCAACGGACATTTTTGAGTTCTCCACGACGGCCACCGGAGTAGCAGACGGGACAACCCTTCTCCCTGAATCTGTCGAGCTGCTCCAGAACTATCCGAATCCCTTCAACGGGCAGACGGTCATCAGGTTTCGGCTGCCGGCGGCCGGCCTCGTGAAACTGGAGGTCTACGACATGCTTGGATCGAGCATTCGCGTCCTGGTCGATGAGAGGAAGAACGAAGGCACGCATGTGGTCAACTGGGATGCAGCGGGCCACGCAAGCGGATGTTATTTCTATCGCCTCTCCGTCGACGGCAGCGTAATAGCGAAAAAGGCACTCCTTTTGAGGTGACGCGCTCAAGAGGTGTGTGCTTTTGTTTGAAGAATCCCGTACCATTCATTAAAGATCAGTAAGTGCTCATGGGCTCACTCGTTTTTCTCCTTCCTCTCCTAATGGCACCATCCGACACTCTTTCGCCGTCCGTCATGCAGAAACTCCTTCCTGCCGCTGTTTCTACGTGGCAGTGGTCCGAACCGTCCAAGGTGTATTCGGGACGCGAGATATTCCAGTACATGGACGGCGCTGGTGAGGTGTATCTGGCATATGGATTCCAGCGATTGCTCGTCCAGCGCTATGCCCGACCGAATCAGGAAGAGATCCTTGTAGAGGTGTTCGACATGGGAGCCTCCCGAAATGCATACGGCGCGTTCACGAGTATTCGTGGCTACGGGACAAGAGCAGATATCGGCCAGGAGGGTGAATACAAGGCGGGGCTACTCGCGTTCTGGAAAGGGAGATACTTCGTTTGTGTCATCATCGAGCGTGAGAACGAAGAGGCAAGAAGGGCGGTCTATCAACTTGCATCGCTCATCGCAGAGGGGATCAAGGAAGAAGGTTCCAAGCCCCTCATCCTCCGCCTTCTCCCCGAGGGTGAATACACTCCCGAAACGCTCAGATACTTCTACCGAAATGAGATTCTAAACATTCACTTCTTTGTCGCCGACAAGAATCTCCTGCACCTGAGCGATAACACCGATGCGGTTCTGGTCCGCATGAAAAGCAACAAGAGCTATCTACTGATCATTCAATACCCGCACCTGGATGACGCCGCAGCAGCGTTTCGCGATTTCACTGCTGGTTACATGCCGGAGAGCGGCGAACGCGGCATCGTTCAGACCGAGAACAAGAAATGGACGATATGCCGAAGGTTCGGGAACACGCTGTCTGTCGTCTTCGACGCCCCATCGCAAACTGAAGCAGAGATCCTTCTTGACGCACTTCAACGGAGGTTACCATGAGCGACTCCACGATGACCCGCAGGGATTTTCTCCGCACGACCGCGGCAGCAGCCGTGGTCAGCACAACCATGCCGCTCTTCGCCGGCCAAACGAAACCCGGCAAAGCAAGAGTCATTCTGATACGGCATGAGAATGTCGTTGACAGCAACTGGAAGATCAACGAAGAGGTGATCGGCAAGATGCTCGATGACGCCGTCGTCAATCTGTTCGGAGTCAAGAGCCCTGAGGATGCCTGGAAGAAGATCATCAAGCCGGCTGATGTCGTCGGGATAAAGACCAACGTGTGGCGCTCCCTCCGAACACCTGTTGAGCTCGAGGCAATTCTGAAACAGCGCCTCATGAGCGTCGGCGTTGGGGAAGAGAACATCAGCATCGATGACCGCGGCGTGCTGCGGAATCCTGTCTTTGCCAAAGCAACGGCACTGATCAACGTCCGCCCGATGCGGGCGCACAACTGGTCAGGCGTCGGAGGATGTCTGAAGAACTACATCATGTTCGTACCAAGCCCTCCAGACTATCATGCGGATTCCTGCGTCGACCTGGGAGCACTCTGGAAGCTTCCCGCCGTCGAAGGTAAGACCCGGCTCAATATTCTCCTCATGCTCACACCGCAATTCCACTGCCTCGCTCCCCATCATTTCGACAAGGAATACACCTGGCTCTACAAGGGAATGCTTGTCAGCACCGATCCTGTAGCCGTTGATGCTGTAGGCCTGAAGATTATCGAGGCCCAGCGTTCCATCTACTTCAAAGAGCCAACGCCGATGCGGCCGCCGGTGACGCACATTACTGCCGCAGAAAAGAAGCATGGCGTTGGGATTGCGGACCTCAAGAATATCGAGCTCGTGAAACTGGGATTGAAAGAGGGGATTCTGATATAGCGATGTACGGGCAACGTGATGCAATTGTCCTTCGGGAGCTTAGCTCCCGAAGGACGTGGGGGGACGGACAGACTGGGGCGTTGGGATTGCGGACCTGAAGAATATCGAGCTCGTGAAACTGGGATTGAAATAGGGAATTCTGATTTAGCCTTGTACGGGCAACGTGATGTTATTGTCCATGGGGAGTTGAGCCTATCTGTCCATCGGGAGCTCAGCTCCCGATGGACAGGGGAGTTGGGCTCCCGGAAAACAGGGAGAGCTTTAGAAACACGTGACTGAAATGACAAAATGAGGGACGCAAACAACCATGAATGCAAAATCGATCTTGTTAGTAGTCGCAGGCGTTTTGTTCTTCCTCGGACTGGCACTGACAGTTGAAGTTGCGTACTTCTTGAGCGTCGCCAGTTCGGCGGAGGGAAAGGTTGTTTCCTTGGAAAAAAGGACCTCAGGAAGCGGATGGCGCTATTACGCGGATGTTACATTCAGAGATGGTAACAACATCACACACACGGTCAACTACAGTTACATCACCACACCACTTGTGAGTCTTCTTTCAACCGGGAGAGAGATTGGAGTTCTCTATTCTGCGGACGATCCGGAAGGATCAGCACGGCTCGATTTCTTTCCCATCCTCTGGTTCTGGCCAGGCGTGCTTATCATCGCCGGACTGGTCGCAGTGTTTCTTGCGTGGAGGGCCTCGCAACAGCCAGCGCCGGCGCCACCACGACAGAAGACTGTGCAGCCAAAAAGCCAGCCCCCAACCAAGTAGCCGACACACCTACATCTTGCCTAAGACCGCGGAGAGGAATTTCCTCATTTCCGCAACCACGCGCTCACTGTGCGCTACCTTGTTTGTCTCCAGATCGACGACAGTGACGTTGGGTAAGCCGGCGGCGATTTTCTTGAGATTTTCCGGTTCATGCATCACGTCCTTTGATGCTGTGACGAGCAGAGCCGGACGCGTCACACATCCCAGTTTACCCCAGATCTCGTACGTCGAAACGGCGAGCACAGCCTTCTTGAGCTTCCAGGGATCGGCGGCATCGAGCGCACGGCAGTACTTGTCGTATTGGGCCTTGTCGGAATGCACATCGAGCCGGAACGTCTTCAAATACCATTTCACCGAAGGTTTGATGAGGGCATAGAAGCCAGGATAGAAGAGCGTAACGATCATCTTCCATATCTTCGGCACCCGAAACACCGCATTCGGCCCAACAAGAACGAGCGCCTCTGGTTTCCTTCTCAGGGCCGCAAAGCAATCTACAATCGCTGTCGCACCGAGTGAGCTCCCGAACATGACGTATCGGCCAGGCAACGAATCGCCCCCATCAACCAGAGCGACCAGGTCATTTCCGATTGCCCTGACACTATAGTCTGCAGCGACGGCCGGCATCTCTGAAGATATCTTCTCCCGGGTCTCCACATACACAACCTCGAAATCGTTCGTCATTTCCCGTAGGACCGTCTGCCACGCCGCCATCTGGGTAATCCATCCCGCAACAAACAGAACGGTCGGATTGTTCGTTTGACGAGGCGGTGCAAAGCTAACGACCCGGAGTTTGACACCCCCTTCGAGCGAGACCATGCGTTCGTCACAGTGGCAGCCGGGCGCACAACAATCAGATAGCTGTTCTCCCACTCTGGCCGTCATCATGTCTCTCGATTCATTCTCCTGTACCACTGCTTGTTCTGCCGATAGATATTCTTGAATTCACGGAACATGTTGTCGTAGAGGTTTCGATGAACTGAATTCGGCCGGTACGTCTCATTGATGCGGATATATTTCTTGATATCGCTGAAGGATGGAATACGTCCGAGCGCGACGCTTGCGACAAGCGCAATTCCTTTCGCCCCCGCGTGTTGTGGATCCGCTACCTGATGAATGACGCGATTCGTCACGTCCGCCATGATCTGGCACCACAGAGGACTCTTTGCCCCGCCGCCGATCATATTCAGCTCCTTTACGGGCGAATAGAGATTCTCCATTGTCTCCATCGCCCACCGCGTGTTGAATGCAATGCCTTCAAGTACTGCACGGATCAGATGTTCGCGTGAATGCTCGAGACTGAGATTGTACAGTCCTGCCCTCACGTGACTGTCGTCGATCGGGCTCCGCTCCCCGAACATCCAGGGAGTGAACATAACTCCGCCCGCGCCAGGTCCCGCACGCTCTGCCAACCGGTCCAGCAATTGATAGACCGATGCAACAGCCGCCTCCGCCTTCAGTTGCTCCTCATGGTACAGGACTTTGTTCTTGAGCCACTCGAGACAAACGCCCGCCGTTTCCTGATGCGCCATCGCGAGGTAGTATTTCTTCGGAAATGCGCTTCCGATGCAACCTGTGTAGTGTGCGATATCGATTTTTCGTTCGACGGCATGACCGGCGACCCAATTGCTCGTCCCAATGTTGATGTGAAGCTCGCCATCCTCAATCGCTCCGGAGCCGACGGCTGCTGTGGCAAGGTCTCCAGCTCCGTTGACGACCGGAGTTCCCGGCAAGAGTCCGATTTCCGACGCCGCCTGACTCGTAAGAGGGCCGATGACTGCACTGCTTTCTCGTACCTCGCAAAGCTTTTCCGGCGTGATGCCCGCCATGCGGCAAAGATCAGGGTGCCACTGATTGCGATTGTTCCGTGTGTCGAGCAGCCACCATACGACTGCCACATCAACAGAGGTGACCAACTGGCCGGTGAGCTTGTAGGTCATGTAGTCTTTTGCGTCGACGAATTTTGCCGCGGCGGAGAATATCTCCGGCTCGAATTCGCGAAGCCACAAGATCTTTCCGATCTGCTCCTTTCCGGTGTGACCGGGCGTCCCGCCGGTGATTCGGAGGAATTTCAGGAGACGGAACGCATTATACCCCTGAACGCGCGGCGGGGTCCAGAGTCGTTCACGAATCACAGGAGCACTCCGACCGTCGAGCCAGGTCATCGCGCGGCGCAACGGCGTTCCATCTGCACCAAGCGGAATGAGCGTCTGCATCATCGTTGAGAAGGTGATTCCGACCACGTCGGACGGTGTGATCGAGGACTCCCTCAGGATTTCGTGTGTGGATTCGCAGACGGCGCGCCACCAATCGGCAGGCTCTTCCTCGGCGTGGCCGATCGCCGGATGGTACATCGGATATGAACGCTGGGCCGTCGCGACAATATCTCCGAAGACCGTGGTAAGGACTGCCTTGTTGGAGCTTGTGCCCAGCTCATGGGCAAGGATGTACCTGGTGCTCAAGCGGGATTCTCCCGGCGAAGGTGCATATGGATTCCAGGAAGGTGTATGCAAAGCTACGATTGTGCGGAGGAAAAATCAATGTTCTCAAGACTGCTGCAACCGGCCTCTGTTGAGGACTTTACGACTTGGATGACCACGACTGGACGCTGCGTGAAGGCAACTCCAGAAGTGCTTTTTCGTAGGACTTGGAGACAGGCAAGGGGTTTTCAGAGGGAACATCTTGAGGACCCCGCCATCAAGCGCCGGACCCTCCACACACATCCTTTCTCATTGGGAGCGACAATGAACTCGACCATCCTTTTCCGGGGATTAGCGTTTCTCCTGAGCCTCATTTGCTTTCTCGGGGTCGCGCACACCCAGTCCGACATCGTCGGCTTCGACTCGGACAAGTGGACTTTCATCAACGCGAAGACAGTTGAACATCTCGGCAGAAAGGCTCTGATGGGATCGGCCTACCTGAAGGGTGCGAACTTCCGGGACGGTGTCATCGAAGTCGACATGGCGGTCGAACGAAAGACGTCCTACCCTGGAGTGAACTTCAGAATGAAGAGCCTCCGCGACTATGAGCGCTTCTACATCCGGCCACACCGTGCCGGGCTTTTTGCTGATGCAATTCAGTACGTCGCCTCGTTCAACGGCGTCGACAGCTGGCAGCTCTACAACGGCCCCGGAAAGACCGCAGGACTCGAAGTCCCGTACCAGCAATGGTTCCACGTAAAGCTGGAAGTCAAGGGCAATCAGGCAAGAATCTTCGTCAACAACTCTCCCCAACCTGTCCTCTTCATCACCGATCTTCAACACGGAGCGAGCGAAGGAATGATCGGATTGATGGGACCGACGGATGGATCGGCGTACTTCTCCAACTTCAGCTACAGAAATGACGAGTCTCTGCATTTTCCCGAGCCATCGCCGCGAGATTTGCCGCTCGGAATCGTCAGCGACTGGGAGATCTCTCAAGTGTTCAAGGTAAACGAGATCGATCCAGAACAAACCCCCGCAGAGCAGAAACTTGACACACTCAAATGGGAAAAGGTACGCGCCCTGCCGAACGGGATGGTGGATATTTCACGCGTGCATGGAAGAAGGGGAGGCGACGCCGACTGCATTTTCGCGAGAACGATCATCGAGAGTAAAAAGGAGGAGCGCAAACAATTCGCGTTTGGGTACAGCGATGCCATCACGATATTCCTGAATGGCATAACCGTCTTTTCCGGAAACAGTGCCTACAGGCAGCGAGATCCATCCTTCCTCGGCATCGTGGGATTGAACGACTATGTCTACCTTCCCCTGAAAAAGGGGAAGAATGAACTCCTGATCAACGTGGCCGAGATTTCCGGCGGGTGGGGATTCATCTTCCAGGACGCAAACGCCATTTTCGAATCGCCAGAACTCAGCAAGCTCTGGGAGCTGCCAAGGAAACTGAAATACCCGGAATCGGTTGTCTACGACAACAAGCGTGATGTGCTCTACGTATCGAACTACTTCAACAATGGAAACGAGTTCATTTCACAACTCAGGCCGGACGGCACTGTCGAAAAGCTCGAGTGGGTGTCGGGACTCAGGCAGCCGACAGGACTTTTTCTCGTCGGGCCTCATCTTTACGCGGTTGACAGAAAGAACCTGTGCAAGATTGACATTGATTCGGCGAAGATCGTCGCGACCTATCCCATCCCCGGCGCAATGTTCCCGAACGATGTGACGGCGGATGAAGCAGGGAACCTCTACATCACCGATTCCCAAAGGAACGCAATCATGAAATGCCGTGACGGCCAGATCTCGACATTCCTTGAGGGACCTCAGTTTTCGGGCATTAATGGCATCCTGTGGGACAACGGCAGACTCCTTGTTGGAGTGACCGGAGATGCTACCCTCAAGCAGATCGATATCGCCACCAAGGAAACACGAACTCTTGTGCAACTGGAAAGCGGTTCAGTGGTGGATGGTTTGAGGAAGGACGGAGAGGGGAATTACCTGTTTTCAGACTACAACGGACGAGTATTCAGATTACGTCCTGATGGAAAGACCGAACTTCTGCTCCATACGAAGGTTCCCCAGAAGTTCTGTGCAGATTTCGAGTATATCCCCGGAAAGAAACTGCTGATTATTCCTTCTCTGTTTGACAATAGGATTGTGGCGTATAGGATCGAAGGGAAGTAGGAACTTGCGGGGGTCCCATCATTGCTGAATTGTGGTACTTAGCGCCTGGAGGTTTGCGACAATTCTATGTACTGTGGCAGGACGTAATTCTCGTCGATGCCGAAGTTTTTCTCCTTCGCCGCGCTGGCAGAACCGACGAGCATACTCCCCTCCGGCTTCATGATCAAAACAATTTCATCGTGCCACGCAGAAGAGTGCAAGTAGGGAATGTGAGCGTCAAACCGGTAGCAGACCTTCCCACCACCATGCTGGACAGGTTTGTTCGGAGACACCCACTCACCGGCACCTCCATCGCCGATTCGTAGTTTCGGAATGCCCTGGCTGTTGAAGCTGACGGCAACGGGACAACTCCCCTTCGGGCCCGCAATTCTCCCTGTCCACTCTCCTTGCCACACTCTCGGATCGAGTTCCGGGGCCTGAGGCCATCCCCGGCCCTTCATACGGTTCACGAAAGTAAATCCCGGGACGGCCGCTGCTATCAGTTCCACCAATACGGAGCTGGACGAAGAGTACTGAGCGTTGCTCATGTATGCGATGACCAGGTTCTCCGAGGGAATCATGTACAGATAGTTGTGTATGCCCGGGCCTCCGCCGCCATGCATCACAGCCTGATACCCATAATCCTGTTGAACATCCCAGGCGATCGTGCGAGTCGTATATTTCACACCGGGTTCCATGTATTCCCGCAGCAGATCGATACTGGAGTCTGCGAGGATCGTCTCTTGGCTGGGCAGACGCGCTTTCAAGTGGAACATCCCGAAGCGGGCAAGATCACCGGCAGTGGAGTAGAGACCGAGAAAGACTGGGAGCGTGCCATCATTGATGTTCTGCGTGGCGATCAACTCCTCAGGCGGCTGAGACTTGAAGTACGTCGTATGCGCAAGCCCCAATGGGCTAATGACTTCTTTGGTGACGAATTCCTTGAGATCTCCACCCGCCGCGCGTTCCACAATTTCATCGAGCAGTCCGTATCCATAGTTGGTGTACTCGTACACCGTGCCCGGAGGATAGACCAGAACGCCGGCGAGCTCCATGAGATCTGAATTGGATCGCCGCTTCTCGCGAGGGAAGGATTCGCTAGAGATATAGTATCCATATGCCATACCAGAGACATGCAGGAGCAGTCTCGTTACTGTCGCGTCTGCCGCTGATCCTCGATTTGCGATCAGCTTGTTCTTGCCAAGATAGTTGTTGATCGGCGCACCGAGATCGATTTTCCCCCTTTCCGCCATGATCATGAGAGCGGTCGAAATAAAGGGTTTTTCGATTGACGCCACGAGGTACATCGTTTCATTCGTCGCTGGGATCCGTTTCTTCACATTTGCCCATCCAAAAGCCTCTTCGTAAATCATCTTGCCATCCTTCGCCACGGCAACCTGGAAGGACGCGATACCCTTGGCTTCCATCAATTTCTCTATTTCCGATCTTGCTTTGGCGAACCGATTCTCAGGGTTTTGATTACAGGCACAGAACGCGCAAAGCGGGATCACGATGCTGAGCATCAGTTTCGACACAGGTTTCATGGGCGCGAGTCCTTCGCTCGGTGGAGTTCCTGATTACCTTCCGGGGATCACGGAAGGAAGTACGTATTTTTCGAACAGTGAAGCATACTCCGGCTTTGGATCTCTACCGTAATTTCCGGCTGTTACCACAACCACCATGGCAAGATCCGGGAACACCGCGAGGATCTGGTTACCATCACCGGGGACAAAATGCATTGAAATATCCCGATCTCCAAAATTCATGGGTTTCTGCATCCAATAGTAACTATATCCCCATTTGGAAAAAAGCTTCCCGAATTTCAGCCGCTCACGGGTCAACTCCTTGATCCATTTCACTGAAACCACTTTCTGACCCTTCCATACACCATCATCAATCATGAGTTGGCCGATCTTGGCCAGGTCGCGAGATCGCAGCGCCAATCCACCATCGGTCTCCAACGAGCCATCAGGATACCTTGTCCAGACGTACTCCTTGATTCCCAGCGGGCTAAACAGATGCTTCTCAGCAAAGGCAGTAACCTCCATCCTGACAGCGTTTTTCAGGATCGCACCGGTAACGGTCGGAACACCATTTGTGTAGTTGAATTCCTCTCCCGGTTCAGCGATGAGCGGTTTCTGCAGAACGTATCGGATCACATCGTCCGTGTTCCACATCTGCATCCCGTCATTCTCAGCATCGCTGACACCAAACTGCCGCCATTCGAATCCGGGCGTCATGGTGAGCATATGTGAGATTCTGAGTTGCTTCTTCTTCCCTGTGAAAAGGGAACTGTACGCCGGCAAATACCGAGAGATAGGGTCGTCTGCACTCCCGATACGTCCCATGTCGATGGCAATGCCGACAAGTATGGATGTTATCCCTTTTGTCGTGGAAGCCAGGTGATGCACCTTGTCGCGCAACAGCCGGGTAATCAAAGGACCGTGCATTGCGCCGCCGGCCCCGAAGTACTCCTCGACGACGAGCTTGTTGTCCTTGACGACGATGAGACTGTGAATGTCGTCGTGTTTTCCGTTTCTGATTTCCTCTATGAGTTTGACGATGCCGGATTTCTCAAGTCCTGCTTCCGCCAGATCGGCACAATCCCATCCATCGTCAAGCCCTGCAGGGACGGTGTAAACATATGGTTGTGGAGAAAGAGCTGACAACGCGGAAATGAGAGAGTCAGCCGACCGGTCACGCACAAATGTCCACTCCGTCGGTCCACCGGACTCCCGCCTGACCACTCGCATGGAGTCCTTACCCGTCGAAAGTGTGCCCTGATCTTCATTCCAGGAGTATGTACCCTGACGGTAGGACACGACATCATTGAGTCTCCAGATCCTGCTTCTTGGTCCGATCTCGTACTTCAATGACAATCCAACTGAGCTGTCTGACCTCCGTGAGAAAAGCATGATCTCAGAGAAGGGGCGATCGAATCTCGCGATTTGGCGCCCCTTCCATGCGCCGTTCAGCAGTGCCAGCTCCTGCAGAATATCCTGTCGTTCAGGACCGCAACCTGCAGTCAGGATGGTAGCGAACAACATCGTCAGAACAGTCGTCATAGTCATTTTTGTACGCATAACGAAATTGATCCTCGGTCGATCATTTCTGCGCTTTTGCCACGCGACTCTGAAGCTGGCCGATTCTCTCTGCGAACACCGGGCCGAGCTCAGCAGTCTTGTCCAGTTGATCGGCCCAATTTGCCCAACGCTGTGCATCGGCACTTCGGCCCTTCTCCAGAAGCATTTCACCGGAGACGATGGCACTCCTGGTCACGTTTTGAACGATGTTCTTCGTGAACAGCCGCCGGATCGGACTCCGGTCCTGCTCACTCACCCATGGGCCCGAGAAATCTTCCGGTTTGACTCCCTCCAATGCCGCCAGCAACGCGGTAATGTCAGGCGTGCTCTCGCCCGTTCCGGGAGTCCAGATCAGGAAGGCTCCAGCGTAACGCATGTTGTCCCGGGCCGTCGAGTAGTAACTCTCCTCCACGGTAATCGCGACGGCGAGAGGACGCTTGAGCACTCCTTTTGACTTCTGCTCAAGCCACGCCCTGAAGATCTGATCGGAGGGTTTGATGATATTTCCTGAAGAGTCCTTGAATGACTCAAGCCGATCGAGACTTGCATCATCGAACGGGAGCGGGACTTTGGCATTGTCGCGAATGAATCGCGCGTACCACTGCTCATTGAGAGCCCCCCTGTTCACAATGGCAACGTCTTTCCGGAATCCCTCCAATTCCTGCACGGCGCCCGGAGGATAGGTGTCCATGTCGCCGTTCGTCAGGAGGATCGCATCTTTTGGCAGGCCTCGCAGCATCCATCGTCCATATGCGAGAGCTGCTTTGGTCAGAAATCCCGATTCCACAAGACGCCTGAGCGCTTTGCCCATTAGTGGATACTCTCCGCGATGAACCGCTTCACCCCAGATCACGAGCCAGGGGTGCCCATCGGATGAGTCGCATTCGATCGCTTTCATCAGGTGAAACCAGGTCGTATCTGAATTCGCCTCCGACCATTCACCCAACACCGGATTCGATGCCTCGGCGAGAACCGTATGTGCAAAACTGCTGTTCGGATTCAAGTCAATCGCACGACGGGCCGCTTTCACAGCTTCTCCTTTTTTGCCAAGCCGACGGTACGTCTCAGCCAGCCAGACCTGCTTTTGCCAGTTGGCCGCATCTTCTGCGACAAGTTGCTCGAATATGGGGAGGGCCTGTTCAAGTTTGTTTTCACGATAGAAGGAAAGAGCCTCATCGAGCGTCACAGGCTTCTTGCCGGTGCACCCGGAGGCGAGTCCCACAATCACTACACCTGCAAGAATCAGGCTTAGGCGGGATATGGTCATGTCAAACCTCCTTTTTGTAAGGTGGCGCATAAAGTCCTCTACAAACGAAATGCTATCTTTTGTTTCTGGCTTCGTCGATCAACCTGTAGAGATAGATATTGTCTCGCTCGAGAAAGGCGTACAGACGCTCGAGGGAGAATTCCGTCTTCTCCATCGTGGCGAGGATCTTCTCCTTCGTCCAAAAATGCTCGCGGTCGCGCGTCATTTTCTCAGGATCAGGATCGATGATCGCAAGCCACGCTCCAGGCCTCAGTGCAGGCACGACGTTTTTCATCCACTCCACTGGTTTTTCGAAATCATGGAATGCCAGCATGATGACAACACAATCGAGTGCTCCTTTCGGAAAGAGCGGATCATCGACGTTTCCCAACACAGTGTCGACATTCGACACGCCTTCCCGCCTGCATCGCTCGTACAACCGCTGCAGAGCCCGGTTATCGATGTCGTTTGCGAAGACTTTTCCCTCTCCCCCGACCCTCTTTGCCAAATGAAACGTGAAATACCCGTCTCCCGCACCCGCCTCACCAACAATCATGCCTGGGGCAATTCCGAGTGAGTCCATGATTTTCTCGGGCTGTTGCCACGTGTCACGCTGGGAGTACTGTCCGTACACCGACGACAGGCCGAGCAGAAGAAGCAGAGCGGTAGTCAGAAGGAGTGTACTCCTTCTACGAACCAGAACCATCAAATGCACGGAACGCTCCTTTCTCCTTTTCACATTTTTCGTTCTATACTGTACGATGTCACCGTTTCACCGAGGCCAGGATGTAGTCCGCCATCAAGGAATGCACGGAGCGCCTGGGACCCGTGGTGTAGTACTCTCCGAAGAACAGCACGATCATTTTCTCAGTTGGAAGAACGAACATCAGTTGCTCTCCCCACCCCGCTGCAAAGTAGGCATGGTACTGCTTTCCCCCTGCAGTGAATTCATTCATCCACCATTGGTAGCCATAACCGTTGCCCATGCCAAATTCTGTGGGATAGATCCAGGAGCGAGTTGATTCTTCCAGCCACTTTCTACTGACGATTGTTCTGCCATTCCATACGCCGCCATTGAGGCAAAGCTGGCCAATTTTTGCCATATCTCTCGGTGTGAGGAAGAATCCCCCCGAGGCAAAGTATGTTTCCCCCCGGATGATCTTCAAATCGATGTTACTGATCCCCAGCGGAGTGAAGAGATTTGCACGAGCGAATTGAAGTAGGTTCTGTTCCGATCTTCGCCTGACGATTTCTCCAAGAAGATTCGTGCTGCCGCTGTTGTAATGGAACCTCTGGCCGGGGGTCGATTCGAGCGATTGCGTGAGAATGTACTGAATCGGATCGCGCACCGTGAAGAGTTGATACATATCACCGGTCGCCGGCGGGTTTTCATTCCACGGCAACCCCGAAGACATGGTCAAGAGATGTTTGATCGTAATGAGCTCTTTCCCGTTCTGGAAGTTGCTGGAATACTCGGGCGCAAAATACGTTTCAACACGATCATCGACATTACGGATATCTCCCCTATCCATCGCAATCCCGAAAAGCAATGAAGTAACACTTTTACTCTGCGAAGCGAGATAATGGCGGGTAGTTGCATCATACTGCATGGGAGTAGCAGTAAGGCCAGGAATGTTGAAATCGAAGACGTGCCCCGGATAGTACTTCTCGAAGACGAGCTTCCCGTCCTTTACGATCAGAATGCCGTTGAACCGATGGATGTCCCAGCGTTCAATCTCCTTCAGCATGTTGATGATCGGAACAGAATCCAGCCCCACATCGTGCAGGCGACCGACCTCCCATCCATCGTTGAGGAGAGCTGGCAAGGGGCAGTACGCCTCAACCGCGGTTTGATCATGCCCGGTGCTGCTCTGATCGCCGCATGAGATGAATAAGAGCAGCAGTCCCAGGATGATACTGAACACTCTATCGTGCCATTTCTCGTGGGACATAGGTGAATCTTTCTCCCATCATTCGTGGGACACCTATAGAGAGCGACGGTATTCTCTCTTTCCAAACTTTTTCGAAATCCAGGTACATGGCGCCCCCGGCCACAACGTGCATCGGAAACACGAACTGCGGAGAGAATCTCCTAAACAGCTCTGCATTCTGTTTTGTGTATTTCAGAGACTCATCATGAACCGGCGGTACAAACGCAATGTCGATCCGGTCCGCTTCCTTCTTGAGATGGTCGTATTCTGCCACTGGATCTGCGGGCTGGCAGTCGCCATTGTGGTAGATCACAAGGCCATCGACTTTCACCAGCCAGGCCACCTCAGGTACACCGGAGTGATGGGAGTTGATCGTCGCAATTTCGAGCTCCTTTGATTTGTACCCGGCCCTTGGTCCCATCAGACAGTGCAGCGACGTGTCGTCCGATACATTCCACCCGAAGAAGTACTCAATGTCCGGGACCGTCTTTTTCCAGTCCAGGACGACCGGATCGTAGTGGTCATCGTGTGAATGAGATGCAAACACTCTCACCGATAAGTGCTTGATTTCTTCAGGATTGATCCATCCGTTGTCCAGAGCCGGCTTTGCGGGACGCACTTTCGACTGTTGTCCGTCGCGATCCTCCTGATAGTCGAAAATGAGGAGCCGATTGCCCGTTTTGACGGCAAAGCCGCAGTGTCCAAGATACCAAACAGTTGCATTACCGTTCGAAGGCTGCGCGAATCCATAGTCGGCAATGAGAACGAACAACAAGGACATGATGAGAGCCCTCATCCCTAAGCCCTTTCTTCATTCTTTGGGGAAACACTCCGCCGAGAGGTACCGCTACCATTTATCGCCCGCTTTTAATCTTGTCGAGAGCCTCCTGGTAGGCTTTCTGCTGGTTCTCCGGCGCAAGGCTCAGGGCCTTCGTTGAAGCTTCGACGGCCTTCCGTTGTTCTCCGCTCTCGAAGTACAACCAGGCCAGAGTGTCCCAGACGTAGTAGGCATCAGGCTTCAGAACCAGGGCATCCTCGACATATTGTATCGCTGACTTGTATTCACTCACAACTTTGTTTTCGTACACCCACCATCCAAATTGATTATAGAACTGCACGTCCTTCCCGACCGTTTGTAGTCGGTCCTTGTAGACTTGCACTGCTTTGTCCATCTCATTTCTTCGCTGGTAGGTTTTTGCCAGCCACCTATAGGCATCGTTGATCTGCTTGTAGTCTTTGTGCTCGGCGATGAAGGCAATGAGGTTCTCCGGCTTCTTCCAGATAACACCATCGTAGCTCGCTTTCCAATAGAGAGCTTCTGTCTTGTAACCGAATTTATCTTCAGGATCCTGCTTCAAAATCTTCTCATAGATCAAAGAAGCTTCATAATCTTCTTTGTCCGCCTGATACTGCTTGGCAATATTGTACATAAGGTGAACGTCGTTGGGTGACTTCTCCAGCTTTTTCACCATGTCAGAAATGGAGTTTTCCTCATCAGAGCCTTTTACTCCTAGCGACTCGAAGAGAGCGTCAAAGAACGGTCCCGCTACCATACCGATGGCCTTGTTCGTAGCGGCATCGGAACCTCTGTTGAACATCATGGACACGGAGATCCCGATCTCGGGAAAATACAGCGCAACGCTGCTGTAGCCGAACATAGAACCCAAATGACCGTATGCCCGCACATTTTTCCATTTTGGGAGTATCGATCCAAGGTTCATGTCGACGGTGCCCAGGCCGTAGCCTTTCATCATGGGCTCATTCTGAACGGGACCTGTAAACGTAAGCATTGCCTTCAAGGTCTCTTCTTTTAGTACTTTCTTCTTGTGGTAAACTGCGTCGATCCACCGGACCATATCAGTCGGAGTGGAATAAACGTACAACGGAGCTAGCGACGCGACCCAGGCGATGGAATAGCCCGAGATATCATCGAGTTTCCCGTCATCATTTGTGTCAAACCAGCCGTGGGCGACAGACACTGAATCCGGAAGGGGCTTTGAAAAATCTGCGAGTGTGTGAGTCAGACCGAGAGGTTTGAGCAACATATCTTCAAGCAACGCCACCTGTTTCTTCTTTGTAGCTTTTTCGATGACATGCCTGAGCACAATGTAATTGGTCGATGAGTAGGCACAGCGCGTCCCCGGTTCAAAGTTGGATTTCCCAACGTAGGCCTCATAGATCTCCTCCCAGGTCCATGTTTTCTTATGATCGATATTGACATACCCAGCTCTGAAAGGCGAATTTGAATCCCCAATGATGTTGTCAATTCCGCTGGTGAGGTTCAGCACCTGGCGAATGGTTATCTTCCCGCTGATATTGGGATACGGTGGAAACCACTTTTCCAGCGGATCGTCCAGCGAGATCAGGCCGTCTTCCACGAGCTTCAGTGCCAGTGCTGCCTGATAGTTCTTTGCTATGCTTGCTATGTCGAAAAGCATGTCCGTTGTGATCGGGACGCCTTCGTGGGATATCCCGCTGGCGCCCTTCCACATGTGACCGTCAGGCAATATGACGGCGGCAGAAACCCCTACTGCTCCGCTGCCCCCGATCGATTCATCCAGAGACTTTTGGAGCGACTCTTCGATTGACATAGCCGGATTTGGATTGCGCTGACAACCGGCGATCAGTGCCGTCAGCACAATAGCTGCCAGAACATTTCGGTGTGACATGATACATCCCCTTCTGTCCTAAGATTCGTCTCATACTCCAATTGTCAAAATACGGCCTTCACGGATCACTCCTTGGGAGAGTTGTACTGCTGTTTTCAATCCTTGCTCTTTCCCCGCTCAACTTTTTCCAGGACGAGACATCTCGTCTTACGTCTTACGTCTCCCGTCTCTCGTCTTTGTCTTAGCTCCCACACTCCTCATGCTTTCTGTTCTGTCGCAATCTCCTGAGGTGGAGCAAAGAACTCCTGCTCCACCTTGTCATTGAACTGCAACACGATGATCACGTACCCCCAGTAGATCAATCCGAGGGTATCTGTCACCCGATCCATATAGATTACTTGATCCCAATCGATTCCGACATTGAAGTAGGACAAGAAACGAGATGCTTGCGAGTAGAACAGCATGCCGGACACGGCGTCAACGACGTTGATCCATCCAACAATGAGTAGCACGATCCTCGCCCAATTCTGCTTCTGAATGAGAAAGGTGAAAAGCACCAACCCAAGAAGCAGAAGAATGCCATTGCCGAAGATTGTCAGAAACGGAAGAGCGAGACGCGATCCAAGAACATCGGTGAGCCATGACATCCCGCCGGTATCGACCGAATCGAGACAGATCTTGCTTCCCAGGACAAGCTCTACGACAGTCTTGGCAAGCATGTAGATGATGAACAATGTTCTCAAATGAATGAGCCGGTTCATGATTTCGCCTCCTTCATCTCGGTCTTTCTGACCATAGTTGCTATGATGTGACAAACTGTTCCCTAGTTATCACGAGCAAACGAGAAGTGCTGCTGAACTACCACCCATTTCCCGTCCCGTTTCTCTACGACACCTGTCCATCGGGCGTTTTCCCATGAAGCAGGCTCACCTTTATACGTGTTGATATCGTCGAGGATACAGTAGAACCAGGCGACATCTCCTCCGCGGGAGAATCTGATGCGCAGGTCTTTCAACTCGTGGCGAACATA
>Ga0233425_10001985_pt1 | contig 42694 bp, 27 predicted proteins | sample Watercolumn_Towu_2_FD_181712 | JGI IMG/M metagenome (GOLD analysis project Ga0233425, IMG submission 181712) | Freshwater microbial communities from Lake Towuti, South Sulawesi, Indonesia - Watercolumn_Towuti2014_140_MG | ecosystem: Environmental > Aquatic > Freshwater > Lake | place...
ATTCAATTGAATGAGTTTGACAGTTAATTTACTTTATGATGTTTGCGTGGATTTGTCAAAATTACTCTGGAACCATTTTCGACAACGCGCGCGCGAGATCCGCGCGAATATCTTCGACGTCTTCGATCCCAACTGACAATCGCACCAGTCCTTCCGTAATGCCGACTTGCGCGCGTTGTTCTGCTGTCAACGAACGATGCGACGAGGTCGCGGGATGGAGCGCGAGCGTGTAAATGTCGCCGAGTGTCGTTGCGGCGAGACACAGTTCGAGCGACTCCATAAATCGAAATGTCTGTGCGCGATCCGCATCGCGAATTTCAAACGATAGCACGCCGCCGAATCCGCGCGCGTGAAATTGTTTTTGCGCGAGAGCGTGTTGTGGATGATCGCGCAGACCTGGATAATTGACGCGCGCGATGCGCGTCTGCGCGCACAACCATTCCGCGATCATCTGCGCGTTCGCGCATTGTTGGCGCACGCGCAGAGACAAGGTTTTCAAACCGCGCAACGCGAGCCACGCTTCGAACGCGCCGAGCGTGCCCCCAACGAGTTTATTGATTTCGTACAATTTCGCGCGATTTTCGTTTGAGGTGATCACAACCCCCGCCATCACATCGCCGTGCCCGCCGAGATATTTTGTCGCGCTGTGAATCACATAATCCGCGCCGAGCACGAGCGGATTGCACAGGTACGGCGACGCGAACGTATTGTCAACCAACAACTGCGCGCCGTGCCGATGCGCGATCTCCGCGAGCGCGGCAATGTCCGCGACTTTGAGCAGGGGATTCGAAATCGTTTCCGCGAGCAAAACGACCGGGCGCGTTTGCGCGACCGCGCGATCAATCGCGGCGTGATCGGTGCAATCAACCATTTCGACGCGCGCGCCGAGTTCGCTTAGCAAGCGCGCGATCAATACCGTCGTCGCGCCGTACAAATCTTGCGCGGCGACAATCGTCGCGCCTGCGCGCACACCGGCGGACAAGAGCGCGGCGTGGATCGCCGCCATTCCGGTACTGAACGCGTGAGCGGCTTGTCCTTGTTCAAGCGCGGCGATTGCATTCTCAAATGCCGCGACGGTCGGACTGCCGTAACGCGGGTACACGTAACCAGGTCGCGTCGTCGCGAAAATCGCGTCGAGGTCGTCCATACTTTCGTAGACGAACCCGACGCTGGGATGAATCGGCGTCGCAACCGGCGTAAAATCGCCGGGCGGCACGCGTTCGCCCGCGTGGACGGCGCGGGTCGTAAATCCTTTTACGCCAAGATCAGTCATTGTTTGCTCCTTGTTTTTTATTTGCGTGTCATCAAGTATAACATACTCTTGAAATTTCTCGCGTTGCTCGAAACCACCAATTACCAATTACCACTTTTACTTCCCAGACCTTGACGATCCAATCAATGTGGAATAGAATCATTTTAGAAACACTTGTGTAGTGAAATCGCCGACCGATGCTGGGTCTCCAATCGGTTCGGCTTTTTTTTGTTCTATGGAGGTGACAATGTCGTCCGTCCAGCCCAACCCGCCATCGGCGCACGCGAATGAAATCAATCGCATGTCCGCGCCCCCGCGTTCCGAGATTGATCGAATGCCAACCCCGCCGCGCCGCAAACCGAATCGCGCGCCGATGTTTGTGATCGGATTTGTTTTGCTCGTTGCGATTTGCGGCGTCCTCACGTTTTCGCTCAAAGAAATGTTTCTCCCCGCGCCGCTCGCGCTCGATTCGACGCGCGTCCTCGCGATTGCGTTTGGGGTCGGTGCGGAAGCGCCCTCGTTGCGCGCGTACATCGGCGACCCTACGCGCGATCCTTTTATTTTGCCGAACGGCGCGTACTTTATCGAAGCCGTTGACCAAAATAATTTCGTGATTGCGTTGAGCAACCAGGTCATCACCGCGCCACCGAATCGCGTCGCGTTGCCGGCATCGTTCCGACAAGCGAACGGCGTTCAATCCGTCGAACGCGCGCGCGCACTTAAAACGTTGGCGAACGGTCTGGCGCGCATCGAGTTGACGAAACTGACCGCTCTGCAAGGCGCGTCGGGAAATTTTGCCGCGCCGTTGTTCGATCCGCGCGCGCGCGTTTCGCAAACTGAACTCGACCGCTTGTACGCACAGTACGGCGCGCTCGTCGCGCAACAACCGGACATGCTCGCCGCACTCGCGAGTGTTGAGCCGCGCGCGACGGCGGTTCTGCCGCGCCAGGTCGCATCGAACGGCGCGCGCCCGGCGTCTGGCGTCTTCGACAAAATCAAAACGCAATTGACCGGCTTTTTCGGTTACGCGGGCGATGCCGGCAAGCGCGCGGGCGAGCGCATTATCGCGACCTCCGCGCAACTTTCGCCGGATGACAAGCAAGACGCGTTCGATTCGATTCGACCGGGTTTGCGCGGCGACGCGAAAAACTATGCCGAGTTGATCGAGAAAATCAAAGCCGGCGCGCTCGACACGCAGGCGACGCAAATCGAATCCGATTTACGCAACGCGCCCGGCTATATCGTCGCGGCGCAACAAAAAAATCAAACCGTCGGTGAAATCGTCCGGCAAGAAGGCGCGGAACTCGTCGTCAAGGGCGGCGAACTGCAAGCGCAAATCATCAAGACCGTGCTCGCCGATGTGTTCCCGGATATTTCAACCGGGTTTGATTACGCGGACAAGGTAAAAGACTGGGTCGAGTACGTCAATCAAGTGTACACCGATCCGCTGGGCGTGGTCGGCGGCAAATTGAGCGACGCGGCGAAAGAAAAAATCAAAGAGCGCATCAAGAGCGATCTTGAAAAATGTTGCGGGCAAATGTCCGATAAACTGCGCGAGCAAATCGCGGACAAGGTGAGCGATAAAACCGTGACGGCGGTTGCCGATGCGTTGACCTCCGGCACAATCACGCCAGCCGCGAAACCTGGGACAACGTTGATCGCGCAAGCGACGCAAACCCTCGCGATCGTGAAACCCATCGCGACGGAAACCGTGACCGCGACGACCACGCCCACTTTGATTCCGACGCCAACATCGCTTAGTACGCCAACCGTGTCGCCAACGCCAACGCCATCCGCGACGCCGACGTTGATTCCCTCGTCCACGCCCAACCTGAGTTGGATTGACGCGTATCTTGAGTACGTCGCGAATTATTGGATGCTCAATTACCAGGTCAACCCGATTCAAGCCGCGATTATGGTTGAGGAAATGCGCGTGTGTTTGATCAATGCGGTGCAGAACGGCGCGACTCAATCCGCCGCGAAAGATCAGTGCGCGTACATCGCGTCCAACGTCATCAGAACCGCGACGCCGACCCAGACCGCGCCGCCGGTGTGTGCGGGCGCGCCGGTCATCGCATCGTTCACCGCGAATCCTGGGACGATCAACGCCGGACAATCCAGCACGTTGAGTTGGGGTTTGGTGACGAATGCGAGCGCAGTGTATTTGGAGAATGATGGTGTCGCGACACCTGGCTCAACCCAGGTCAATCCTGGGACGACGAAAACGTACACTCTGCGCGCGGTCGGTTGCGGCGGCACGACGACGCGCCAAGTCACGATCACGGTGAATCCCGCGCCGCAACCCACCCAGCCGCCGACCGCGATTTCAAAAAAGACGGTGGGGATTGGGTACGAAAAATATCAATTCAGCGGTCAAAATCTTTGGGCGGATATGTCTATTTACGGTGGACGTTGTCGCGCGGAAGTGATCTATGCGCCCGATGGCACATTCAAGGGCGAATGTAGCATCACTGTGGACGATGGCGTGTGGGATCGCGTGACCACGACGCATAAGGTGAATGGCAAAGCCGATCAGAAATCTGGGACGGTGAATTTTACCGAAGAGATCACCGAAAACCATGTGCCCAAAGTTGCCGGCAGACAACCGCTTTCCGCGCAGACGACTTTTACCGGAACGGGCAAACTCACTTCGTCAACCCAAGGTTCCGGTACCGCGTCATTTCGTTTTTCGATGACAAACGGTAAATCTACTTCGGGTACGGCGAGCTGGTCGCTGTTTATTCGATGAGAGGACGCGATGTCCCAGAATCAATTTCAAAAAAATGAAGAAGCATTTTTCCGGCTCAAAGGGCAACTTGCCGCGGGGCGCATCACGCAAGAAGAATTTGATCGCGCCGCGCGAGAGTTGATCGTTCAAGACGCGCAAGGACGCTTTTGGATGTTGGGACCCGATAGCGGCAAATGGTACACGCACGATGGCGCGACCTGGGTCGAAGCGCAACCGAACAGCGCGCCGCGCGGCGCGCAAAAAAAATTTCCAGCGTTCGTGCTGGGTTGTTTCATCGCGATTTGTCTTGCGTGCGCGATCATCGGCGCGGTGATTTTTTTCGCGCGCGGCAACATCAATGTAACGGTGAACGATCCGCAGATCGCGCGCGTGATTGCATTTTTGATTTCACCGACGCCGACGCACACACCCACCTTGACGCCGACCGCCACGCCCACTGCGACGCCGACACCCACCGCGACGCACACGCCCACGCGCACCGCGACCCCATCGCCGACCGCCACCGCAACTGCAACTGCGACCGCGACCCGCGTTCCCAGCGCGACTCCCATTCCAACACCCACGTATGGTCCGATTGTTTTTGCAAGTCAATTGGATGAGCAAACTGGCGTGCCGACCGCGACCGGCAAAAAATTCGCGCACGGCATCACCAAACTGTACGCGCATTGGCAATTCTCCGGCGAAGCGGCGAACAACCCGTACCGTTTTGAGTGGACGGGCAACAATTCGCCGGTGTATCAGGGTGATGGAAAATTTCCCAGCGCGAGCGGCACCGTGTGGCAATCGGTCTATTGGTTGGACGGGCGCCCGCTGGAGCGCGGCACTTGGGTCATTGTGATCAAAATCGGCGGCAAGGTTGTGCTGACCGATCAATGCACGATTGAATAAATTTTCTAACCACCCGGCACTTTTTATTCTCGATTAAATTGGACACTGATGCACACTGATTTTTTTTATGATCTGTGTGCATCAGTGAAAATCAGTGTCCAAATTATTGAAACTGTCGGGTGGCTAGATAAATTTTCAAGGTTGGGTCAAAGCATCCTGAGCGGAGTCGAAGGATGCATCGCCCCGACTTTGACGAACCTCTACCGCCGTGCTATAATCGCCGCGCTCAGATGATCACTCCACGCATTTCGGTCGTTATCCCCACGCGCAATGGCGCAGAAACTTTGCCCGACTGTCTGCGCGCCTTGCACGTTTCGTCTCTGCCGCCGTATGAGATTATCGTCGTGGACGACGCGTCGTCCGATGATTCTGCGCGCATCGCGGCGCAATTCGATTGCCGCGTGATTCAGCAACCCGAAAACATCGGTGCGGCGCGCGCGAAAAATCGCGGCGCACAAATCGCGAGCGGCGACATTCTTTTTTTCACTGACGATGATGTGATCGTCGCGCGCGACGCGCTGGAGCGGCTCGCGCTGATTTTTTCCAATCCTGGGATCGTGGGCGTCGTCGGTTTGCTCGATCGCAAAATTCCGTTCGCGGATTTTGCGAGCAACTATAAAAATTTGTGGATGCGCTTTACGTACTCGCGTGTGCCGCGCGAACGCATCGGTTTATTTTACACGAGCATCGCCGCGATGCGCCGCGCAATTTTCGCGCAACTCGGCGGCTTTGACGAAAATTATCGCGGCGCGAGCATCGCCGAAGACACCGAGTTCGGTCAGCGCGCCTGGGGCGCGGGGCACAATATCATTTTGGACACCGATGTCGCCGCCGTGCATCACAAACAGTACACGCTCGGCGAAGTGTTACGCACCGATTTTCTCCGCGCGCGCGCGTTGATGTTGATGCGCTTGCGAAAACGCGGACACCCCTTTTTCACCAGCGTCCCGGTTTTTTACCAGCTCGCGGTGCCGGTGTTGTTCGCGGCGATGAGCGCGTTGCTCGCGGGATTAGTAATTGGCAATGGGTTCATAGCAAGTGGTGGCGCGATTTTATTTTTAACTTTCAACTTTTTATTTTTCACTTGGTTCGCCTATCTCGCGCGCGAACGCGGTGCGCGGTTTGCCATGCTCGCCGCCTTGTTTCAACCGGTGGACGTGGGCGTGGTGGGTGTGGGGATGCTCGCGGCGATAGTCGAATTTGTGCAAGGCAAACGATATTAGGGTACAATTGAAAATGTCAAAATACGCGATTGAGATTTTTTACAGCGAAGAAGATGAAGGTTATATTGCTATCGCCCCAGAATTGCCGGGATGCTCGGCTTATGGCGCAACGGAAGAAGAGGCGTTGCAAGAAATCAAAATTGCGATGACGCTTTGGTTAGAAACTGCCAAGCGCGACGCGCGCCCGATTCCACAACCACTTGGCAAAGAATTGTTGAAGGTCGTCGCAAGCGCGTAAGAGTACGATGAAAACGAATCGCTTTCCCAAGGGCTGGGATGAAAAACGTGTGCGTAAAGTTCTGCGTCATTATGAAACGCAGACGGATGACCAAGCCGTTGCTGAAGATGAAATGGCGCGCAATGAACGAACGACGGTTCAAGTGCCGCGTGAACTATTGCCGGTTGTGCGCGAGTTGATTCGATTATACCAGGTGCGCGGTAGAGCAAAAGCATAATATGGCTTCACCCTTTCCCGGCATGGACCCGTTTCTCGAAGGCGAGATGTGGCAAGAGTTTCACGGTCGGTTCGCGAACCAAGTCAGCGAACAACTTTTGCCGCACCTCAAGCCGCGTTACGCCGCGCTCTTGGCGAAACGATTTACTTTCGGCGACCCGGTGTTGGGCATCGCGCGTACGATTTATCCCGATGTTCACATCGTCCGGCAAACGCGCGAGGCGTACACCGTCGTCGGCGCGCCGATTGAATTGCAGAATCCTTTGCCGGTGCCAGTGCCGTACCTCGCGATTGAAATTCGCGACGTCGCCGAACGCCGCCTCGTTACCGTCATCGAAATCCTTTCGCCCGAAAATAAACGCGGCAGAGGGTTTCGCGATTACGCGACCAAGCGCATCGAAATTTTGGAAACCGACACGCACTTGATCGAAATTGATTTACTGCGACTCGGACAGCGCATCGAATTGATTGGCGAATTGCCGCGCGCCGCGTACTATGTTTTGGTGAGTCGTTGGACGCGGCGACCGAACACCCAGGTTTTTCCGGTTCAACTGCGCGATCAATTGCCGACGATTCCCGTCCCGCTTTTGCCGCCCGACCCGGACGCGCAACTCGATTTGCAAGCCGCGCTCGCCGCGTGCTTCGACCTGGTCGGTTACGAACGTTTGCTCGATTATTCGCAGACGTTGCCGGAGTTGAGCGCGGAAGAATCCGCGTGGATTGCGGAAATCCAAAATAAATTCATCTCCAAATAATTTCCAGGATGGACGAAATAAAAACCTCCTACGACGAAGAAGCCGATGTGCTTTACGTCTCGTTCGGAAAAAGTGAGCACATCACCGGCGTCGAATTGGCGGACAATATCTTGTTACGTTTGGATACCGGCAAAACCACCGGCACTCCGCCGCGCGCGGTCGGAATGACCTTCATCAGTTTTGCGCGAATGATGGAGCATTATCGTACTACGCCGCTCAGTGTGCCGTTAGCTAACTTGCGAAATTTGCCGGAAGATCTCTGGCAAGCGGTCTTGACCGTGCTGACGCCGCCGCCTGTCAATGATTTTTTGAATGTTGGATTGTCGCTATCGCCGCAAGTTCCGCCTTTACCGGAACAGGTTGCGGCGTAGCATCAAATAAAAGAGGTAACTCAATGTCTCTGATGAACTATATGAAATTCGCGCCGCGCATTCTGTACAAAAAAGGCGCGTCGCCGTTATACTTTGTGCTCTTCATTACCAAAAACTGCAACGCGCGATGCGGGCACTGTTTACTCGGCTCGCACGAACGGCACACCGGCGAACTGACGATTGACGAAATCGAAAAAGTCAGTCGCTCGATGGACGATATGATTTTCTTCACGCCGACCGGCGGCGAACCGTTCTTGCGAAAAGATTTGCCGGAAATCGTCAAGATTTTTCACAAGAACAATCACGCGCCGAATGTCGGCATCCCCACGAACGGTTCCCTCACGAGTCGCGTCGTGGACGGCGCGCGCGAAATGCTCGACGGCTGTCCCGATATGGACTTGCACATTGACATTTCGATTGACGGCGTCGAAGAAGACCACGACAAGTTCCGCGGGTTCAAGGGATTGTTCGACCGCGCGATTCGCACGTACCGCGAATTGCGCGTCCTCGAAAAACACTATCCCAGTTTTTCCGCGTGCATTCAAATCGCGGTCAGCGCGTACAATCACGACCGGCTCGACGAAATTTACGATTATCTTCGCACCTACGTCGGCGTGAACACGGTGTTCACGTTGTTGTTGCGCGGCGGGCCGAAAGACCCCGCGGCGAAATTCACGCCGCCGATTGATCCGAAGGCGAATCAATTCGACATTGACAACTATATGAACTTTCACTATCGCTTGGAAGCGGATAACAAATCGCGCGAATTGTCCGGTTATTACAAATTGCCGTTCGGCGATTTCATCAACGCCAAGCGTATCATTCGCCCCAAGATGATTACCAAGATGGTGAAGGAACGCCGCTTTGTGATTCCGTGTTATGCCGGTTCGCTCGGCGGCGCGATGTACGCGAACGGCGACGTGCTGGCGTGCGAATTGCTCGAAGAAAAAATTCTCGGCAACGTGCGCGATTTCGATTACGATTTCAAAAAAATCTGGGAATCGCAAAAAGCGGACGAAGCGCGCGAATGGATTTCGAAAACAAAATGCTATTGCACGTACGAATGTTTCTTGACCGTCAACATTTTGTTCAACCCGTTGATGTACCCGGTCATTCTCAAAGAGTGGGCGGCGTTGAAATGGGCGCAATTGCGGCACGGGTTGTCGCCGCAGGTGATGAACTCTGCGCCGCGCGCGGTCGAGAGTTATCGCGTCGAAACGTAGAGCGTAAAACGTAAAACGTGATGCGTGAGACCAAAAGTTTTGTCTTTCTAACGGAAAAGATTTCCCGCTGATACAAACGAACACTGATACGCTCGGCGTTTATTCATCCGTGTTTCTTTGCATCAGTGGGAAAATAGTGTAGCAGAAAGGACAGGTTGATGCGACCACAATTTTTACTCGCGCTCGTTTTGCTCGCGCTCGTCGCGTGCGCGACGCCTGCCGCGCCAGCAACCATCGCGCCAACAAGCGCGCCGGTCATCGCGACCAATGCGCCCGCGCCCACGCAAGCCGCCGCAAACCCGGCATCGTGCGCGACGACGAACGCCGCGCCGCCGGATAAATTTCGCGCCGACGATCCGAAAAAACTCGAAGCGTCCGCGAAACCCAAACTCGTTGAGTTCTTTGCGTTTTGGTGAACGACCTGCAACGCGCTCAAACCCGTCGTGCACGGACTCGAAGCCAAGTATGGCAATTGTATAGACTTTGTCTATCTCGATATTGATAACCCCGCGACTGCCGATGCGAAACGCAAATTCGGTTACACCGTTCAACCGGATATGTATCTACTCGATGGCACCGGCAAAGTGATCTGGAAGAAACGCGGCTTTGTAACCGGCGAAGAACTCGAACAACAACTCGCGTTGATTGCGAAACCGTAATGTACAAAAATCATCGCATCTCGCTCGTGATGCCGTGTTACAACGAAGAACACGGCTTGCCCGAAGTCTATCGCGACATGCCCGTGCTCATTGACGAAGTGATCGCGGTGGACAACAACTCGACCGACCGCACCGCGCAAGTCGCGCGTAGTTTCGGCGCGCGCGTCATTCACGAACCGAAACAAGGATACGGCGCGGCGTACAAAACCGGCTTGCGGAATGCGACTGGCGACATCATCGTTACGATGGACGCGGACGGCACGTATCCGCGTAATTTCATCCCAATTTTGCTCGACGTGATGATTGATGAAAATTTCGATTTCATCACCTGCGACCGCACCGGGCATAAAGACAAACCGAGCAATTGGTTGCGCGTGTTCGGTAACGACGTGCTCAATTTTTTCATCCTGGTTCTCTTTTGGTTTCGCGTGCGCGATTCGCAATCGGGAATGTGGGTGTTCAAGCGCGCGATTCTCGAACACCTGCGGCTCACGAGCGACGGCATGGCGTTTTCGGAAGAAATCAAACTCGAAGCGATGTCGAAAAAGAAAATCATTCGCGGCATCGAATTGCCGGTGTACTACAAAGAACGCCACGGCGTCAGCAAACTTCGCATCTGGCGCGATGGATTTTACAATTTATTTTTTCTCTTTCGCAAACGCTTCGGCTTGCTCGGTAGCGCGCCACCACTCGTGGCGCACGCGGATTTGCAAAAAGAACCAAATGTGTAGAAAATGAGCGGGCAGTTTTGCCCGCTTGATTTTTTATGATCGCTCAATCTCGTTGGCTCATTCGCCTCATCCTGGTCGCGCTCATCGCGTTGGGAATTTCGCCCTTGCTTCCGCCGTCGCGATTTCTTTTTCTCGACGACGGATTTTTGCATCTCTTTCGCGTGGACGAATTGGATCGAATGATTCGACAAGGCGTTGTCTATCCGCGTTGGGCGTCCGATTTCGCGTCCGGCTACGGCTATCCGATTTTCAATTTCTATCCGCCATTGGCGTATTACCTCGCGGAAACGTTTCACATTGTCGGATTCGATTTGCCTGTCGCGATTCAGTTAACGCTTGCGGTGATCGTCGGCATCGCCGCGCTCGGCGCGTTCGCGCTCGGACGCGATTTGTTCGATTCCGATTTTGCCGGCTTGCTCGCCTCTGCCGCGTACATTTTTTTTCCGTACTTTTTGCTCGACGTGTACATTCGCGGCGCGCTTGCCGAGTCGCTTGCCGCCGCGCTCTTGCCCTGGTTCGCGTGGGCATTGCGCCGCGTCATTCTTCAGCGCGATCTCAACGCGCTGGTCGCGCTCGCATTTTTCAGCGCGGCGATTCTGCTCGCGCACAATTTGACCGTGTTGTTGAGCGCGCCGTTTTTGATCGCGTATCTCGCGTGGCAACTCGCGCGCGTGCCCGAACGATGGCGCGCGCTAGCGCGTGTGATTGGCGCGGGCATCATCGGCGCGGGTCTTGCGGCATTTTATTGGTTGCCGATGTTGACCGAATTGCCGCTCGTCGCGCTCAGCCGCGCGAACAAATCGCTCACCGATTTGCTCATCGGCAGTTTTCTCGCGCCCGCGCACGCGCTTCAATTGAGCGCGCCGTTTCAATACGTGGATCAACCGTACCCGTTCGCGCCGATCACATTCGCGATTGCACTGCTCGCGATTTTTTTCGCGTGGCGCGCGCAGCGCGGCTTGGTCGCGATTTTTGGCGCGACCGCGTTGATCGGCATTCTGCTTTCGCTCGATTTCGCGCGCGATGTTTGGTTGAACGCGCCACTGCTCAAAACAATTCAATTCGCGTGGCGCGTCCAGGTGTTGATCGGCTTGAGTGTCGCGATCATCACCGGCGCGCTCACATCGCGCCGCGTGATTGCGTTGATCGCAATCGCGCTGATCGCGTGGAACGGACTCGCGAATCTCGCGCCGCGCAAACTCGACAACCCGCGCGGCGAGTTGAGCATCGGACAAATCGCGCGTTTCGAGGCGAACACGCGCGGCTTGGGTTTCGGATCCATCGCCGAGTATTTGCCGCTAACTGTGCAAGCACTCGCGCCGAAACTCGACATCACGTCGCCGTTTCCCGCGCCGAGCATCGCGATTGAATCGTTCGACGCGCAACGGATCGCGTTGCGTGTGTCATCGTCACATTCCGAAACGATTTTACTGCGCGCATTTTATTTTCCCGGCTGGCAAGCCACGCTCGATGGCGCGCCGCTCGATGTCTTTCCCAGCACACCGCTCGGATTAATTACGCTAGATTTGCCGCCGGGCATACATCGTGTTGTGATTTGGTTTGGCGATACGCTCGCGCGACAAATCGGCGCGATCATTTCCGGCGTCGCCGCGCTGATCTTGGTCGGTGCGATTATTCGATTCGCGCGCACGCGCGTCGCACTGATTTTGATCGCGAGCGCGCTCGTCCTGGTTTTGCCGACGACATTCATCGCGCTCACCGCGCCGCGCCGCGCGATGCAATCCACGCAAATCGAAGTGTCGCCCGCGTTGCGCTTGATCGGCTTGCGAATTGAAAACGCGACGCTCGCATCAACCGCGTGGCGCGCGCAATCCGATTCGTTGGATTTGCAAGTGGTGTGGTTCGCGCGTCAACAAATCGCGGACGCGCCGTTTACCTGGCGATTGGTGGATGACGCCGGGCGCGTGTGGACGACGCGCGCGCAATCGTCGCGTTACGCGACCGGGTTTCCCGAAGCGTGGGCGCCGAACGAAATCGTCGCGGATCATTTCGATTTGCCGCTCGCGAGTGAAATGCCCGCCGGAAAATATCAGTTGCAAGTTGGCTATGGCGCGTCGCCGCGATTTACTCAAGTCGCGTTTGTCGAATTGATGCAACCCGCGCCGCGCCAACCCATCGTGACAAATCCGCGCGCGCACATCGGCGACGCGATTGAATTGGTGGACGCGATTTTTCCGGCGCGCGTGAACGTGGGCGATGCGCTCGCGCTCAAAATGGATTGGCGCGCGACGCGCGATCTGTTTGAAGATTTCACCGTGTTCGTGCAACTCGTAGATGCGGATGGTAATCTGGTCGCGCAACGCGATGGAATGACGCAAGATATGTTTCTTCCAACGATGCTCTGGTCGCCCGCGCGAATCGTTTCCGATTCGCGCGCGCTCGCGATTCCGCGCGATGCGTCGCCCGGCGTTTATCGTTTGCTTGCCGGTTTGTATCGCGCGCAAAATCTCGAACGCTTGCCGGTCGTCACCGCCGACGGCGAATCGCCGGACGCGGTCGTGGATTTGGGCGAGGTGATCGTGCCGGTCAACGCGTCGAACGCGAACCCGCGCACGCCTTTGCGCGCGCAACTCGGCGACGCGATTCAATTCCTGGGATACGATGTGCAATCACGCGAGTTGATTTTGCATTGGCACGCGCGCGCGCGTCCCGAAAAAAATTATCACGTCTTTGTGCACATCGTTGACGCGCGCGGTCAACTCGTCGCGCAGACCGATGGCGCGCCGCGCCGTAATCGTTACCCGACGCGCATCTGGGGCGCGGGCGAGCGCGTGCCGGACGCGCACGCGTTGAATGTCGCGCCCGGCAAATACACAATCCTGGTCGGAATGTACGATCCAATTTCCGGCGAACGCCTCCCCGCGTTCGACGCGCAAGGAAATGAATTGTCGAATCGCGCGATCACATTCGAAATCGAGGTCTCCGCGCGATGAAAAAATTTCCGCGCGCGCTTGTCGTTTTGTTGATTGTGTTCGCGCTCGTCGCGCTGTTCTACTCGCTCATCATTCCGATCTTCGAGGGACCCGACGAGGACGATCATTTTCGTTTCGCGAAATTCATCGCCGACCAGCGCGCGTTGCCGGTGCAACTGTTCGAGCCGGGCGGCGGCATCGCCGGGCATCAGGGCTGGCATCCGCCGCTGTACTATTCGCTTGTCGCGCTCGTCATCGCGCCGATTGACACGACCGATCATGAACAACACCTGGCGCGCAACTATGCCGCGACCTTCGTCGGCGATCCCGCGTGTTGCGGTCGCAACATTTATTATCATTTCGATTCGCAAAACTTTCCCTACACGCGCACGCCGCTCGCGGTTCATCTCGCGCGCCTGCTTTCAATTTTCTTCAGCGCAATCACCGTCGCCGCGACATTTTTTATTGCCGAGACGATCCAAGCTCCAAGTTCCAATCTCCAATCTCTAATTCCACTCACCGCCGCCGCCCTCGTCGCGTTCAATCCCAGTTTCCTTTTCGCGAGCGCGCTCATCTCGAACGACGCGCCGCTTGCCGCATTGTCGTCGCTCGTGTTGTTGATGTGGACGCGCTGGTTCACCGCGCGTGCCGCGTTCGATCTGAAATCATCCGCGCTGATCGGCATGCTGATCGCGCTCGCTCTGCTCACCAAAACGACCGCGCTCGGACTCGTGCCGTTGACGATCCTGGTTTTCGCGTATCTCGCGTTTCGCGCGCGCGACTTGCGTTTGTTCATTTCCACGACCGGCATTTTTCTTGCGATCATTTTAGTCGTCTCGGGTTGGTGGTTTGCGCGTAATCAAATGTTGTACGGCGATCCGCTCGCGCTGAAACTCGTGCAGGTCTCCGCGCTCTTTCCGCGTGCCGGCGAACTCACCCTGCCGGAATTATTTCAGATTTCGCTCCCGTGGATGTGGCAAACCTTCTGGGGCGGTCCCACGCCCGGCGATTTTTCGCCCGCGCTTTTAATCGCGCTGGCGATTTTCACATTCATCGCGCTGATCGGTTTTACGTTTTACATTTTGCATTTCACGAACGCTTCGCGCAAATCACGAATTACGAATTACGATTTACGAATTACGATCTTCTTCCTCGCGACCTGGCTCGCCTTCCTCTTTATCGCGCAACTCCGTTTTATCACAATGACTACCGGCGCGGATCAAGGTCGCTACCTCTTCCCGGCAATTTCCGTCATCGCGCTCATTCTCGCGATCGGTTTTGATGAAATCGCGCGGCGCACGTCGGTTGGCTCATTGACGCATTGGCTCATTGGCTCATTGGGATTGCTCGCGCTCTTCGTTCCCTTCGCGTACACACTTCCCGCGTACGCGCGCCCCGCGCTCGCGTCAGAAAACGATCTCGCGCGCATTTCAAATCGCGCGCAATTCAATTTTGCGGATCAGATCGAACTGCTTGGGTACGATCTCGAATCGCGCGTTGTCAAGCCGGGCGAAAGTTTGCGCGTTACCTTGTATTGGCGTGCGCTTGCGCCGATGCGAGAATCGTACCGCGTGTTCGTTCACGTCATCGGCAAAAACGATGCGAGCGCGGGCGGCGCGGATGTAATTCCGGCGCGCGGTGCGTTTCCAACTTTGTATTGGAAACCGGGCGACGCGTTGCGCGATGTCGTAACGATTCCGATTTCGCCGAACGCGATGCCGGGCAAGTACGCACTCGAAATTGGTTTGTATCCGATCGAGCAAACTGGCGCGCGCTTGGGCGTGATCGAAACCGGCGATGATCGCGCACTTGTGGATGCGATCAAAATCGCGCCGCGCAACACGATTGCAATTTCGCCGCGCGTCGGCGCGCCATTCGGCGACGCGATTGAACTTGCCGATTACGAAATCCAGATGACCCAGGATCACACGCGCGTCATTTTGTATTGGCGCGCGCGAACTACCATCAAACACGATTACACAATGTTCGCGCACGCGCTCGACGCGAATGGAAAAATAATCGGGCAGGTGGATCAGCAACCGCAAGCCGGGAATTATCCAACTTTAATTTGGAGCGCGGGCGAAATTATCCGCGATGAATTTGTTTTGCCGAACAGTCCGCGTGTTATCATCGGCTTGTATCGCGCGGACACCGGCGAACGTTTGCCGACGGCGAACGGCGACGCGTTTGAATTAAATCTCGCGGGGTCGCGCAAATGACGCGGCAAACCTGGTTCGCGCTCATCGCGATTTTACTGCTCGCAACCGTGTTGCGCGTCGCGTCGCTCGACACGATTCCGCCCGGCTTGTATCACGACGAAGCGTTTAGCGGACTCGACGCGCTCGGCATTTTGCGCGGCGCGGGCTTGCCGATTTTTTTCGAGGGCAACGGCGGACGCGAACCGTTTTTTATTTACGCGCACGCGCTTTCCATCGCGTTGTTCGGCGCGACGCCGTGGGCACTGCGAATTCCGGCGGCGTTCGTCGGCATCCTGACCATCGCCGCGTTTTTCGCGCTCGTGCGCGCGCTGATGCGCGGCAAGCACGCGACCTGGATCGCGGTCATCGGCGCGGCGGGGTTGGCGACCTCGTACTGGCATCTCAATTTTTCGCGAATGGGCTGGCGCACGATTTCGCTTCCGCTTTTCGCGTGTCTCGCGTTTTATTTTTTCTGGCGCGCGCGGCGCACGCAAAAAATTCGCGATCACATTTTCGCGGGCGCGTTGCTCGGCGCGAGTTTGTACACGTACCTGTCCGCGCGCTTTTTGCCGTTCGTCGTTGCGCTGTTTTGGTTCACCGAACTCGCTCTGTCATTTCGAGCGAAGCGAGAAACCTCCGCGCGTTTCAATTCGCGATCTATTCTCGCGGCTATCGCGTTGGTGATCGCCGCGCTCATCGTCTTCGCACAGCTCGGATATTATTTCGCGACGCATCCGAGCGCGCTCATGTTTCGCGTGAGCGATGTCGCGCTCGCGGGCGGCGCGACCGATTTGCTCGCGAATGTGTGGCGCGTCGCGCAAATGTTTTTCGCGCGCGGCGACGCGGAGTGGCGACACGGCATCGCGTATCGCCCGGTGTTGGACTGGTTCACGCTCGTTCCGTTCGCGCTGGGTTTGCTGTCCGCGTTGTGGCGCTGGCGCGAGTCGCGCGCGCGTTTCGTTTTGATCTGGTTCGCGCTCTTGCTCGCACCGACGATTCTTTCGCAGGACGCGCCCGACACGCAACGCGCGATCGGCGCGCTCCCGGCGATGTTTGCGTTCGTCGCGTGGGGCTGGGAATGGATCGCGGCGCGTTGGTCGCCGCACCGCGCGCTCGCGCTCGGTGCGTTGATCACGGTGATCGGCAGTGGCGCGTGGAGCGCGCGCGATTATTTTTTCGTCTGGGCGAATCATCTGCGCGCGTATTATGATTATCAAGGCGAACTCGTCCAACTCGCGCAATGGCTCAACACGCGCGATGAAACTGTCATCATTCCGTTTGAAGCATACGCGCATCCAACGATTCAATTTTTGATACCCGCGCGGTTTGAAAAAATTAGCGGGAACATAACTAGATTTACGATGCGCGCGCCGTCCTTCGCAATACAGCCGACAAATCTAACCGGCGGCGCAGACGTGCTATTGCAGACAGACGGAGTGCAGTGGTTCAATTTTAAGCGACCATTTACCCCAACCGACGATGTCCAAGTTTTGAATGATCGGTACGGAAAATCAATTGCAATTGTGTGGCGTGTGAATGATTGGACAAGGCGTGTGCGTGAGGATATCCTGCCACGTACTCCGGTCAACGCGGAATTCGATGGTCGTTTGGCTCTCACGGATTTATGGTACGAGCGCGAGATCACACCGGGAAAAGTATTTCCCCTTTATCTATGGTGGTCAAGTCGCGCGCCGATTCAATCGAGTATGAAAATGTTCGCGCACATTCTCGACGCGTCCGGCACTGTGGTCGGCGGCGCGGACACGGAATTATTTTTCGAATATCCGCTCGCGCTTTTGCCGCACAATGTAACTTTGCCCGCGCGGTACGAGGTTCGAGTGAATGATGGACTGCCACCGGGAAAATATATGCTTGAAGTTGGTTTGTTTGCGCCCGCGCAAAACGCGCGCGTGCCGGTCACAATCAACGGCAAACGCGCGGAGGATGATCGCGTTTTGATCGGACCGCTCAAGGTGCGTTTGCCGCCGCCTGCTTCGATGACGTATCGCACGGGCAACGCGCGTTTTGGTGATTCAATCACGCTGACCGGATTTGATGCCGTGTCAAAAGTAAAACGTAGCGAGAATTTGAAATTGAGTTTATTGTGGCAAAGCGAAAAATATATTCAGCGTGATTACACGCTGTTCGTCCACGCGCTCGATAACGCGGGGCGCATCGTCGCGCAAACGGATGTGCAACCGCGCGGCGGCGCGTATCCCACTTCGATCTGGGACGCGAGCGAATTTGTGCCGGATGAAATCACGCTTGCGATTCCGCCGGACGCGCGCGGCACCTTGCGCGTCGTCATCGGTTGGTACGACGCGCAGACCGGTGAACGTTTGCCTACTGCGACTGGCGATTCGATTTTGTTGAGCGAGGTGAACGTTGAATAAACGCGCCGGGCTCGCGTTTGCGTTCGTCATCGCGGTCGCCGCGTTCGCGCGTTTGTACGCGCTCGACACGTTGCCGCCCGGCCTCAAGTACGACGCCGCGTCGAACGGAATGACGATCCTGGGAATCATTTATGATGGCGCGCGCCCGTTCTTCGTCAACGCGATGGGCGCGCCCGAACCGATGATCTTGTATTTGCAAATGCTTGCCGTGTGGATTTTCGGTCCGACCACTTTTGCGTTGCGCGTTGTTACCGCGCTCGCCGGTGTGTTGAGCGTCGCCGCGTTGTTTGGCGCGGCGTACGAATTTACGCGCGATCAACGCGTCGCGTTCATCGCCGCGCTCGCGCTCGCCGGTTCGCTCGAACTGTTCAACCTCTCGCGCTATGGCATCCGTTTTATTTTCGTTACGTTGTTCGAACTCGCCGCGCTCTATTTTTTCGCGCGCGGTTGGCGCACCGGCGAATGGCGCGCGTTCATTCTCGGCGGTATCGTCCTAGGTTTGAGCGTGTACACGTACCTCGCCGCGATTTTTGTGCCGATTGGATTATTCGCGCTCTGGCTGTTCGCGTTGATGTTTGATCGCGCGCGCTGGCGCGCGCGTTTCAAACCGATGCTCGCGCTGTGGGCAATCGCGTGCGTGATCGCGTTGCCGCGCCTCGCATTTCAAATCGCGTACCCGCAAGTCGCGCTCGCGCGCGTGAACCAGGTCAACATTTGGCAACGCGCCGATCTGGGCGACGTGATTTTAGCGCGCGTGATCGCGTACGCGAAAATGTTTGGCGTCGAATGGCGCGATGGCACGTTCGGGATTCCGTTGTTCGATCCCGCGTTGTTCGCCTTGTTCGCGCTCGGCGTGATCGCCTGTCTCGCGCGCTGGCGCAAAATCGAATGGGTGTGGGCGGTCGTGATGATCGGCGTAATGTTTCTGCCCGATCTGCTCGCCGCCGATGAGCCGACACTCAACAAAGTCCGGCTGATCGGAATTTTTCCACCGGCATTTTTCTTCGTCGGCGCGGGCGCGAGCGCACTGATTGATTTTTTTCACACGCGCGCGCGAACGATTATTTCAATCGGTGTCGCGGCAATTGTGCTGTGGAATGTCGCGAGTTCACTGCACGCGTATTTTATCGCGCGCATCGCGGATTCGCCGCGCAATGCCGAGTACGATAATTTCAACGTGAGCCGCGTCGAGGTCGCCGAAGCCGATTGGATCAATCGGCAAACCGAGCCGGTCTATTTGCCGCTCAACGAATTTGCGCGCAGTCCGGTGCGCTATCTCACCGGCGCGCGCGCGCCGCGCTTGCAATCCGCGCTCGATGTGAACGGCGCGCGCGTGCGCGACGCGCAACCGGCGCGCGCGATGATTTTGCTCCCGGCATTTTTAGATCACGCGCGTTCCGAGGGCAAATTGTACGTACACGATCCGTCCGCGTACGTTTTAATCACGAATGGCGTCGCGTATCTGTTGCCGCCGATGCGCCCAATCGAAAACGAGTTGCGCGCGCGCGCGCCGGATCAGATCGTTCGCGAAATGCGCGGCGAGATCGCGGCGTATGCGTACGCGGTGGATCAAGATTTTTTTCGATTTGAAATTCCGGCGACATCGCCGCGCGCGCGTTTTGCGGACGGCATCGAACTCGTCGGCGCGTCCATTGAAACCGCGCGCATCCAACCGGGTGAATTTATTTTGCTTTCGCTGTATTGGCGCATCGCAAATAAAACGTTGACCGATTACACGATTTTCGTGCACGCGCTCGACGTGAACGAAGACACGGTTGCCATCGCCGATTTGTTTCCCGCGCTCAACGCGTATCCGACGTACCTGTGGAAGCCGGGCGAAATCATTCCGACGCATCATCGCATCCCTGTGCCCGCGCGGACGCGCGCCGGAAAATATGCAATCGAAATCGGAATGTACGATCTCGCGCAAAATCGTTTGGAGCGAATGGATGTTGCCGATAACCGTGTGATCGTCGGCGCGATCAAAATCGCGCCGCGCGCCACCGCGACATTCGCGCCGACGCGATCCCAGGTCGCGACGTTCGATGCGCGCATCGCGCTCGAAGGGTACGATCTGCCGAACGCGCGCGCGGGCGAAGCGGCGACGCTCAAATTGTATTGGCGCGCGCGCGCGGAGCTGGATCGCGATTACACCGTGTTCGTGCATTTGCTCGATGCGCGCGGGCAAATCGTCGCGCAAGCCGATCATCAACCGCACGCCGGCAATTATCCGACCTCGATCTGGGACGCGGGCGAAATCGTCCGCGATGAATTTAGTGTGAATGTTCCGAACGCGCCGGGCAAGTACACGCTTCGCATCGGTTGGTACGATGTGCAATCTGGCGCGCGTTTGATGTTGGATGATGGAACCGATTTTGTTTTGCTCGACACCGCGTTGGAGGTCGCGCCGTAATGAATCGCGCGATTATATTGATCCTGGTCGCGTTCGTCACGCTCGGAATTTTTTACAGCATCACCACGCCGCTTTTTGAAACGCCGGACGAGCGCGAACATTTCGCGGTGATTCAACACCTCGCGACTGGGCGCGGCTTGCCGGTGCAATCCGAACAACCGGATCATTTCGCGCGGCAAGAGGGCAGTCAACCGCCGTTGTATTATTTGCTTGGCGCGGCGTTGACGTTTTGGATTGACACATCCGATTTTCCCGGCATCGTTTGGGAGAATCCGCATTACGGTTACAATGTTCCCGGGATTGTGAATGACAATAAAAATTTGTTCATCCACACCTCGCTCGAAAGTTTTCCATATCGCGGCGCGGTCTTGGCGATACGATTCTCGCGTTGGCTTTCGGTCGCGCTGGGCGCGCTCGCGGTGTGGTTCACGTTTTTATTTGCGCGCGAAATTTTGCGCGATGAATTTCTCGCCGCGCGCGCGAGTGCGGTGGTCGCGTTCGTGCCGCAATTTATTTTCATCAGCGGCGCGGTCAGCAACGATTCGACCATCGCCGCGACGAGCGCGCTCGCGCTGTGGCTGATCGCGCGAATCCTGCGCGCGCAACCAACGCCGCGCGCGGTGCTCGCGCTCGGCGTCGCGTGTGGACTCGCCGCGATTTCGAAAGTGAGCGGCGCGGGATTGTTCGCGCTCGCGCTGTTTGTACTCGGCTGGAAACTGTGGAACACGCGCGCGCAATCCAATTTTTTTCGCAATGTCGTTTTATACTTTTCACTTTTCACTTTTACCTTTTCACTTATCGCCGGTTGGTGGTACGCGCGCAACCTGGTTTTGTATGGTGAACTGACCGGCACCGAAATGATGACGCGCATTTTTTTCGCGCGCCAAACACCGCTCACGTTCGCGCAACTGCTCGCGCAACTCGGCGAGGTGTGGGAAACATTCTGGATCGGTTTCGGCTGGGGCAACATTCGCGCGCAACCGGAAATTTATTCGATCATTGCGGTTTTTGTGCTAGCGAGTTTGCTCGGCTTGTTGAAATTTATGATTTACGATTTAGGATTTAAGATTTTAATTTCGTCACGCGCAAATCCTAAATCAGAAATCAGCAATCATCAATCACAAATCCTGATTCCTGTATTGTGGTTCGCCATCGTCCTCGCCGCGCTCGTGCGCTGGATGATGGTAACGCAAGCCCCGCACGGACGCCTGCTCTTTCCCGCGCTCCCGGCGATTGCGGTGCTGGTCGTATTCGGGCTAGCGCAATTTCAAATTTCAAATTTCAGATTTCAGATTCCGCGCATTTTGTCATTTGCTCATTTGGCATTTGTCATTTTTCTGTTCGCGATTTCCGCCAGCGCGCCATTCACACTCATCCGCCCCGCGTACGCGTATCCGCAAAATTTGAACGAAAGTGACCTCGCGCAAATTCCAAATCGCGTGGATATTGATTACGAGGGCAAAATAAAATTGCTGGGGTACACGATTTCACCGCGCGCGATTTTTCCGGGCGGCGCGCGCGAGTTGACGCTGTACTGGCAATCGCTCGCGGCGATGGACGAAGATTATTCGATTGCGATTCGCGTGTTGGACGCGAATCAAAACGTGATCGGCACGCGCGACAGCTATCCCGGGCACGGCATGTTGCCGACGCGCTTGATGCGCGCCGGGCAAATCCTTCGCGATGTGTACTGGTTGCCGATTGCGCCGGAAGATTCGACCGCGCAAATTCTCGTGTCGCTCTACCACCGCCGCGATAAACGCGATTTGACCGCGCGCGATCCGCGCGGCGAAATCATCACGCCGTTCATCGGACAAATCCAGGTTGCGCCAAAATGAAATTGCGAATTACGAATTACGTTTTACGGTTTACGCATCGCGCCGACGCGCTTCTCGCACTCGCGCTCTTCCTCGCGTCCCTCGCGCTCTACGCGCGCACCGCCGCGCCGGGTTTGCTCGACGGCGACGAAGGCGAATTTCAAACGAACATCGCGCGGCTCGGCGTGAGTCACACCGGCTATCCGCTTTTCTTTTTGCTCGGCAAATTATTTACGATGCTGGTGCCGATTGGCACGCTGGCGACGCGCGCGAATTTGTTCGCGGCGTTCTGGGGCGCGATCACGGTCGCGGCGATTTTTGTTTTTCTAAAATTTTTCACCGGCAACTGTTGGGTCGCGCTCGTCAGCGCGCTCTTGCTCGCGGCATCGCGCGTCGAGTGGTCGCAGGCGATCATCCCGCGTCCGTACACGCTCAACGCGTTTTTCGTCGTCGTAGTCACGTTTTTATTTTTCTTGTGGCGCGCGGGCAAAATTGATTTGCTCGTTCCGGTTTTTGTGTTCGGCTTGTCGCTCACGAATCATCGCACGATGATCTGGTTCGCGCCGGCGATTGCGTTTTACGTTTTGCGTTTTGAGGGCGTCGCGATTTTTCGCCCGCGCCGACTTGTTTCTCTTGCGCTCGCGTTTCTCGCGCCACTAATTTTGTACGGGTATATTTTTTGGCGCGGCGAAAGCGATGTCGGCGTCGAATTTCACATGAAAGATTTTGGCGAGATGATTCTCGGCGGCAATGCGAGTCGCTGGATGAAGTACGGTCCGTTCGATTGGATTGTCAGTCGCATAACCGATCTCTACCTTCCACTTTTGATCGAACAATTCACGCCGCTCGCGATCATTGCCGGGCTGATCGGCATTGCCGCGCTCGCGTTGAATCGTGCACCGCGCAATTTTCCGCGCGCGGTGGGCGCGCGCGAAACGTTGCTCTTTATCGCGCTCGCGAATCTCGCGAACAGCGCGTTCTGTGTTTTCTTTTTTACGATTGATGTCGAGAAATTTTTCATTCCGTCGTACATCACATTTTTATTTCTCGCCGCGATAGGACTCACAACGATCTGGGATTGGTTCGCGCGATATCGCGTCACCCCAATCGCGCTCGTTGCGATTTTTCTCGCGGCAACCGCGTTTTTGATTCAACAAAATTACGCGCGCAACGATTGGAGTCGGCGCACCGAAATCGCGACGATGTGGGCGGAGAATCTCGCGCAACCGTTGGAGCAAAACGCGTTGATCGTCGGACCCTGGGAAGCGTTGACGCCGCTCGAGTACGCGCAGTACGTGGACGGCACGCGCCGCGATCTCGAACGTTGGAAAGTCATCACGCAAAAATTGTATCTCGATCTCGCGGCGTATGATTCGCGTCAAGCCGACATCGAACACGCGGTGCGCGTGGGTCGCCCGGTCTATCTCACGTTTCATCCGAGCGACACCGAAACGCTCGGCGCGCTCGTGGACGAATTTCGAATCACGCGCGTCGGCGAGTTGTGGCGTGTCGTCAATTGCGGATTGCAGATTGCGAATTGCGGCTCGCCGATCAAAGATACGCGCGTGACGTTTGCAGATCGCGAAGGGCGCGCGCTCGAATTGAGCGGTTACACGCTGATGCCGCCAAATCCGCGCGCGGGCGAATTTGTTTTGCTCACACTCTTGTGGCGCGCGCCACAGCCGGTGAACGCGCGGTGGACGATTTCGATTCGCGTGTTGGACGCACACAACACCAAACTCATTCAGCGCGATGCGGAACCCGCGAGCGGTTTGCGTCCGACGATTGGCTGGGCGCCGGATGAAATCGTGCAAGATGATATTGGATTTTTCGCGCCGCCGTCGCCCGGCGCGTATCGCATCGAAATCGTCGTCTACAATTCCGCGACCGCGCAAGATTTGGAAACGCCGCGCGGCAATGTGTTCGCGCTCGGCGAGTTGATGGTAAAGTAAAATGGAGAAACCCGTTTTCCGCCGAAGGCGAGAAAACGGGTTTCTTGAAACGCAATGACCTTCTTGAAATCAAATCGCGCAATCGTGATCGCGTTGTTAATCGTCAACGGCATTTTGTACAGCCCGGTGCTGAACGCGTATTTTCAAGCGGACAATTTTACGTTCATCAGTTTCGCGCAACGCGAAATCGAAAACTTGATGCAGGGACGCTCCTGGGATGCGTGGTTCGTCGGCGGCGTCGAAAATTATTCCGTGTTTCGTCCCATCGGTAGATTGTTTTGGCTGGTCAATTATCTCGCGTTCGGTTTGGATGCGCCCGGCTATCATCTCGTGACACTTCTGTTTCATTTCATCGCGTCGTTCGCCGCGTTTTTACTGGCGCGGCAACTGACGCGCGACCGCGCAACCGCCGCGCTGTCCGCGCTGATGTTCGCGGCGATGCCGGTTCATTCCGAAGCCGTCGCGTGGATCGCCGCGAACTATGACGTGCTGAGCGGGATGTATTATTTCATCGCGCTGATTTTTTACATTCGGTATATGCAAAAACGCGCGGCGCGATTTTATTGGCTCGCGTTCGGCGCGTGGGTGTTCGCGCTTGCCTCGAAAGAAACCGCGCTCACCTTTCCGGCGATTTTATTTCTGTACGATTTTTTCTTCCAGCCGCGCGAACGCGCGCGCATCGTTCACGCCGCGATGCGGTACGCACCGTTCGGCTTGCTGATCGCGGCGCGCTTGATTTTTTTCGGACACGGCTATCGCGGGTTGACGTTCGCGCCGGAAGGTTGGCAGTACTATGTTGATCTCAACCTGGTGCGAGTTGTTGACCCGATTGTGTTTGAATGGCACGACGGCACGCGCTGGCTCGCGCTCGTCGGCGCGTTGATCTTGATTGTGGTTTTGCGCGCGCGCCCGGTCGCGTTGTTTAGTTTGACGTGGATTCCGGTAACGCTCATTCCAACGTTGGTCGGCGGAGTTTCGGATCGTTCATTTTACATTCCATCATTCGGCGTCGCGTTGTTGCTCGCGATTTTATTGGCGACGTTATTCGCGCGGCGCACCGCGCTGACGCGCGCGAGCGCAATCGCCGCGCTTGCGATTGTGTTTAGCGGATACGGCATGCAACTATTTTCGCGCAATCAAACGTACGCGCGTGCGAGTGAAGTGGCGCGCGCGATCTTGAATCGCGTGCAAGAACTCCACCCGACATTTCCGTCGGACGCGCGTTTGATTTTTATCGGCGTGCCGGATATCGTGCCGGAAGGTGCGCCGATTTTTTCGATTGGCTTGAGCAACGCGGTGCAAATGGTCTATCATCAACCCGCGCTCGCGATTTATCGCGCGCACAAATTCCCGGTGCGGTTCGATGAATTGGAGCGCACATTTTTCTTCGAGGTGGATCGGCGCCGCGTGAACGAACGCACGGATCTGCGCGAAATTTTGCGCGCGCGGCAACAGTGCGAATCGTTCAGTCCGCCGGTGATCGTTTGGGATTTTGCCGAGGGCGTTCACGGCTGGGAAGCGTGGAACGATTTGGAACGTTTTGAAATTCGCGATGGCGCGCTGACAACGCGCGCACTCGGCGCGGATCCAAATATGGCAAGCCCGGAATTTGATGTGCCCGCGCTCGCGCTCGGCGACATCGAAATCGAAGTGCGCGTGCGCGCGGCTCAATCGAATGTGCACGCGCGCGTGTTTTGGTTGGCGACCGATCAAACCGATTTTCAACCGGGCTTGAGCGCATCGTTCGCCGCGCGCGCCGATGGCGAGTTTGCAATCTATCGCGTCAACCTCGCGCAGACCGGTAATTTGTTTGTTGGCGATCACATCACGCGTTTACGTTTCGATCCGGCGGACGTGCCCGGTGAAATCGCGATCAAAACCATTCGCGTGTTCGCGCACTGTTCCACCGATGCGCGTGACCGTTGCGCGTGTCCGCGCTGAGGATTGACATTTTGCGCGCGGTGTATAGAATCCACCCATCGTTCACCACAGATATCAAATCAAATCGAATTGGATGTCCGCTTGGTCTGCCCGGCGCGCGTCATCTTTGCGGTCTTTGTCGTTTAATGTTATAAAACAATTCGATCCGATTTTGGTTTGGGGAGATGCTTGTGACAGTGGGGCAAAATGTAGTCATCGCGCCTTCGGCGATTGTCGAAGCCGGAGTGACTTTGGGCAATAACGTCGTCGTGCATGAGCGGGTGATCATTCGGCGTGGCGCCACCATTCACGATAACGCGGTGCTTGGACGCGTGCCGCAAGTGGCGGGGATTATCCAACGCCAGCCCAAACGCGATTTACCGAATTTGGAAATTGGAAATAATTGCGTGATCGGCGCGGGGGCGGTTTTGTACATCGGCACGACGATTGGGAACGACACCTTGATTGGCGACCTGGCGTGTATTCGCGAGGAATGTCGCGTGGGTAATCACGTTGTGATCGGGCGCGGCGTGATGCTCAATTACAATATCGAAGTGCGCGATCGCGCGCGCATTATGGACGCGAGTCATTTCGGCGGCGATATGCTCATCGAAGAAGACGCGTTTGTGGGCCCGCATGTATCGTCCGCGAATGATAACACGATTGGTTTGCGCGCGGGCGTGAACCGCCGCGGCGCGCACATTGGTCGCGGCGCGTCCATCGGCGTGGGCGCGATCCTGCTCGCGGGGATCACGATCGGCGAGCAAGCCATCGTTGGCGCGGGCGCGCTGGTTACTGAAGATGTACCGCCGCGCAAAATCGCGTTCGGGTTTCCCGCCAAAACTCACAGTGATGTGCCGCCGGATTTGTTGCGTCCGTTAGGATGAGCGAATGAAGGTTTCCATAGTCGTTCCGGTGTATTACAACGCGCCCAGCTTGCCTCTGTTGCATCAACGTTTTGCCGACATCGCGTTGACATTGGCGAATCTGGAATTTGAATTTATTTTTGTGGACGATGGGAGCGGTGATGATTCGTTCACCGTCCTTAACGAAATCGCGCAACGCGATCCGCGCGTGCGCGTCATCAAACTCGTTCGCAATTTCGGATCCAATCTCGCGATCCTGGCTGGCTTTACGCACGCGACCGGGGATTGTTCCATCGTAATCACGGCGGATTTGCAAGACCCGCCGGAATTGATCCCGGATTTGATCGCGCGCTGGCGCGCGGGCTGGGAAGTCGTGCTGGCGGTTCGCACCAAACGCCACGATCCCTTCATCGCGCGCGCCTGGGCGAGCGCGTTCAATCGGTTGTATAAACAATTTGTCTTTCCCAATTTTCCGCCGGATGGTTTCGATTTGTTTCTCGCGAGCCGCCGCGTGATCGAGTTGTTGATCCAATATGCTGGGCCCAATCTGTACTTGTTCGGCCTGTTGCTGTGGACGGGGTATCCCTTCGACACGGTAACCTACACGCGCGGCGAACGTCCGTTTGGAAAATCGCGTTGGACCTTCAACAAAAAAGTAAAATACTTTATGGATGCGTTCGTCGGTTTTTCGTACTTGCCGTTACGCTTGTCGTCCATCGTCGGACTCGGCTTGGCGCTGTTAGGTTTCGCGTACGCCGCGCTGGTCATTGTTTTGCGATTGATGACCGGCATTCCAATCGAGGGCTGGGCGTCGTTGATGGTCGTGTTGTTGCTCGTGAGTGGAACGCAATTGGCGATGCTCGGAATCGTCGGTGAATACTTGTGGCGCAACCTCGACGAAGCGCGCCGGCGTCCGTTGTTTTTGATCGATCGCGTGATCGGCGCGCCGAACAATGTTGCGGCAGAACATCAACGCGACCCAATGATGGTGCCCCGGCGATGACGATTGTGCAACCGATCAACTCGCGCATCGACGCGCTCACGGGACTCCGATTTTTGGCGGCGCTCGCGGTCTATTTACATCATCATCCCAAACCCGCGTACTTGCCGGATGGGCCGACCGTTTTTTTTTCGGCGGGCTATAACGGCGTTACGCTTTTTTTTGTGCTTTCCGGTTTTGTGCTGGGGATCAATTATTTTGACGCGCTGGTGCGACCATCGTGGCGCGCGATATTAAAATACTTTTCCGCGCGCATGGCGCGCGTCTATCCGCTCTATTTGTTGGTCTTGTTTTTTGTTTGGTGGAATCGCGGCGCGCCACAAACGGGCAACGCGCTCGTGCACTTTATGGCATTGCAATCCTGGTCGCCGGATTTGCTGGTGGCGTATGGTTTCAACGAACCGGGTTGGTCAATCGGCGTCGAATTTTTTTTGTACGCCGGCTTGCCATTCCTGGTTCTGTTCCTCGCGCCGTTGCGTCGAAATTCAAAATGGTTGTGGAGTTTGGCTGGCGGCGTAATGCTTACACTGATCGCGCTCGCCGTGTATTTTGAATTATCTGGGCGCGGGATCCTGCCGATTCAAAACCCCGATTCAGCGCATCGTTGGTTGTATCGCACACCACTCACCCGGCTCGGCGATTTTACGTTGGGCGTGATTGCGGCGTTGTTGTTTCAAATTTCGGGTCGCGCGTCCGCGCGCGTGGAACGCGGATGGGCAATCCTGGGTTATGCCGCGTTCGCCGGAATAATTTTTTTGATGGCACTGCCCGCACACCTCAATTCCGTTTTTAGTTGGGATGCGTCGTACGCGCCCCTGGTCTTTTTCCTCCTCCTGGGCTTGGCGCGCGCGCCGCAAACGCGTTTGGCGCGTTGCCTCGCCGCGCGCCCCCTAATCATTTTAGGCGAAGCGTCCTTTGCCTTGTACCTGATCCACTCACCGTTGATGCACACCTTCGATATCGCGCGTTTCACCGACGCGGACCCCTGGGTCGCGATTCCGGCGTGGACGTTATTTGGCGCGGCGTGCATCATTTTATCCATCGGTTTGAATATGGGCATTGAAACGCCGCTCCGCCGCGCGTTGAATGTTTGGATGGATCGCGTGCTCGCGCTAACGCAAACACCGGCAGGGCGCGAGCGTGTTGCGTTAACAGCCATAACGGTTTTGGCGATACTCCTCGGTTATATTTTTTTCATCGTCGGTCGGCAGGATTTGTTTTGGGATGCCAAAATTTACGCGCAACTGGGCAAACAGATCGCGGCGGATGGATTGTTTCAATTTTCTGATGCGACCCGTGCATACGGTTATCCGCTTTTTCTCGCCGGCATTTGGCGCGTGTCCGAGTTTGTGCCGCTCGCGTTTCAATTGCTCGTCTTCAACGCGCAACTCGCGTGGTATCTCCTCGTGTGCCATTTCGCGTTCCGCGTTTTCCGGCGCGTATTTGCTCACCGCGAACTCGCGCTTGGACTGTTTGCGCTGATCGCGCTCAATCCGTTTTTGCTGATCTACACCGGCGTCGCGCTTTCCGATCTCCTCTCCGCGAGTTTGATTTTTTGCGCGTTCCTATTCTCGATCATTCCGACGCTGAAGGATGCGACGCCATCCCATCGCGCCCGGGCGATGTTGGGCGCGTTCGCTTTTTTCGCCGTGGGTTTCGCGACGATGATGCGCCCGGCGAATTTGATCATTGGGATTGCCGTCGCCGGGATTTGGTTTCTGCGCGAACGATTGGATTCCCCGCGCCCCGGTCGCGCGATTTTATGGATGCTCCTGGGCTTGATCCTTCCCTTTGTGCCGCAACTGCACAACAATTATCGCGCGTATGCCCAACTTCAGCCGCTCATTGTGCGAAGTTTGTACAGCGAACAACTCGAGTGGGGCATGCACTATCTCAAGTACGTGAGCATCGTTTTACCCGAAAACGCGTGGGGCGTCGCGTATCTCAATCCGTTCTGGTCGCCGGAAATTACGTCGTTCGCCGATTTTTTTCGGCGGATGCCGTCCGAATTTTTTTTGACCCAAGCGATTCATTTATTTGCCCTATTCGATTTTGATCACGCGTTTCCGTACGTAACCGATCTCAATGCGTGGTATCGCGCACCGCTCGCGTTTTGGAACTTGCTCTTTCTTTTTGGCGCGCTTTCTGGCGTTCTGATCTGGCTTGCGCGTAGCGCGCGTCCCAGGTGGCTCAATCCGTTCAACCTCGCGTTCGCCGGGATGCTGATGGGCGTGGCGGTGTATCTACCGGCGCATTTGGTGATCGCGGTCGAACCGCGTTTTTCCTTGCCGATGTATTTGATGCTCAGTCCGTTTTGCGTGTATGCGCTTTGGCAAATCCATTTGTGGCGAAGTGCCAAGCGGTGGAGAATGATTGCGCTTCAAGCGTGCGGACTCGGAATTTTTCTCGCCGCGAATTTATTGATCGCGGATTGGTTCCAGACCCAGGTTCCGCAAATGCCGTTGTTGGGTCTTGCCGATAGCAAACCTGGCGCGATCAATCTGCGCGCGTTAAACGCGGTGCAGATTCAATTTGAGCCAGCTCTCATGTTGACCGAGTACGGAATTAATCGCGCGGAAAAAATTCAGGGCGGCGACATGGTGTACCTGGTGTTCAAATGGATGTGCGCGATAGAGTCGCCTGCAAGCTACGATTCCCAAATCAAATTGGTGGATTCTAAAAATCGCATTTGGGCAGAGCGTATGCCGAGTTTGCGCCAAGACGGAATCGCGTGCGGCGATCCCGCGCGACGAACAAATCGGATCACTGATTTTGCCCTTGTGCCTTTGCCGATTGCGATGCCGGCAGGCGAGTATCGCGTCGTTGTTGAAATGTATGATCGGGCAAACGACCGCTATTTATCCGCGCGCGAAATTTCCGGCGCACGCTTGGACGAACATTTGCCTTTGGTTACACTCGTGATTGAAAAAAACAAGTCCTCAATCACCGCGAGCCAACTCTTTTTGAAAAACCCATTTTTTGTGGACATGCAGGAAATGCGTTTGCTCGGCTACGCGGATCTGCCAGACCAGGTTCGCGCGGGCGACGTGCTCGATGTTGGTTTGTATTGGCGCGCGCGCGGCAAACCGCAAGGTGATTATTCGATCACCGTGCAGTTGCGCGACGCGGCGGGCAATGTGGTTGTTGAGCAGACCGCGCGCCCGGCGGAAAATACTTATCCCACAACCGAGTGGAATGAAGGCGAAGTGTTGATGGATTGGCACACGCTCGATCTGCCATCCAACCTTGTCGAGGGCGAGTACTCGCTCGTCGCGATTTTGCGCGATGCCGGGCGCGACAAGCTAATTGGCGAGGCGCAATTCACAAAAATTTCGGTGGCGCGATAACGTATGCTCCCAATGTTAAAAAATTTATTCAAGTGGAATGACCTCTGGGCGATGCTCGCGTTGAGCGCGTGGTTTCTGATGTACCATTTGCCGGTCACACTCGCGCAACGCGTTTTTTCCGAAGGCGATATTCTGTGGGGCAACCTGCCGATTCGCGCGGAGGTTACGCGCGCTTTGATGCTTGGCAAGTTGCCCTTGTGGACGCCCCTGCTTCAAGGCGGCATGCCGCTGTTCGCCGAAGGGCATACCGCCGCGCTCTATCCGCTCAATCCGCTCCTGCATTTTTTTCTCGCGCCGCATTTCGCGATTTCGTACATCATTCTTTTCAATCTGGGCTGGGTCGCGTTGGGGATGTACGCGTTCGCGCGCGCGCTGGGTTTGCGCGTCTCCAGCTCGATTTTAGCCGGGTTGACGTTTGGCGCGAGCGGCGCATTGATCGCGCGCGTCTCGCATCTCGACGTGCACACGCCGATTTCCTGGTTGCCCTGGTTGATGTTTTTTCAAGTGCGCTATTGGCGCGCGCGCGCGGAGGGACGACGCGCGCGCGGTTGGTTCGCGCTTGGCTGTCTTTCAATCGGTGTGCAATTTCTCGCCGGGTCGCCCGCGGTGATCGCGCTCAACTTGATCGCGTACGGCGCGTGCGGTTTGTTCGCAAGCGTGTTGTGGCGCGCATCCCCCACGGCGAGCCGCACCGAATTTTTCAAAACGTGGTCGCGCCGCTTGGTCGAAACGTTGCTCGTTACTTTCGGATCGGTCATCCTGGGCATCGGTATCGGCGCGGCACAATTGCTTCCGACCGCTGAACTGATCGGCTGGTCCATTCGCGGCAAGGAATTGGGCATTCAATTTTTTACGAGTTACTCGCTCGACCCGGCGGCGTTGTCGCAATTCATCGCGCCGTTCGCGTTTTTCAACGAACCGAGCGCGGAGAATATGGAATTTTGGGGCTACTTTGGAATCCTACCTTTGCTTCTCGCGTTTGCCGCGCCGATGCTCCGCCGCGATTTTCGCGCCTGGTTTTTCGCGCTCTTTGCCGCGCTGGTGATCGGGATCGCGCTCGGCGGTTCGACGCCGTTGCATTTACTGCTGTACCAAATTCCGATCCTCAACCGGTTTCGCGTGCCCGCGCGCTATCTCTTTCTTTTTTTGTTCGCGATGACGACGTTAGCGGCAATCGGCTTGGACGAAATTCAAAATCGTCTGCGCGATGATCGCGGCAAAAATTCTGCGCGCGCGATTTTGCGCGCGGCGATCCTCGCCGCGGTGATCGGCGTGATGTTTAGCGCGTACGATCAATCGCTTGATTCCTGGTTGTCCGCTTGGAAATGGTTGCCGATTGTTTTTGTTGGCGCGAGTATCGCGCTGTTCATTTTTGCGCGCCGAACCAATCGCCAGGTTTTTCAAACGCTCGCGCTCGGATTGACGTGCCTTGATCTCGCCTGCTTTGGCGCGCCGTTTCTTTCGACGCTCGCGCGCACATCGCCACCGGCGGAACTCGTACAAGTGCCGCGCCCCGCGTTGGCGATGGATCATCGCGAACCCATTGCGCGTGCGCTGGTGATGCAATTTCCATCGGTTACCCAAGCCGCGATTCGCGCGACGATGTGGAGCGGTTTGCCGATGGCGTACGGACGCGCGGGCATTCTCACCGGCTATATGCCGTTCTCGTTGGCATTGCAACGCAACGAAGAGTACATCCAAGCGATGAATGTGCCGATGCGAAATTTGTTGAACATTCGATATTATTTGTTGCCGTTGGAGATCGCGCCGCCAGAAACCGATTCGCCGTTGAACGAAACACAACCGGCGGATGGCTTGACGCTCGAACTGTTGCGCGCGCGTCCAGTGATCGCGCCCACGCGCGCATCAAGTGTGCGCGTCGTTTCGTACACCGATCAAACCACCGAATTGCCGGACGGATTTTTAGCGGGCGAAATTGATTTGACTTTCGCGGATGGTACCCATCGCGTTTTGCCGTTGCGTCTTGGCATTGAAACGGCGGATTGGGCGTATGACGGAATCGCATCGCGCGCGCGGGTGCATCATTCCCAGCCGCGCGACGCGTTGACGTTCCCGGCATATTTGCGATCCGTCGGGCGCGATTTCACCGGCAAAAAATTTGTCGCGCGTTTTGATGTTGCGTCAACCATCCGCGCGATTGGCGCGCGCGCATTTTTGCCGGGCGCGGGCTTGACCATCGAACACATTGATTTGATGGACGACGCGGGCAACGCGATTTCGCTGGCATCACTTTTGCATCGCGCCGATTTCGCGTTGGCGTTTCGCAGTCACACCGCGGCGATGTGGGACAATCGCGATGCGATGCCGCGCGCGTTCGTCGTTTATCGCGCGGAAACCCTCACCGATGCGGAGACGCTCGCGCGAATGCAATCGTCGGAGTTTGAGCCGGCGCAAATCGTTTTCGTGAATGACGCGCCGTCGGCGAATCTGATTTCAAATTCGCCGGGCGACTATCGCGTTGAGGTGATCGAGTATCAATCGGATCGCGCGGTGTTTCAGGTCGCAACCGATCGCGCCGGATATTTCGTGCTGGCGGACGCGTGGTATCCGGGTTGGCGCGCGTTCGTGGACGCGGTGGAGACACCGATCTGGCGCGCCGATTATATGTTCCGCGCGCTTCCGCTTTCGCCCGGCGTACATCGCCTCGAGTTCACCTACCAGCCCGCGTCGTTTGCGTGGGGCGTGTTGATCAGCGGCGTGGTACTCGCGATCCTGGGGATTGGGACAATGATCGGGTACGTGCTTCAACCAATTGACAAGCGTGTACATCCTGCATAGAATAATCGCATCGAGAGGTCAATCATCAATGAATACCGGTGTTCCTGTGCGTTCCGCGCGGCGCGCGCCGCCGCGGATTCCTGTCTCCATCGCGCTCTGTTTATTTTTAATGCTGGTCTTTGCCAGCATTGTAACTTTTCTTCCGCGTACCTCGTTTGCTTATTCACCCAGCATTTTAGCAACGCAAACTTTTGCGCGTGGGGAGGGCGGCAATGCTCCCGCGGTTCCGGGGCAACCGATTGTAGATCAATACACGGTCGCGCTCTATCATTTTGACGCCCCGACCGGCACGAATCAGGTGATCGACGAGACGGGACATTACACTGGCACTTTGCATGGCAACGCGGCTGTGACGACGGCAGGGTTGTATAGCGGCGTGTTGGCGTTGGATGGTTCTGGATCGTATATGGATATCGGTCATCTTGGTGCAATGCCCCAAGGCACGATCGAGCTATTTGTAGATTTTACGTATGCGTGTAATTCAACCGGTGATCCGGGTTTGGTGGTTGCAGGATCGCAATATGGCGGGACCAATATCGCGCTCGAATTAACCCAAGGCACACTCTTTGATATTTATACGAATGGGACAATGAACCGTGCTGATTCTGGGATTAACCCGTGTCGCTATTTAAGAGGTTCCGCGGCAAATTACTTTCTGTATGCCGGCTATGCGCCGTGGCCATACGAAACGTTTCGATTCCATCACGTCGCGGCGACCTGGGGTCCGCGCGGAATCGAAGTTTGGGTGGACGGCGTTTTGCATGGGGTTGGCCGCGGCGAACCGCCGCCAGGAAATGTCTATTCTTATTCATGCAATCCGCAAATGTACGCGTTTATTCAACCCGGTCCATACGCGCCGGTAACCGTCAACCCATTATATCCAGACCGTTGTCTTGAACCCGCGCCTGCGCCACTATGGACTCCCGGCTATCCGCCAGGTGATTACACGGGACCGCTCCCGGCATACGAGACTTTTCTGGTGGGATGCAAGCCGAATGGGATTTGCTTTCGTGGACGGATTGACGAATTGCGAATTAGTAACATTCAACGCACCTTTCACTATTCCGTTGTGCCAACGATCACGCCCACCCCGACCGCGACATCGGTCGCGATCACCGGCGAGTACTCGGTGGACGCAACCATGCAAGCCCTTTACCATTTGAACGATTGGGCAGTGCCGTGCCAATTTTGGTCGTGTGTGCGTGATTCGGTGACCAATCAAGCGCACGCGGCGAGTGGCGCGCTTCATCCACTCGGACGTTTTAACAAGGCATTGGCAAATGCCAATGGAACGCTCGTCATTGATAATCCCAATCTAAGACATTTTGACAAAGGATCGGTCGAAGCGTGGGTAAATTTTCAGGGCGGGGCAGGACGGCAACCGATCATTTTTGCCGGGGCGACACCCGGCGATTGGGGGGGCGCGCTTCACTTGGGCGCGCTCAATTCGAATGCGTCAATTTTTTTCAGTATCTATGATGGCATAGATAGCCGATCTGCACTGAGTAGCAAAACGCCGCAATCGCTAAAAGGATGTTGGCATCATATTGCCGGCACCTGGGGTCCGCGCGGCATTGAACTTTGGATTGATGGGCAGTTGGAAAACCGGAATACCACCTACACCGGTGCGATGGGCACCCAGGTTCTGGGTTGGCGATTCGGGGGAAATTATGCGAACGAATCAATGAGTGGTGGTTTGGATGAAGTGCTGGTAACTGCCGCGCAACGTACCTATACCGCCGCGCATTATGCGGTGAACCGGTCGGTCCGCGCACCGACAGATTCGGAATCCCTTCTGTATCTGCCATGGCTCGGCAAAGATGCGACAAGTGGTTCTCCTACATCGAATTTATGTTGGTGAACCGTGTGTAAATCCGGCAGAACAAAAATAGAAACGAGGTCAGGGTAGGCATCGCCCTGCCTCGTATTTTTGTTTGTACGATTGCGCGAGAACGTTTTGGGGAGTTGAAATGTCGCGTCGAATCGCGTGGCTTGGTTCATTCGTGATCGCGGCGGTCGCGTTCATCGCGTACCAACCCGCGCTCAAAATTCAATTTTACGATGGGTGGTGGTATCTCGAATGGGCGGCGACGATGGACGTGCCGCGCTACGCGATCCAGTTTCTTGATCCCGCGAACATCACGCAGGGCTATCGCCCGGTGCAAGGTCTGTATGTTTTGATTTTGTACCGGTTGTTCGGATTCAATCCCGATGGCTATCATCACGCGCACATGCTCTTGCACGCGGCAAACGCGATTTTGTTATTTCTGATTGTCGCGCGCATCGGCAAGCGCGTGATTGCCGAAACGCGCGCCGCGCAAATTGGATTGATCGCCGCGCTCGTGTACGCGGTGTCGCCGGTGATTACGCTCGCGGTCTTTTGGCACGCGGTCGTGGATCCGCTCTCCGCGTTTTTTTATTTGCTCACGATTTTGCTCTGGGCGAAATTTCTTGAGACCGACGCGCGGGCGGATTACTGGCGCGCGTTTCTCGCGTATGTGTTCGCATTGTTCAGCAAAGAAGTCGCGATTTTTTTGGCATCGATTTTATTTTTGATCGAGTGGTGGATTTACAAACGCAAGGTGTTCAGCGCGGCGACCGTAAAACGTTTCGCGCCGTTCCTGGTTTTGCTGATTCCGTACGTGTATCTCGTCGTGAGTGTGCAAAGCCACGGCGAATTTTCGAGTCAGTTCGGTTTCAAAATCGGCGCGCACATGCTTGGCAACTTGATGCCGTATCTTGCGGTGCTGACCTTGCCCTGGACGAACGAATTGCCGACCGAGCAATTTTATTTTATCTGGCTCGGCGCGTGCGCGTGCGCGTACTTCGCGATCACGCTCTACAAACGCAACCTGGTTTTGCTGTTCATCGCGCTCGTCGCGGGGCTGAACATTTCGCCGCTCACCGCGTTTCCGCTCGACTATTTCAACACGCGCTATTTGTATCTCTCGTTAATGTCCACCGCGATTATCGTCGCGCTCATCGTTCACACCCTCGCGCGAAAAATTTTACCGCGTCGCGCGTTTGTAGTCATCGCTTCAGCGATGGTTGTGCTTGCGATCCTCGCGAGCAGTTTCCGCGTCGCCGATGCCGCCGCGACGCTCGCCGAGCACACGCGCCAACTCCGCGTGCCGTTTCGCGATGTCGCGCAAAAGCATCCGACGTTTCCCGACGACACGTACATTTATTTTGTGTACTCGCCGTTGACGACAGTCTGGGATTTCAAAGGATTATTTTTTGTGCGGTACGGCAAAACCGTTCAAGTGGACGCGACCGATTCCGGTTATCCGGTCGAACTTCATTCGCACACTGCCGCGTTCGTGTACTATTTCGATTCGTCCGGTAAACCAATCGAATTGCCGGTCGAAAAAAATCTCGCGTTGCGATCCGCACCCGCGCCGCCGGTGAATTTCGATGCAGGCATTACGCTGACCAGTTTCGACGCGACCGGCGCGACGCTAAAGCGCAACGGCGCGCTCGTGGTGATTTTGAATTGGCGCGCCGGCGCGAAAATCGAAAATGATTACACCATTTTCGCACATCTCGTCAACGCGCGCGGCGAAAAAATCGCGACGAGCGACGCGCCGCCGCGGCGCGGCGAAATGCCGACGCGCGCGTGGGAGCCCCATCGCGACATTATTGACGCGGTTGTTTTGCCCATTCCGGCGGACGCGCCGTTCGATCAATACCGGCTCGAAATCGGAATGTACGACAGCGCGACGCACCAACGCGTTCCGATCACCGGCGCAAATGGCGATGCACTCGTGATCGAATCCTTTAAGGTTGTACCGTAATGTAGCGCGGGCGGCTCGCCCGCTTGAACATTGCGGGCGAGCCGCCCGCGCTACATTTCACCGGCGATTGACGCGGCAGATTAGTTGGGTTAGAATCAAACCACGATGGAAAACGAATTGATCTTTGCTTCCGCGAGCGCGCGCGGACGCGACATTGCCGAACTGACGCGTGCGCTCTCTGAGCAAATTTTCGATCAGCTCGCGCATCACCCGGTTGATCTCGCGCTCGCGTTTCTTTCGCCGCATTTCGCACGCGCCGCCGTGTTCATCGCGGACGGTTTGCGCGACGCGTTGCATCCGCGCGTTCTGCTCGGTTGCACCGCCGAAGGCGTGATCGCGCGCGACGCCGAAATCGAACGCGACGCCGCGATCACGCTCGTCGCCGCGCATTTGCCGGGCGTTCATCTCGCGCCGTTCGCGTTCGACGCGGAACATTGGGACGCGATCCTGAGTTCGCGTTTGCGTTTCGATGAAACCTTGATCGCGCCGCGCGATCCAAAAATTTTCCTCCTGCTCGCGGATCCGTTTTCGACGCCGACGGAGCGCGTGCTCGACGCGTTCAACACGCATCATCCTGGTATTCCGGTGATCGGCGGGATGGCGAGCGGCTCGGCGCGGTCGAAAGGCAACTCGTTGTTGTTGAACGAGCGCGTGTTCATCGAAGGCGCGGTCGGCGTCGCGCTCGCGGGCGCGTTCGATTTGGACGTGATCGTCTCGCAAGGGTGTCGCCCGATTGGGCGCGCGTACACCGTAACCGAAGCACGCGAGAATGTGATTTTCAAACTCGGCGGCGAACCGCCGCTTCCGCAAATTCAAAATTTGATCGAGCAACTCGCGCCGGTGGATCGCGCGTTATTGAACAATGGTCTCTTTATCGGGCGCGCGATTGGCGCGGAGCGCGACGCGTTGGGGCGCGGCGATTTTTTGGTGCGCGGGGTGATGGGCGTGGATCACACATCGGGCGCGATTGCAGTGGGCGATTACATTCGCGCGGGCGAGACGATTCAATTTCATTTGCGCGACGCGACGACGGCGGAAGAAGATTTGGAAATGATGTTGACGCCGCAAACATTTTTCGAGCCGCCGCTCGGCGCGTTATTGTTTTCGTGCAACGGACGCGGCACGCGAATGTACAATCGTCCCGACGGCGACGTTTCCACGATTCAAAAAATTTTGGGCGGCGTCAGTCTCGCCGGCTTTTTCTGCGCCGGCGAAATCGGACCGATCGGCGGAAAAAATTTTTTGCACGGGCACACCGCGAGTATGGTGTTGTTTCGATCAGTATCCCAGGTTGGATAGTTGCATAGTGAAAACGGCGACCTCCGTTCGCTTGAACGAAGGTCGCCGTTTTGTTTTTTATCCGGGGATCGCCAAAATTCATTTCCAAACGCGCGATCAAAATCGCGCGCGGAAAATTATTCCGCATTGACGATCTGCAAAAATTTTTCGACGACTTGCGGATCGAAATGTGTGCCGGTGTGCGCGCGAATATATTCGCGCACCTGGTCTCTAGTCCACGCTGAACGATACGGACGATTCGAGGTCAACGCGTCCCACACGTCTACGACCGCAAAGATGCGCGCGGCGAGCGGAATGTCTTCGCCTTTCAAGCCGCGCGGATAACCGGTGCCATCCCATTTTTCGTGATGACAAAATGGAATCGCGAGCGCGTGGCGCAAAAAAGAAATCGGCGCGAGCATTTCGTGCGCGTAGACTGGATGCCAGCGCATCACTTCCCATTCCGCCGCATCGAGCGCGCCGGGTTTCAGCAAGATCGAATCGGGAATGCCCATCTTGCCAATGTCGTGCACCAACACGCCGCGCCGAATGTGCACCAGGTCTTCCTCGCTCAAGCCCATCGCGCGCGCGAGTTGCAACGTCAATCGCGTCACGCGCGCCGAGTGCCCCTCGGTTTCTTCATCGCGCAATTCGAGCGCGCGCGACCAACCCGCGAGCGTCGCGTCGTACGCGCGCGCGAGCTCGACCGCATCGCGTTCGGTCTGTTCGTGCAAACGCATGCGCTGAATCGCATTCCCCGCGATCTCCGCGAGCGTGGACAAGAGATGCGTTTGCTCGGACGTGATTTCGCGTGGAAGCGGCACCGAAATCGCGAGCGCGCCGACGATTGCGTGGGCACTCCGAATCGGCGCGACGATGCCGCCAAAGCCAAACGGAATTTGCGAACGCGCGCGCGCGCGAATGAGTGGATCGCGCGCAAACTCACGCGAGATGTACGCCTGCCCGGTCGCACAGACGTGTCCGACCACGCCTTCGTTTTGTTGAATCGGCACGCGCGGCAATTGCGTGTACCAACCGCGCGCAACCGTGATGCTCAATTCATTTTTGACCGGGTCGAACAAATAGATCGCGCCCGCGGGCGCGTTCAAGATCACGCGTGTTTCATCCAACAGCAGAGGCAACATTTCATCAAGCGCGCGCGCGGATCGCAACGCGGTCGAAATGCGATTCACCGCTTCGAGTTCCGCGAGGCGATGGCGCGTTTCTTGCACGAGCCGAACATTTTCAATCGTCGTCGCGGTTTGATTCGCAAAGAGCGTGAGCCGCTGGATTTCGCGTTCGTTGAACGTGTGCGGTTCGCGATATTGCAAATACAAAACGCCAAGCGTGCGCGTCTTGCCGCGCAGAGGCAAAACAATCGCGGATTGAAAACCGTCCGCGCGCGCTTGCGGATGCAATTCCGCCGGATCGTTCGCGATAAAACGTTCGCCCGATTTCCACACGCGCATCGTCAAGCCATCGGGGCGCGGCGGAACATTTTGATACGCGGTGTCCGCGCGTCCGACGCCATATTGAAATTCGAGATTCCCGGCGGCGTCGAGCAGATCCAATGAGAATACATGCGCGGCAAAACTATCGCGCAGAGTTTCCGTAACGACGCGCGCGGTTTCCTCCAAGGTTGTAACACTCAGCATCTGCCCGCTCAAATCATACAGCCGGGTCATCAAGTTTAACGCGGTTTGCGTTTCGGCAAACAAGCGCGCCTTGTCCAAACCAATCGCGGCTTGATGCGCCAACAAATCCAACACCTGCAATTCATCATCCGTCCACAAACGCGGCTGGGTGTCGAAATCGAGCAGGACGCCGATTTGATTTTGTGCAACGCGTAACGGCGCGTGCGCGACCGATTGAACATTCTCGCGCTGAACAAACTCTGGCATTTCATCAATCTGCGCCGGCATTTCGCTCATTCCAAACGCGCCGCGTTGGTTCAATTCGGCTTGATCGAACATGCCCGTGCGCGCCTGATTCGTGTACTCTTCAATCGCGTGTTCGGGATCGCGTAAGCCGTAATGCGCGACGAGCGCGTGTTCGTTCTCGGCGTTCCACGCGCACAGCACCGACTTGGGGGCGGAGACCAACTCTGCCGCGCGGCGACACACCAATTCCAGCGCGGGCGCGATGTCGGTCGAGCCGATCATCGCGTGCGCGATTTCGTACAGCGCGCTCAGACGCATCAGACTGACTTGGGCTTGATCAAATGATTTGACTTTGGCAATCGCGAGCGCGATATGGCGGGCGGCTTGTTCGCCGCGCTCGATTTCCTCCGCGATAAAATGATGCGGTTGATTGAACGCAATCAACGCCGCGCCCAATTTTTGATCGCCGGCGATCAACGGCAAACCCAGGAGCGAACGCGCCGGATATTTCGCGGCAATCCGCGGGCTGAGGTACGGCGAGTTGAACACATCTTCCGCGACCAACGCTTTCCCGGCGCGCATCACCGATGCGGTCATTGTGATTTCGCCGGGCGCGGAAAATGGTTGCGGATAGATTTCGCGGAGCGGACCGTACGCCGCCGCGGGAATCGTGCGTTGATGCGCTTCATCCCACAGCGTAATGTAACACCCGTCCGCGTTGATGAGTTCGCTCAACCGGTCGGCGATCAGTTGAAGCATCGTTTGAAAATCATCCGTGCCGAGCGCGGCGCGCGTAATATCTTTCAACGTTAACAGAAAACGTTCGCGCGCGCGCAATTCATCTTCCGCGCGTTTGCGTTCGGTAATGTCCAGCACATACCCGGCGTAATGCGTGATCGCGCCGTGTTCGTCGCGATGAACAACGGTGTAATCGTCAATCCAACGCGCTTGTCCGTCCGCGCGAATGATCCGATACACTTGTTTGAACGAGCTCACGCCCGATGCGCTGTGCGTTTGCACTTCATGCGCGACGCGTTCCAAATCTGCCGGATGCACGAGCGTCGCGTACAGAATTTTGCCGCTCGTCAGATCACTTGACGCGTAACCCCATTGATCGAACACATTCGCCGAGACGTACTCGACGGGCCACTGTTCGGCGGCACGCCAATGAAACACGATCGCCGGACCTTGCGAAAATAATTTTTGTTCGCGGCGTAGAGATTCTTCCGCACGAATGCGCTCGACACCGAGCGCGAGCGTGTTCGCGACCGAATCGAGCGCGGCAAGCGTCGGCTCGCCCAATGGCTGGCGCGCAAACATCGCCATCACGCCGATCAGCCGGTCGCCGATCAGTAGCGGATACCCGGCGAACGCGATCATGCCTTCGCGCCGCGCCCATTCTTTATTTTTGATCCCAGGATCATCTACCGCCGCGTTCGTGAGGTACGGTTTGCGCGCGCGCGCGATGATCGCGATGCGCGTGTCGCCGTCGAGCGGATGCCGGCTGAATGTGCCGTCGAGCCGCGTGTACATTCCCGCGCTCGCGTGCAAGACCAAGGTATTGAGCGCTGGATCGTACAGCCAGATCCGCGCGAACGCCGCGTCCAAATGCGCGACCATCGCTTCGGTGCAATGCCGCAATCCAATCGCGAGCGAATCGGCGCGGCTGAGCGCGACGCCAATCGCCGCGTCGAACGTTGCCAGACGCACGCGTTCCGCGAGCGCGGTCGTGCGCTCGGCAACTTTGTGCTCGAGTTCATCGCGCGATTGGCGCAATTCGATTTCGGTCGCTTGGCGTT
>Ga0233425_10001986_pt1 | contig 42675 bp, 37 predicted proteins | sample Watercolumn_Towu_2_FD_181712 | JGI IMG/M metagenome (GOLD analysis project Ga0233425, IMG submission 181712) | Freshwater microbial communities from Lake Towuti, South Sulawesi, Indonesia - Watercolumn_Towuti2014_140_MG | ecosystem: Environmental > Aquatic > Freshwater > Lake | place...
TGTTAGACCGGCCAGTTTCATCCTGTACTTTCAGGAGGGGGGTGTCGAGTTGACCGAAGCCTCCAGCGCGTTGCTGCCCGGGGTGATCGAAGCCTACAAGGGGCATGCCCCCGCCAAGGTGTTCATCATCGGCCACACTGATCGTGCAGGAAGTGCGGAATTGAATCAGCGTTTGGGGATGGAGCGGGCGCAGGTGGTCGAACGGATGCTGCGGGATGCAGGCTCCGGCTTCGAGAGCATGGAAGTGCGCTCCTTCGGCGAGAGCGACCCTCTGGTTCCGACCGCCGATGAAGTCGATGAACCCCGAAATCGCCGCGTCGAGGTGTTGATCCTCTGATATGGATCTGCAGGCCAGAGTCGAGCGCCTTCCTGCCCAGACGGCCCGCCAACTGGGAGGGGTCGCGCTGCTGATCGCAGTTCTCATCGGTCTATTGCAGTGGGGAAAAGTGACACCGCTGCGACAGTTCGATGAGTTCATCTATGACCAACTCCTCCGACTGACCGCCGTCCCCGTTTCTGGAAGTGCGGCCATGCTGATCGACATCGATGACAATTCGCTCTCGGAAATCGGGCAGTGGCCTTGGCCGCGTTACAAGCTGGCCCAACTGCTCGAAAGAGCAGCGGCGGGGCGACCCGCTGCCATAGCCACGGACATCCTGTTCCCCGAGGCGGATCGCACGGCCTTGAACGCACAGCAGGAGGCTTATCGCAAGGAGTTCGGCATCGAGCTCGGGTTCGATCAGGTGCCGAAGGCGTTGCTCGACAATGACGTTTATTTGGGAGCCGTGATGGCCGAATACGGGGTCGTCGGGGCCGTTCACTTTCTGTTCGATCAGGAGAATGTTTCCGGCGTGAGTCTGGCACCGCCGCCAGGCATAGCACTGCAAGGTGAGGTCGATCTGCTGCAGCTCGATCAGGCTCCAGGCATCCTCCACAACACCTTTAAGATTCAGTCCCAGCTCAAGTCGAATGGCTTTGTCACCATCGAACCCGATCCGGATGGCAAGACTCGGCGCGTCCCCTTGCTGATGCGGTATCACGATCAGGTCTATCCTCACCTACTGCTGGCGGGATTGATGAAAATCGTTGGCACCGATAGGCTGACCGTCGGCCATGACGGGTTTGGCCCCGTTCTCAAGATCGGGCCGCATACGATCCCGGTGGCGAAGGACGGGTCGATGCTGCTGCGCTATCGCCAGGCTGGTGCGAAATATCCGACCTTTTCTGCGCTGGATGTTCTGCGTTCGGAGCGGCCGATACCCGCCATGAGTGGTCGGGCGGTGTACGTGGGCTCGTCTGCTGCAGGGTTGAACGACCTGATCAATACGCCCACCGAAACCCAATTCTCGGGACTGAACCTGTATGCCGTGGGGCTGGACAACATCCTCGGGCAGAATACTTTGCGCGAACCCGCGTGGTGGGGGGAGGCCGCGTTCCTGTCGAGCGTAGTCTGCGCCATCCTGGTGGCCTGGTTGTTCATCAACTCCTCCAGCATGCCGGTATTGCTTGCGGGATCGACAGGGCTGATAGTCATCTTGCTGGGGGCGAGTATCTGGATGCTCCAACATCTCGGGGTCTATCTCAGCCCTTCTTCCGGTTTGGCTTCGGTCATGGTCTGTTTTACCTGGCTGTCGCTGACACGGCTTACAATTGAGCGGAAGCAGGCCCTGCGCTGGCTGGAGTTGGTCAGCAACACCCAGCGCGTCGCCATCGAATCCATGGCGGCGGTGGCCGAGACGCGAGATCCGGAGACTGGCGGCCACATCAAGCGCACTCAGAGCTATGTCAGGGCGCTGGGTGAGGAGTTGGCGCGAGAGGGGAAACATCTCGACATTCTGACTCCGGAATACATCGAGTGGCTCTACCTGTCTGCACCGTTGCATGACATCGGAAAAGTGGGCATCCATGACAGCATCCTGCTCAAGCCGGGTAAACTGGACGATGCCGAGTTTCACCAGATGAAGCAGCACGCCCGCTTCGGTCACGAGATCATCATGGCTACCAGCAAGAGCATCAAGGGCGACAATTTCTTGCGGGTGGCCGGAGAGATCGCCAGTTGTCATCACGAGAAATGGAACGGTGCCGGTTATCCGGTCGGGCTGGCCGGGGAGGCGATCCCCTTGTCGGCGCGTCTGATGGCGGTGGCTGACGTGTACGATGCGCTGGTCAGCAAGCGTTGCTACAAGCCGGCTTTCAGCCACCAGGATGCGCGGGAATATTTGCTCAAGAAGAGCGGTGAGGATTTCGATCCCACCGTGATTGCGGCGTTCGTTGCCATCGAAGACAAGATAATCGGCATTGCCGAGCGCTATAAGGATGATGGCGCAATCGAAGAAGGGGAGGAGTAATCGTGTTCAGTGGCATCATCGCAGACGTCGGCATCATACGCACCGCTCAGGATCGTGAGGGAGGGTTGCGCCTGACCATTGCCACGCGCGAGCTGGGCATGGCGGATGTTCAATTGGGCGACAGCATCGCCGTCAATGGCGTTTGCCTTACCGTGATCGAGAAGAATGGGGCAAATTTTACGGTCGAGGTGTCGCGCGAGACGCTGAACTGCACCGTCGGCCTCGACCGGCAGGGGGCGGAAGTAAACCTGGAAAAAGCGCTGCGCCTGTCAGACCGCCTCGGCGGTCACCTGGTCAGCGGTCATGTGGATGGCGTGGGCGAAGTGGTGCAGTTCAACGATCTTGGTGAAAGCTGGCTGCTGGCCGTGCGTGCGCCACAGAAGCTGGCGAAATACATCGCGGTCAAGGGTTCCATCACCATCAACGGCGTCAGCCTGACCGTTAACCACGTTGCAGGCAGCGAATTTTCCGTCAACCTGATCCCCCACACCCTGGCGGTGACTACACTCAGACACCTGTCCGTCGGGGCATCCGTCAATCTGGAGATCGATCTGATCGCCCGCTACATTGAGCGGATGCAGTCGATGGTGTGATCCGGTTTTTGTAATGCCAGCTCATTGGGTTGGGCTTATCAGCTTCTGGTTCATAAGATCTGGTGATGGGGGTGTTCTTGGAAGGCTCATTTTGCTACTGTTCGTTCCGCTGGAATTCATCTATGGCTATTCGGTTGGGTCATGAGGTATATCGTCAAGGCAGTTACTCCCAGTAGGGCTATTGAACAGATCGAAGTAGAGGCGTCTTCGGAGCTCCATGCCCATAAGCTGGTGGAGGCGAGAGGATTTACTGTAGTCGCCATTGATCCGGATAGGATGCGCCTGAAGTGGAGACTTCAGCATAGTTTTCCTTTACCCATCTTTTGCCAGGAGTTGCATACGCTGCTTTCTGCCGGGCTTTCTTTGGTGGAGTCACTGGAAGCGCTTTCCACCAAGGAGTCGCATGAGGCGACCAAAAGCATGTTGCAGGATGTATTGGGGAAATTGCGGCAAGGGCAGCCCTTGTCCTTGGCGCTTGAAACTTATCCAGACCAATTCCCTGATTTATTCATTGCCATGGTACGCACTAGCGAAACGACTGGAGATCTTCCCGTTGCGCTGAGTCGTTATGTTTCTTATTGGGAGCAGACCGACAAGGTTCGTAGCAAGATCATAAATTCGGCGATGTATCCGGCAGTCATTGCAATTGTCGGCATTGCGGTGGGTTTCTTTTTGTTGTTCTATGTGGTTCCGAGATTTGCCGTCATATACGACGATATTCATGGAAATATGCCAACACTATCCAGACTGCTGATGGAATGGGGAAGGTTTGTTGGAGAACATGGTTTCATTACGGTCATGGCCTCGATACTTGTTCTTGTCGGGGCGAGTATGTTGTTAGGTATGCCGGATGTCAGAAGGAAGGGGTTGGTGTTATTGTTGCAAGTGCCCGCCTTCCGTGAACGTTCGCGTGTTTACCAGCTTTCACGGCTATATCGAACACTGGGCATGTTGCTGCAAGGCGGGATACCTATCATGCAGTCATTGCATATGGTTTCGGGTTTGGTTGATGCGGAGCTTAGGGTGAGATTGATGTCCGCAGCATCCAGGATCCGGGAAGGGCACATGGTTTCCGCTGCCATGGAAGAGTATGGGATGACCACTCCGGTGGCGTTGAAGCTGCTTCGCGTTGGGGAAAAGACTGGGCACTTGGGGGAGATGATGGATCGGGTCGCCGTTTTTCACGATCAGGAGCTTGCTCGGTGGATAGACTGGTTTACCCGGCTATTTGAGCCGGTCTTGATGGCGCTCATCGGAGTGGGGGTAGGGGTGGTCGTAATATTGATGTATATGCCGATTTTTGAGTTGGCGGGCAACCTCCAGTAGGAGAGGGTGGGTGGATATCAGGGAAAGCATTGCCGAGGCGGGTATTCGTGCGGCGGCCAATGGCTCGGCCATCCTGGATGAGTTGTACCAGTCGGCGGGGACAGACCGAGCGCGGATGGCGCGTGAGTTGGCACAGAAATTCAATTATTCTCTGCTCGATTTGCAGGGGATGCGGCAAATCTCCCCGGCCTTCGACGTGCTCCCATATGCCGACGCCATGCGTCGGCGATGTGTATTGCTGCGGAATGCATCAGGCTTGGTAGGTGTTATCTCCGACCCTTTCGATAACGATCTCATCTCCTGGCTAGAGTTTTCGGCAGGTGCATTGTTACAGTATGTTCTGGCGCTTCCGGAGGATCTGGACGCCTTCCTGATGCAGTATGAAGAGCAGTTGCGGATCGCCGATCCGGTGCTGTCGCTTCAGCAGGCATCCCATGAAGGCGGGGGGGCGCATGCGGAAGAGATTTCGTTGCGCACGATCAGTGACGACCAGCATCCCATTGTGAAGCTGGTGAATTCAACTTTGTATGATGCGCTGAAGGTTTCGGCTAGCGATATCCATCTCGAATCGACCCCGAACGGACTGGTTATCAAGTACCGGATTGATGGCGTGCTTTCCCATATCGGCGGGGTAGCCAGTTCGGTGGCTGCCGAGCAGGTGATTTCCCGTATCAAAATCTTGGCCGAGCTGGATATTGGCGAGAGGCGCATCCCCCAGGACGGTCGTTTCAAAGTCATCATGGATGGGCGCGAGGTGGACTTTCGAGTTTCCATTATGCCCAGCATTTTTGGTGAGGATGCCGTTCTCCGGGTGCTGGACAAGAAGGCGCTTTCCGACGAGCTGCAAGGTCTTACTCTGCAATCATTGGGATTCGGTGGATGTACTCTGGACACCTTGCATGAGCTCGCGGTGGAGCCCTATGGGATGCTACTGGTTACGGGGCCGACCGGTAGTGGGAAGACTACAACGCTTTATGCCATGATCAGTGAAGTCAACAATGGCCTGGACAAGATCATCACGATCGAAGATCCGGTCGAGTATCAATTAGGCGGTGTGTTGCAAATCCCGGTGAATGAAAAGAAAGGCCTGAGCTTTTCTCGTGGATTGCGGTCGATTCTTCGTCACGACCCCGACAAAATCATGGTCGGCGAGGTCCGTGATCCGGATACAGCGGAAATTGCGGTGCAGGCGGCACTGACGGGGCATCTTGTGCTGACGACGGTGCATGCCAATAATGTGTTTGATGTAATCGGCCGATTCATTCACATGGGTGTGGATCCCTATAGCTTTGTTTCGGCGGTGAATGCCATCCTGGCACAACGCTTGGTGCGGATGAATTGTGTGCATTGCAACCAGTCAATCGTTCCTAGCAAGCAACTACTGGCAGTTTCTAGGCTGACAGAGGAGCAGGTAAGGAATTACACCTTCATGAAGGGGGGAGGCTGCGCTATCTGTCGAGGCAGTGGCTACAAAGGAAGGCAAGCTATCTCGGAGTTGTTGGTGCTGACGGACGAGATACGTGAAATGATTGTGGCAAGGGCCCCTATCCGGCAGCTGAAAGAGGTGGCTCGCCGGAATGGCATGGCTAGTTTGCGGGAATCCGCTCTGGAGCTGGCTAGCGCTGGGCGGACAACGTTAGAGGAAATCAACCGTGTTACTTTCTCAGCGTAGCAGGCTGGTTCTTGGGGTGGCTCCCGACCGGGTCGAGTGGATTCGGTGGGGGGGCGTGGTTCGGCCATTTGTCATGGCGAGTGGGGTCAAGTTGCGGGACGAGGCTGCCGAGATGGCTGCCCATGACTGGATGTTTTCATCTGTTCGGGAAATCTTGGATGAGATGGGGGTGGCATCGCTGGATGTGAGCGTAGTCCTGTCCAGTAAAGTGGTTAAGTACTACTTGCTGCCGGACAATCCGGCTCTGAAACGCCAATCCGAGTGGTTGAGCCTGGCGCGCCTGCATTTTGAGAGAGTCTATGGGATGGGCGTCTCTGAGTGGCAAATTGCGATTTCCAGAGGGCGGGGAGGAGACTATGTGGCCAGCGCTGTCGAGGTGTCTCTAGTCGCAGCGCTGCGCAATTTATTTGGGGATGGGCGGCGCCTGATTTCCATTCAGCCCATCCTGATGGCTTGTGTCAACCAGAATCGGGGCAAGTTGACGAAGGGCAAGCATTGGATGGTAATTGCTGAGGATGGAATGTACACCTATGCTTTGATCGAGGATGGGCGTTGGCGACACATACAATCCCGGCGGGCTTCGGATTGCCTTCAGTTGTTGCAATGGATAGTGCGGGATGCGTACCAGGTTTCTGCGGGGGCAGGGGTACGGGAGGTGATCCTGTTCGGTGGAGACTGTCCGCAGATGGAGGGCGGTGCGTTCAATATCCAGTCAGTTCCCTGTGGGGTGGAAGTCGAGGCAGGGCAATTCGAGATTGCCGGGTATGGTGGGCGGTAATGGATAGGCTGAATCTGGAATTTTTACCGCAGCAACAAAGTGATGCTTGGCCAAATTGGGTGTTGTTGGCAGCAGGAGTGCTGTTTTGTGTGGAGATCGTGGGCTCGTACTACACTACCAGCAAGCGGTTGATAGAGATGGGCGCCGAGTCTGGTGACACCAGGGTTGTGAGGTTTATCGACCGCACTGCGCAAACTTTGGTTACTTCCCCCGAGGAGATGGAGAAGGCCAGGAAGGTGATCCGGGATGTATCGTTGCCTTGGGGAGATATGTTTGCCGCTCTGGAAAGCGTGCCCAATGATGGTGTAGGGGTGCTAGAGTTCATCCCAGATGCGGAAAAGAAGACGCTTACCCTCCGGGGGGAGGCGGCGAGTCTTCCCGCGATCTTGACTTTCATGGCCGAACTCGAGCGAACCGAATTGTTCCATGATGTGACGTTGGAAAAACACGATATCAAGCAGGATGCCGCCAACCAGGTGGTAGCTTTTGTTCTGGCTGCACAATGGGGGACGCCATGAGCCAGGGAGTCGAGCCGTTGATAAGCCAGCTCAGCCGGAAAGGGATGGCGGGCCTGTTCTTGATCTTGGTCGGGTTGATTCTTAATCAGCTCTGGCTGGCTCCACTGGAAGAAGATGCGGCGGAAATAGAAGCCGATATGCTGGCGCAGCAGAGCGGAGGGCGGCGGGATGAGGCGGGAATCGTGGCAGCCTCCTCCTCGCTGGCCAAGTTTTATGAGCACTTCAAGCTGAAGGAAGGACTTTCCGATGAATTGGCGCGATTGTATGCCCTGGCCGAGGATCAGGGGGTGCAACTGGCACAAGCAACGTATCAGATGGAAGAGGTTCAGGATGCGCAACTGCTGCGGTACAAAATGGTGTTTCACGCTGTGGGAGACTTTCAGGGGATACGTGATTTCGCATTGCGCGCCACCGAAGTGGTGCCTGCGTCTCTTGATGCCATTCATCTGGAGCGGAAAACAACTGACACTGCCGCGACGGCAGGTGAGGTGGTGTTGAGCCTTTACATTTCGAAGAAATAAGGGGTGATCGTGGTCGCAAGGATACGGGGGGGCGGGAAGTGGTCAATGCTGGGGGCAGGAGTGCTCTGGTGTGCGATCTATCTGGTAGGTATCTTGTTCACCGACCAGTCGTCCAGCGCGGAAGGGCCTCGGCCTGAATCTGAGTCGCAGGAAGAAACTGCTGCGTCCGTCGTTGAAGACAGCCGAGGACTGGATTTGGCCAAATTGGAGTACAGGAATGCGCCGTTGTCGAAGGCGGATTTCTTTTCGACCCGGCCTCTGGTGAAACCTCAGCAGGCCGAGGCCGCTGCCGTGGTGCAAAGTGCACCAGCAGCGCCCTCGCTTCCATTTGTATATGTCGGGCGATTCGGAGAGCCGGGGGAGGAAGTTCTGTTCTTGAGATGGGGGGAGCGTGCAATCCGTGCCAAGGTCGGGGAGCGATTGGATGAAACGTATCTGGTTAGCCGAGTTGACTCGTCGCAAGTGGTCTTTACCTATCTGCCCATGAATGTCGAACAGGTATTGAGCTTGCCTAGCGCACGCTGACAGTGGCCAGTTCCTGATGAATATAACCCGTCCTTATGGTTTTACCCTGATCGAAATGCTGGTGACGGTGGCTATTGTGGCACTGCTGGCTTTGATAGCCTTGCCGCTGACCTCTGTGGTCGCACAGCACCGTAAGGAGGAGGAACTGCGGATGGCCCTGCGGGAGATGCGTTTGGCCATTGATGCCTACAAGCAGGCCGTGGAGGATGGACGGATCGCCAAGGCGGCAGACCAATCGGGGTATCCCCCAAGCCTGCGCATACTCGTCGATGGGGTGGTCGACGCGAAGGTCCCGGGCGGGAAGAAGAAAATTTATTTTCTGCGCGAAATTCCGAGGGATCCTATGTCGGAGGCGGTCTCCGGTGGTGGGGGTATATGGACTTTGCGCAGCTATGCGAGTCCGACTGATAATCCATCCCCGGGGAAGGATGTGTTCGATGTGCATTCCATGAGCAGGGAAATCGGCTTGAATGGAATACCTTACAACAAGTGGTAGGAGCGTTGCGTTGAAGCGGAAATGGGGTGCGTTCACCCTCATTGAACTTTTGGTTGTCATGGCCATTGTGAGCGTGCTCGTTTCCATTGTTGCGCCGCGCTACTACTCGGGCGTATCCAAGGCCGAAGAGGCTGTGTTGCGGGAGAATCTTAGGCTGACGCGCGACGCCCTTGATAGGTACAGGGCGGACATAGGCGCCTACCCCAATAGTTTGGATGACCTGGTGAATAGGCGATATTTGCGGAAACTGCCCTACGATCCTATCGTAAAGAGTGAGAGGAAGTGGCTGGTAATCCGTCCGCCTAGCGGTACAAATGGGCGGGTATATGACATTCGCAGCAGCGCTGCGGGGAAATCGCTGGATGGGACACCCTATTCGAGGCTATAGGGCAGGCGCCCGTGAAGGGGGATATACCTATCTTGTCCTGCTGTTCGTGATCGCCATCATGGGGGTTGCGGTGGCTGGAATAGGCACTGCATGGACTACGTTACGGCAGCGTGAGAAGGAGGTGGAACTGTTGTTCATCGGCGGCCAGTTCCGAAACGCTATCCAGCGCTATTGCAGCAGTTCTCCCGCTCAGGAGGCTGATCCCTGTCCCAGGGAGCTGTCTGACTTGCTGGAAGATCGCCGATCGCTGGTCACCCAGCGATATCTGCGCGAGATCTATGTGGATCCTATGACGGGGAGCGATGGTTGGGGGGTGATCCAAGCACCCACTGGCGGCATCATCGGTGTGTACAGCCTTTCGGAAGGGAAGCCCCTCAAGCGCAGTGACTTTCATTCGACGAATGCAACTTTCTCGGAAGCAAAAACATATTCAGACTGGAAGTTCCTCTACGACCGGAATCCTGGCAGACCTGTTCCGGCAAAATGAATCTCCCGTCAAGATCGTTCGGCAGGTAGGGCGCAAGAAATTCATGTCAATTGGACTAGACTTTATTGGGGGTATTGAGGGGTAAATTCATGGAGTAGAATGTGACCGTCATTGTTCGAGAACGTGAAAGGAGAGGAAAAATGTTTGCGATTCGCAATACACTCCGGTTGGGCGTCATAGCGGCTTTGTTGGCGTCTCAGCCAGGCTGGGCTGTTGTGCCAAATGGCAAGACGGTAGCTGCCGCGCCGACCGAGATGGTTACTCAGTTGATTGTCAAATACAACAAGCCTTTTGTCATAAAGAGCCCCGTTGGCGTTATGCAGGTCATGAGCACTGCTGAAGCTGCCCGACTGAGCGCCCTGGCTGGAACGGCGATCACGCCTTTTCGGGTGATGTCGGGGGATGCGCAGGTCGTCAAATTGATCGGCAAGATGCCAGTGGCTCAAGCCGAGGTCATCGCCAAGGCGTTGATGCAGGATCCGGCGATCCAGTATGCTGAACCGGACAGAATTGCAATGCCACAATTGGTTCCGAATGATCCGCAATACGTAAACCAGTGGGACATGAAGATGCCAGTGGCAGGGAACCTGGGTGCCGCCAACGTTGAGGCAGCATGGAATCGAACAACGGGTGTGGCGGCCAATTCCGTGGTGGCTGTCATTGACACCGGCTACCTGAATCACGCTGATCTCGCTGGCAGAATCCTTCCCGGGTTTGACTTCATTACCGACCCCGTCATGGCCAATGACGGAAATGGTCGGGATGCTTCCGCGCTTGACCCGGGTGACTGGACTCCCCCTCCTGGGGGTTCCAATAGTTCGTGGCATGGCACCCATGTGGCCGGTACTATCGGGGCAGTGAGCAACAACGCTCTCGGTGTGGCCGGCATTAACTGGAATGCCCGTATCCTGCCTGTGCGCGTGCTGGGTCGCGGGGGCGGAGTGTTCTCCGACATCGTGGATGGCATCCGCTGGGCGGCGGGCGTTGCGGTGCCCGGCGTGCCGATCAATGCCAATCCTGCCAAGGTGTTGAATATGAGCTTGGGTGGGGCGGGTGCTTGCCCATTCTCACTGCAATCGGCGATCGTCGATGCGATTGGCAACGGTGCGACCGTGGTCGTGGCTGCTGGTAACAGCAATCTCGACTCATCGGGTTTCACTCCGGCAAACTGCGCGGGCGTGATTTCCGTTGCGTCGAACGACAAGACTGGCTCTAAGGCCTGGTATTCCAATTTCGGTTCGCTAGTCGCGTTGGCGGCTCCGGGTGGCGATACCAGGGTGGCTGGCGGCGGAATTCTGTCCACCTTGGATGGCGGTACAACTACGCCGCTGAATGACAACACCTATGCCTACTATCAGGGTACCAGTATGGCTGCACCCCATGTGGCCGGGGTGGTCAGCCTGATGACTTCCGTTGCGCCGACACTTAATCCGACTACCATAAAAAGGCTGCTGCAAGGCTCGGCTCGTCCGTTCCCCGCAGGGTCGACCTGCACGACGGCTCTGTGTGGCGCGGGTATCCTGAATGCGCAAGTGGCGGTGATGGCAGCTCAGGGGCTCCCTCTGGTCAAGAGTGCGGGTAATGCCGCTTTCGGATCTGTGCCAGTGGGGACAACCGGTCGCAGGGTCATGACGCTCACTAATGCAGGCCTGGGGCCGGTCACGGTTTCGGCGATCACGGCACCGGCCGGCATCACTGTTACAGGGTGTGCTGCAGGAACAGTTCTGAATCCGCAAGCGGCTTGTGCCATTACAGCGACATGGACTCCGGCGGCGGCTGGAACCATTACGGGGGTCATCGCACCTACCTTTACGGTGGCGCCGATCAATCCGATGCTCTTTCTGGTGTCGGGAACGGCGGTCAATCTGGCGAATGAAGTGTGGCCGCCGGCAGGCGTCATGCCGGCGGGCTGGGTGCAGTCGGCCGGTTCGAATGCGCCTTGGGCAGTTGCGATCGGTGCCGGCATGGCGGAAGGTCAGGCTTCGCTGAAGGCGGGAACCATTACCCATGGCCAGAATTCCAGCGTGCAAGTGACCAAGGTTGCGGCTGCTGCAGGCAATGCAACTTTCAGCCTGAAGGTCGGCAGCGAGACGAATTTTGATTTCCTCCGGTTCTACATTGACGGGGTGTTGCAGGGTTCGTGGTCTGGCGCGGTGGCCTGGACGCCCGTAACGTTCCCGGTGGCGGCAGGTGCGCACACCTACAAGTGGACATATGTTAAGGATCTATCAGTTACGGTTGCTCCTGATACCGCATGGATCGACTTGGTAGTGTTGCCTTAATTTGGTGGGTTGAACGAGATGCCCGCTGTCGCATGACAGCGGGCATTTTTTTCGGTATAAGCAAGCTATTGAGTGAAGAGTAGGAAGAGGTCTGGATGCGCCTGATATCAATTGGCGGCAATATGCTGCGTTGGAACATGCCGTTGTTGGTGGTTGTCGTCCTGACCTTGGGCGGCTGTGCCAGTGAGGCCACATACCGGGCGGGGATGGGGTCTCTCCAGAAAGGGCAGACACGAGAGGGTATCGAACTGCTGCAAAAGGCTGTTAATGAGCAACCTAGAAATCCGAAATACCGCGTTGCACTGTTGAGCCAAAAGAATCAGGCAGTAAGTCGCTTGTTGGCCGAAGGGGATGTGGCTCGGAGTTCGGGTAACGTCGAGCTTGCCAGGTCTAATTACCAGCAAGCCCTTGAAATTGATCCATACAATGCCATGGCGACGGATGGTATCCATAAGTTGGAGCGCGACAAGATTCATGGCTGTTTGTTGGCAGAAGCAAGAAAGCTGCTGGAACAGCGGGATGCGGAGGGCGCGGGAAAACTGATCAATCAGGTGTTGCTGGAAAACCCTGAAAATGCCGAGGCCAAGGCATTATCCGATCAGTCCTTGGCAGCCAGCAACGACTATTCCCTGCAGGAAATCAAGCTAAAGGGGGTCGATACCCCCATTACGCTGGAATTCAGGGATGCGCCGGTACGGATGGTGTTCGACTTCATTTCTCAGAGTATTCCAATAAGTTTCATTCTGGACAAGGACATACCTCCCAATCAGACGATCACGATATTCGTTAACAAGCAACCCGTTGGAGAGGCCCTGGATTTGTTGTTAAAGGGGAATTCCCTGCAGAGGAAGATAGTCAACAGTGAGACGGTTGTTGTTTATTCCAACACGCCCGAGAAGCGGCGCGAATATGACGAGTTGATGGTCAGGACTTTCTATTTCAGGAATGCCAGCCCAAAGCCTACGGCGGATCTTATTAAAAGTATCCTGAAGTCTACAGATTTATATGTGGATGAACGGCTGAATATGCTCGTAATGAGGGACACCCGCGAAAAAATTCGGATGGCCGCCAAGCTGGTTCAATTGCATGATATGCCCGACCCTGAGGTAATCCTTGAGGTGGCGGTGGCGGAAATATCGCGCGGGAAGTTGCTTGATGTCGGGATTCAGCCGCCGACCCAATTTGGGGTGTTGCTTCCTGCGGGTACCAACCAGTTAACGCTGAATTTGCTGACTGGTATAAATAAGGGAGGTGTCACCATTAATCCAGTGACGGCCAACTTTTCGTCACAACTGAGTGACATCAATGTTCTGGCCAATCCACGAATCAGGGTAAAGAACAAGGATAAGGCCAAGATACAGATAGGCGAACGCGTTCCGGTGATAACCACAACCTATATGGCTTTATCCAACACCCAAACTGAGTCTGTGCAGTATGTGGATGCAGGGATAAAACTAGAGGTTGAGCCGACTATTTATCGTGATGGCGAGATCGCCATCAAGGTCGGGCTTGAGGTAAGCAGCTTGGGGGCGCCTACCAAGACCAAGAATGGGTCGGAGGTCTATCGGCTTAGTGCGAGAAATGCAATGACCAGCCTTAGACTCAAGGATGGCGAGACTCAACTTCTGGCTGGTTTGGTCAATGAGGAGGATCGAAAATCGACCAATGGAGTGCCATTTATCTCACAGCTTCCATTGTTGGGGCGGTTATTTTCATCTCAATCGGATAATCTTCAAAAAACGGAGATAGTTCTTTCAATTACGCCAAGAATAGTCAGGAATCTTAGAATTCCAGGTGCGGAATTTACGCAATTCAACTCTGGCTATGGGATTGATCCGAGTCCGGCGGGATATGGCGAGGGTTCTGTTATCGAGCCTCCTATTGAGCAGCCGCCTACAGTTCAGCAACCCGCAACACCTGCAGAGGCAGGGAAATCATATGGTGGCGGCTCTTCTTCGTTTGGGCAGATGGGGTTGCAGTGAGCCTTGCTTTGTTAATGAGGCATGGAACTGGGATGTGCTCCTGCTGGTTTTCTGATGTGGGCATTAACCAATGCATTTGATCCATTCCGTTGCCGAGTTGCGTGCCCGTTTGGCGGGCGAAGCGTCTGTTGCTTTCGTGCCCTCCATGGGCAATCTGCACGCGGGCCATCTCGATCTGGTGCGCATCGCCCGCCAGCATGGCGCCTGCGTGGTGGTGAGTATTTTCGTCAATCCGCTGCAATTCGGCATGGGAGAGGATTTCGACCAGTATCCGCGTACACTGGAGGCGGATTGCGTCCAGTTACAGGGGCTGGCCGACGTGGTGTTCGCGCCGTCCGTCGCCGAGATGTATCCTGTGCCGCAGACCATGCGGGTGACGCCGCCGCCCATCGCCAGCGAGCTGTGCGGCGCGACGCGTCCCGGCCATTTCAGCGGGGTGGCGACGGTGGTGCTGAAGCTGTTCAATCTGGTGCAGCCGCAGGTGGCGGTGTTTGGCAAGAAGGATTACCAGCAGTTGCACATCGTCCGGCAGTTGGTGGCGCAGTTCAATCTGCCCATCGCCATCGTCGGCGGCGAAACGGTGCGGGCGGAGGATGGTTTGGCGCTCTCTTCGCGTAACCAGTATTTGAGTATCGAGGAGCGCAACGAGGCGGTTTCCCTGGCGCAGACTTTACAGCGCGTGCAGCAGAATTTGCGGGCGGGCGCACGCGATTTCGCCGCGCAGGAGCGACAGGCCGTTGCTGCCCTTGCCGGGCGTGGCTGGGATGTCGATTACGTGGCGATCCGCGCTCAGGCCACCCTGGCCGAACCCGCGCCGGGCGAGCGCGAACTGGTTGTGCTGGCTGCGGCACGGCTGGGCCGCACACGCCTCATCGATAATCTGGAAATTTCCCTCTGAGCAAATACACGATCCAGTCTGGTGCCTGCGCTCCCGGAATCCGATGCGCCCGGTGAGACGGCATGGTACAGTGCAACCCAGCGTAGTTGCTTGTTCTGCCAATGACTTCAGGGGATGGAGAAATGAATACCAGATTGTCTGAACTAATGACGCTCGGGGTGGTGACCGTGTCGCCGACGACCTCGATGGAATCCTGCACCGCGTTGATGGAAGAACGACGCATCAGTTCGCTGGTAGTCAACGATAACGGGTTGCCAGTCGGCATCATCACCGAGCGCGACGTACTGGGGGCGTTGAGCTGCCAGATCGCTCTCGACACCCCGGTCGAGCGTGTCATGGGCAAGCCGCTGGTCACGGCACGCGGGGAGGACGACTATTGTGAGGCAGTTCGTATGTTTGCCCGGCACAGTATCCGTCATGTCGTCATTGTCGATGCGGCGGGCAAGCTGGCAGGCATCGTCAGCGAGACCGACCTGTGTCGCAAGGGCAACCTGATCGGACTGGTTGGCGAGTGCTCCATCGATAGTGCGGTGGATCAGAACCCGGTGCTGCTTCCACGGGACACCGCCATCGCCGCAGCGGCGATGTGGATGGGGCGGGGACGCCAGAGTAGTGTTTTCGTTGTCGATGGTGCGCGACCGGTCGGTATCCTCACCGAACGGGATATGGTCAAACAGTACCGCGAGGGGCGCGGAGGCGAAGAAATCGACGGGATCGTTTCCACCCCGGTGGCGACCATACGCTCAGGGAGCTTGATGATCGAGGCCATCGAGCAGATGCGTTCGCTCAGTATCCGCCATTTGGCGGTGGTCGATGGCAAGGGCGACATCGTCGCCCAGCTTTCCGAGAACGACATTCTGAGAACGGCAGGTGCGACAGGAGGTTGCGCCTGACCTGAGCGTCGATCAGAGGAAGCGGTCGAGCAATTTCCGGCTGCGCTTGTCCAGCGCCGGGAGGTCACGCAGCAGGTAATGCAGGCTGTGGCTGTCGCTGATGAGCAGGGTGGTGGGCGAGAGGCGGCGGATGTCATCCTCACTCTTCAGGGTGAAGGTGGTGACGCCGCGATCGGTTCGCACCTGCCAGTCGCTGGGGGTGGTGAAGCTGGAAACATCGAGCAGCGCTTCGATCTCCGGCACGAACTCCCGGCTGGATAGATCTTCCTCAATCATCTTCCGCAAATCAGTGGGCAGACTGTCGAGCTGGGCTACCCAGGCCAGTTCATGCCCTTCCGCATCGACCAGGGCGATGCCCTGCAGTGGGTCAGCGATGGGGAAGGCGCGCACCGGCGACACGTTTTCGTGGACGCTGCCATCGGCTGTAGTCAGCACCAGACGACCGTAGGCATTGCGGCTCAGGCGAAAATCAGCTGCGCTGGACATGCGGGATGCTCCTCGTGTTGGGGCGGACGTCGTCGAGATCGGTGTCCACATTGCGCGCTTGAGCTTGGTACAGCGCGTAGTACGCGCCTTCCTTGGCCATCAGTTCGTCGTGATTGCCGACCTCCACCACTTCGCCCTTGTCCATGACCACCAACCGGTCCGCCTTGCGCAATGTGGACAGGCGATGGGCAATCGCAATCGTGGTGCGGCCTTGCACCAGATTGTCCAGAGCGGCCTGGATTTCGCGCTCGGTGGTGGTGTCCACCGAGGAGGTCGCCTCGTCCAGGATCAGGATGCGCGGGTCGATCAGCAGGGCGCGGGCGATGGAGATGCGCTGGCGTTCGCCGCCGGACAGCCCCTGGCCGCGCTCGCCGACCAGCGAATCGTAGCCGTGCGGCAGGCGCAGGATGAACTCGTGGGCATGGGCGGCGCGGGCGGCGGCGATGATCTCGGCGCGGGTGGCGTCCGGCTTGCCGTAGGCGATGTTGTCGGCGATGGTGCCGAAGAACAGGAAGGGTTCCTGCAACACCAGGCCGATGTGTCGGCGGTAATCGGCCACGGCCAGCTGGCGGATGTCTACGCCGTCGAGCAGGAGGGCGCCTTCGGACACGTCGTAGAAGCGACAGATCAGGTTGACCATGGTGCTCTTGCCGGAACCGCTGTGGCCGACCAGGCCGATCATCTCGCCCGGCGCAATGGTCAGGCTGACGTCGCGGGTGACGGTGCGGTTGCCGTAGCGAAAGCCGACGTGGCGCAACTCGATACCGCCACGCACTTCCTTCAGCGTTACGGGATTGGGCGTCTCGGGAACGCTGGAAACGTGGTCCAGGATGTCAAAGATGCGCTTGGTGCTCGACGCTGCGCGCTGCGTCGCCGAGACGATGCGGCTCATCGAGTCGAGTCGAGTGTAGAAGCGGCCGATATAAGCGAGAAAAGCGGTCAGTACGCCGACGGTGATCTCGTTCTTGGAAATCTGCCAGATGCCATACGCCCAGACGATCAGCAGGCCGAATTCGGTGAGCAGGGTGACACTGGGAGCGAACAGCGACCAGGTCTTGTTCAGCTTGTCGTTCATCGCCAGGTTGTGCTCGTTGGCGGCATGGAAGCGTTCGCTTTCGCGCCTCTCCTGAGCGAACGCTTTGACGACACGGATGCCGGGGATGGTGTCGGCCAGCACGTTGGTCACCTCGGCCCAGACGCGGTCAATCTTCTCGAATCCGGTGCGCAGCTTTTCGCGCACCAAGTGGATCATCCAGGCGATGATGGGCAACGGCAGCAGGGTGATCAGCGCCAGCCACGGGTTGATCGAGAACAGGATGACTGCTGTCATCACGATCATCAGTACGTCAGTGGCAAAATTGAGCAGGTCGAGCGAAAGAAAGACGTTGATGCGGTCGGTTTCGCTGCCGATGCGCGCCATCAGGTCACCGGTGCGCTTGCCGCCGAAATATTCGAGAGACAGGCCGAGCAGGTGTTTGTAGGTCGTGGTGCGCAAGTCGCGACCGATGCGTTCCGAGACACGTGCCAGGATATAGGTGCGCAACCAGCCGAGAACCCAGGCAAGGAGGGAGGCGCCGAGCAGGCCGCCGAGATACGTCCACACCAGGAGCCAGTCGATGGGTTGGCCGTTCTGGAACGGGATCAACACCTTGTCCATCAGCGGCATGGTGAGGTAGGGTGGAACCAACGTGGCGGCCGTAGCTGCTAGCGTCAGCAGGAAACCGAGCAGCAACTGCCCCCGGTAGGGACGGGCGAAACGCCACAGTCGCAGCAGCGCCCAGCCACCGCGTTCCTCTGGGGTTTCTTCGGCCACCTCGGTTGAAATGTCCTCGATGGGCGCGGCGGGTGTGCCCGTTTGCGCCAAGTCGAAGCGGGCGGCGAAGGCACGTACTCTCGGCTCGCAACCCAGGGTATAGCGCCAGCAGGCCAAGCGGGAGGCGGCGTCGCGCAATTCCAGCGCACCGACTCCGGCGTGGTCGTCGTGGTGCAAGGCGAGTTCCGGGCTGAGAGGCCAAGCCTGCCAACCCTCGCCCAAGTTTGCCAGCAGTCGCTGGTCGGTCAGCGCCAAGCGGGTCGGGGCGAACTGCAAACGGGCGTCGAGATCCAATTCCAGCGTGGCCAGAAGCGATTCCTGAGGAGCCAGCGTTGGTTCGGATAGGGAAGAATTGTTATTCATGCGGTAAACCAAAAACGCTCCCGGCGCGTTGATGCGCGTATCATAGCCGAAGTCGGCTGCCACCCTAGAACCAAATGAGCTCAAGACAGATCGAGATCCTCAGTATCACCCCTTTGTATGGCCCCAACATGTGGACCTATTTTCCGGCGCTCGAAGCGTTGGTCGATATCGGCGAGCTCGAAGACTCGCCCTCCAACACCATCCCCGGTTTTTATGAGCGACTGTCGGCCTGGGTGCCCAGCCTGATCGAACACCGGTGCAGTTACGATGAGCGCGGCGGTTTTTTGCGCCGGGTGCAGGAAGGCACCTGGCCCGGTCATATTCTCGAACACGTCACTCTGGAATTGCAGAATCTGGCCGGCATGAAGGGCGGTTTCGGTAGGGCGCGCGAGGTTTCCAGGCGCGGGGTGTACAAGGTCATCGTTAGCACTTGGCAGGAAGACGTCACTCGTGCTGCGCTGTATGCCGCACGCGATCTGGTGATGGCGGCGATCGAGGATAGACCGTTCGACGTGGCGGACACGGTGTCCAGATTGCGCGATCTGGCTGAGCGCAGGCTGCTCGGCCCCAGCACCGCCAGCATCGTGGAGGCAGCCGAAGACCGCCGCATTCCCTACACTCGCCTGAACGACGGCAACCTGGTGCAGTTCGGCTACGGCGCGAAGCAGCGCCGTATCTGGACGGCCGAGACCGACCGCACTAGCGCCATTGCCGAGACCATTTCCTGCGACAAGTCGCTGACCAAATCCCTGCTGCGTTCCTGCGGCGTGCCGACGCCGGAAGGTGAAGTGGTGGAAACTGCCGACGCAGCCTGGGAGACCGCGCAGGACATCGGCCTGCCAGTGGTGGTCAAGCCGTCCGACGGCAACCACGGTCGCGCCGTGTTCACCAATCTGACCACGCAGGTAGAGGTCGAGACCGCTTTTGCGGTGGCGCAGGGAGAGGGCAGCGAGGTGCTGGTCGAGCGTTTCATTCCCGGTGATGAGCACCGCCTGCTGGTGGTGGGCGGCAAGCTGGTGGCGGCGGCCAAGGGTGAGTCCGCCTGGGTGGTCGGGGACGGGCAGTCCACGATCCGCGACTTGATCGAGTCCCAACTCAATAGTGATCCGCGCCGTGGCTACGACGAAGAGCAGCCGCTCAATCCGGTGCGTATCGATTCCGCCGCCACGCTGGAACTGAAGCGACAGGGCTACGATGGTGATTCCGTCCCGGCGGCAGGCGTGCGTGTGCTGGTGCAGCGCAACGGCAACGTGGCATTCGACGTGACCGACGATGTGCACCCGCAGAACGCCGCGCTGGTGGCGCTGGCCGCCAAGGTGGTCGGGCTGGACATTGCGGGCATCGACCTGGTGGCCGAAGACATCTCGCGTCCGCTGGCCGAACAGGGCGGCGCCATCGTCGAAGTGAACGCGGGCCCCGGCCTGCTGATGCACTTGAAACCGGCCTCCGGCCAGCCGCGCCCGGTGGGGCGCGCCATCGTGGATAGTCTGTTCGCTCCCGGTGAAAACGGTCGCATCCCGGTGATCGGCGTCACCGGCAGCAACGGGACGACGCTGGCGGCGGACTTGATCGCGCGGCTGGTGCAACTGTCTGGTCGCTATGTCGGCCTGGCTTGCCGCGAAGGGTTGTATCACAACCGCCGCCGGGTGGAGTCCGGCGACCGCAGCGGTTACGCTTCCGCCCGCAAGCTGCTGCTGAGTCCAGCCATTGAGGCGGCAGTGTTCGAGAACGACCTGAAGGTGATCGCCACCGAGGGCTTGGCCTATGACCGTTGCCAGGTCGGCGTGGTCACCGATATCGCCGCCGATGAGGCCTTGCCGGAAGCCTGGATCGAAACGCCGCAGCAGGTGTACAACGTGTTCCGTAGCCAGGTGGACGTGGTGCTGAGCGGTGGCGTAGCGGTGCTGAACGCCGACGATACGCAGGTGGCGGAAATGGCCGAGCTGTGCGACGGCGATGTGGTGTGGTTCGGTCAGGACGAGGAGGGGGAGAAACTGGCCGAGGCCCGCGCCGCCGGGCAGCGCGTGGTGTTCCGTCGCAAAGGTCGCCTGGTGTTCGTCATCGGGGCGGAGGAGACCGTGCTGAGCGGCCTGGTCATTCCGCCAGTGCTGGCCGAGCAGCCGGTTGCTCTGCTGGCCGCTGCCGCCGCAGCCTGGGCGCTGGGTATGCAGCCCAAGCGCATCGGCGCCGGCATCGAATCGTTCGCGCTGGATTGAGCGCGGCCTCAGACTGATCTGACAGGGGAAAATATGGAAGTTTCACGTATCCGCACCTTGCGCGGACCGAATCTGTGGAGTCGCCACACCGCCATTGAGGCCGTCGCCGCCTGCGACGAAGCCGAGCGTGCCATCAGCAAGTTACCCGACTTCGAGCAACGCCTGCGCGCGCGTTTTCCGGCGCTGGGGCCGCTGCGTTCGCGCGGCAGCACCAAATCGCCTTCGCTGGCCCAGGTGCTGGAGCGCGTCACCTTGGATTTGCAGGCACACGCCGGTTGCCCGGTGACCTTCAGCCGCACGACCGAGACAGTCGAGCCTGGCGTCTATCAGGTGGTGGTCGAGTACACCGAAGAGGAGGTTGGCCATCTGGCGCTGGAACTGGCACAGGCGCTGTGCAAGGCGGCTCGGGACGACGCGCCGTTCGATCTGGACGAGGCGCTGGTGCGGTTGCGCGATCTGGACGAGGACATCCGCCTCGGGCCTTCGACCGGCGCCATCGTGGACGCCGCCGTAGCGCGCGGCGTGCCGTTCCGCCGCCTGACCTCGGGCAGCATGGTGCAGTTCGGCTGGGGCAGCAAGCAGCGCCGCATTCTGGCCGCCGAGACCGACCGTTCCAACGCCGTGGCCGAGGCCATCGCCCAGGACAAGATGCTGACCAAGGAATTGCTCGACGCTGCCGGGGTGCCGGTGCCCAAGGGGCGTCCAGTGGACACGCTGGAAGACGCTTGGGCGGCGGCACAGGAGCTGGGGCTGCCGGTGGTGGTCAAGCCGCAGGACGGCAATCAGGGCAAGGGCGTCACCGTCAACGTGAACTCGCGCGAGCATCTGGAGACTGCCTATGCTGCGGCGCAGGAAATCAGCGACGAGGTGATGATCGAGCGCTTCATGCCGGGCCACGATTTCCGTCTGTTGGTGGTGGACGACATGGTGGTGGCGGCTGCACGCCGCGATCCGCCGCACGTCATCGGCGACGGCCAGCACACCATCCGCGAGCTGGTGGACAAGGTCAACAGCGACCCGCGTCGCGGCACTGGCCACGCTACTTCGCTGACCAAGATCCGCTTCGACGACATCGCCCTGGCGCGGCTTGCGCTGCAAAGCTACAACGCCGACTCCGTGCCGCCGCTGGGCGCGCGGGTGACGCTGCGCAACAACGCCAACCTGTCCACCGGCGGCACCGCCACCGATGTGACCGAGGACGTGCATCCGGAAGTGGCGGCGCGCGCGGTGGCGGCGGCGCAGATGGTCGGTCTGGACATCTGCGGCGTGGATGTGGTGTGCGAGAGCCTGCAAGTACCGCTGGAAGAACAGGGCGGCGGCGTGGTGGAAGTGAACGCCGCGCCTGGCCTGCGCATGCATCTGCAACCTTCGTTCGGCAAGAGCCGTCCGGTGGGCGAGGCCATCGTCGCCAGTATGTTCGAGCCGGGCGAGACCGGTCGCATCCCGGTGGTGGCGGTGGCCGGCACCAACGGCAAGACTACCACGGTTCGCCTGACCGCTCATTTGTTAAGACAGAACGGCCTGCGCGTCGGCATGACCAATTCTGACGGCGTCTATATCGAAGGGAGCCGCATCGACACCGGCGATTGCAGCGGCCCCAAGAGCGCCCGCAACGTGTTGATGCACCCCGAGGTGGACGCGGCGGTGCTGGAAACGGCGCGCGGCGGCGTGCTGCGCGAGGGGCTGGCGTTCGATCGCTGCAATGTGGCAGTGGTCACCAACATCGGCATGGGCGATCACCTCGGCCTGAATTACATCCGCACGGTGGAAGAACTGGCCGTGGTCAAGCGCGTCATCGTCGAGAACGTCGCGCCGGACGGCACGGCGGTGCTCAACGCCGCCGATCCCAACGTGGTGACGATGGCCGAGGCCTGCCCCGGCAAGGTGATCTTCTTCACCGCCGACCGCCATCACCCGGTGCTGGCGGCGCACCGTGCCCGCGGTCAGCGCGTGGTCTATGTGGACAACGGCGAACTGGTCGCTTCCGAAGGTCGCCGCAAGCAGCGCGTGCCGCTGGCCGACATCCCGCTCACCCGCAACGGCCTGATTCCTTTCCAGGTGGAGAACGCCATGGCGGCGATGGCCGCCGGTTGGGCGCTGGGGTTGGATTGGGAGGTGATCCGCGCCGGGCTGGCGAGCTTCGTCAACGACGCCGCCACCGCGCCGGGTCGTTTCAACATGTTCGACTATCGCGGCGCCACCGTGATTGCCGACTATGGCCACAATCCCGATGCCATGGTGGCGCTGGTGCAGGCGGTGGAGAAACTGCCCGCCCAGCGCCGCGTGGTGGTCATCAGCGGCGCGGGCGACCGGCGCGACGAAGACATCCGCCAGCAGACCCAAATTTTGGGTACGGCTTTCGACGACGTGGTGCTATATCAGGATCAATGCCAGCGCGGTCGCGCCGACGGCGAGGTGGTTGCGCTGCTGCGTGAAGGGTTGAACGGCGCGCAACGCGCCCGCGAGGTGCAGGAAATCAACGGCGAATTCCTCGCCATCGACACCGGCCTCGCCAAACTTCAGCCCGGCGACCTTTGTCTGATCCTGGTGGATCAGGTGGATGAGGCGCTGGAATACATCGCCAAGAGAGTGGCGGAAGGTTGAGGTTGAAGCAAAAAACGCCCCATTTGCTCAGGCAGGCGGGGCGTTTTGCTTGGTGGGAGGGCAACACGAACCGTTCGTCCTGAGCGTAGCGCAGCGAAGTCGAAGGGCTCGAGTTGAATTCAACAAAAACCGCGGGGAGCGGCCCCGCACGCCGGTAACTTTCTTTGCATGGCCAAAGAAAGGCCCCCCGGTTTGCCGCCTGCTGCGCGGGTTCCCTACGTTGCTCAAACGGTCAGGCGGCTGCGGAACTCGCGCTGCGCGCTCAGACAGTCCTCGCCGAAAGCCCCTGACCGTTTTCCGCTACTCGGCGGCGCACAGGGGAATTTTGAAAAGCCGGTTCTGTGGGGCGAAATTTCATTGCGTCGGATATTTTTCCCTGAAACGATTCGGCGCACTATGGAGTGTGCCCACCTTGCTGGGTTGACGGGCAATCCCCGGCAGTCTGGCCCTCATCTAGGGAAATCAAAGTTAGCAGGAACTCGTTTTGCCATGAAGTGATCCCCAGAATCAAAATGTTCATACTCAAACGAGTCATTAGTTAGGGACGCGCTGAGCGATCAACAAAAACTGTGTTGTTCAGCGCGTCCCTAGCCGTCAATCCAACAAATCCGCAAACAGCGGCGTAGAAAGATAGCGCTCCCCGAACGACGGGATGATGACCACGATGGTTTTGCCTGCATTCTCCGAGCGGTAGGCGATTTTCAGCGCTGCCCACATCGCTGCGCCGGAGGAGATGCCGACCAGCAGGCCTTCTTCGCGCGCCAGTTTGCGGGCGGTGGAGAAGGCGTCTTCGTTTTTGACGCGGACGATCTCGTCGTACACTTGGGTGTTCAAAATTTCCGGCACGAAGCCTGCGCCGATGCCCTGAATGGGGTGCGGGCCGCGCTGGCCGCCGGAGAGGACGGGCGAGGCGTCCGGCTCCACCGCCACCACGCGCACGCCAGGCTTTTTGGCCTTGAGCGACTCGCCTACGCCGGTGATGGTGCCGCCAGTGCCGACGCCCGCGATGAAGATGTCCACCTGTCCATCGGTGTCGTTCCAGATTTCTTCCGCCGTGGTGGCGCGGTGGATCGCCGGGTTGGCCGGGTTGGCGAATTGTTGCGGGATGAAATACTTGGAATCGGCGGCGGCCATCTCCTCGGCGCGCTTCACCGCGCCCGGCATGCCCTCGGAGCCGGGAGTGAGGATCAGCTCCGCGCCATAGGCGCGCAGCAGCAGGCGGCGCTCGCGGCTCATGGTTTCCGGCATCACGAAGGCGCACTTATAGCCGCGTGCGGCGCACACCATCGCCAGGCCGATGCCGGTGTTGCCGGAGGTCGGTTCGATGATGACGGTGTCCGGGCCGATCTTACCCGTCGCCTCGGCGGCATCCAGCATGGCCACAGCAATGCGATCCTTCACGCTGTGCGCCGGGTTGAAGAATTCCAACTTGAGCAGGATGCGGGCGGCGGCATCCTGGCCGATGCGGTTGAGTTGCACCAGCGGCGTGTTGCCGACCAGTTCGGAGACATTCTTGGCGATCTTCATGTTGGCCTCGGATTCATGTGGGTGCGGGGGGAAATATAGCTCAGTCGCAACGACTCGTGGCAGTTTTCAGTAGGGGGCATCCGCCGCGATCAGCGGTGCGCCCCGCTCCAGTGCACACCTGAGCAGGGCGTGCATACGTCCGCCGGAGAGGTCGGCCAGCCATTGCGGCGTCGCACCGAAACGTCGCTCGTAATCGGAGTGCAAGTTGCTCAGGACGGATAGGCGGTTGAGTGGGGATTCGATGCAGATGACCATGTTTGCTCCTTGCCCTCGGGTGATCTGGCGTAGCCGACTCCCGAGGGGTGGAGCGAGCAACGCTTTAGCCGGTATTTGTAGCCCGCCCCGGAAAGTTGTCGGTTAATCCGGCGGAGGCGACATCATAGCGAGAACATTGTGGCTGTGAAGGAATGATTTCTGCTATCCATAGAGCCGATTGAAATATGGGGGCGATCTCGGGGTGATGGATGTTGGGTGGGGTCTTGTCTGTCGCCCTTCATGTGTAGATAATGCGCCCTCGGGGATCAGGCAGCCTCCCCGCTTCAAGACGATTCCCGTCCAAGGTCTGCTCTGATTGGATACTTCCAAGGAGGAGTCATGGATACGTCGCAGCAACACATTCCCGATAACACGCCCCCTGCGCCAGTAACGCTGGCCCAGGCTTTCTGGTATTGGTTGAAATTGGGCTTCATCAGCTTTGGCGGGCCTGCCGGGCAGATTTCCATCATGCATCAGGACTTGGTCGAGCGTAAGCGCTGGATCTCGGAGCGACGTTTTTTGCATGCGCTCAACTACTGCATGGTGTTGCCCGGCCCGGAAGCGCAGCAGCTTGCCACTTACATCGGCTGGCTGATGCATCGCACCTGGGGCGGCATCCTGGCCGGAACATTGTTCGTGCTTCCCTCGCTGTTCATTCTTATCGTGCTGTCGTGGGTTTATATCGCCTTCGGTGATGTGCCGCTGGTGGCAGGATTGTTCTATGGCATCAAACCGGCGGTCACCGCCATCGTGGTGCAGGCGGCTCATCGCATCGGTTCACGGGCGCTCAAAAATAACTGGTTGTGGGGAATCGCAGCCGCTTCGTTCGTGGCGATCTTCGCATTGAATGCACCGTTTCCCGCTATCGTCGCCAGTGCAGCATTGATAGGCTACATCGGCGGGCGCATCGCCCCGGACAAGTTCAAGGCGGGAGGAGGGCATGGCACAAGCAGCCGTTCTTTCGGCGCGGCGCTCATCGGCGATGACACGCCGACACCGGAGCATGCGCACTTTCGTTGGTCACGACTGGCTAAAGTGATCGTGGTGGGCGGCTTGCTGTGGCTGTTGCCGATGGCATGGTTGACTGTGACTTATGGTTGGAACCACACGCTGACGCAGATGGGGTGGTTCTTCACCAAGGCGGCGCTACTGACTTTCGGCGGTGCGTATGCGGTGCTGCCTTACGTCTATCAGGGGGCGGTCGGACATTACGGCTGGCTTACGCCGACGCAGATGATCGATGGTTTGGCGCTGGGTGAGACGACGCCTGGGCCGCTCATCATGGTGGTGGCGTTCGTTGGTTTCGTCGGTGGCTACGTCAAGGCCGTATTTGGACCGGACTTGCTGTTCCTGGCCGGTGTGATGGCGGCGACGCTGGTGACCTGGTTCACCTTTCTTCCGTCGTTCATCTTCATTCTGGCCGGTGGCCCGCTGGTGGAATCGACGCACGGCGATCTCAAGTTCACCGCACCGCTGACGGCGATCACGGCGGCGGTCGTGGGTGTCATCTTCAATCTGGCTTTGTTCTTCGGTTACCACGTACTTTGGCCACAAGGCTTTGCGGCGACATTCGACTGGCCATCCGCACTGATCGCACTGGCTGCCACGGTCGCACTCTTCCGTTACAAACGGAGTGTCATTCAGGTGATCGCAGCCAGCGCGGTGCTGGGGCTTATCCTGAAAACGCTGCTTTGAGGGTGCCTATGCTGCCTGCCGTTCCAGCACGGCGGCAAAGAAGCCGTCCGTGCCGTGGAGCTGCGGCAGCAGTTGCAGGCAGTTGCCGGTGTCCAGCGCGATGTGGTGCTGGGCCAGTATCTCGGCAGGCGGGCGCAGGGCGAAGTCGGGGTGGGCGGCGAGGAAACCGTCCACGATGGCGCGGTTTTCCTGCGGCAGCAGGCTGCATGTCGCATAGACTAGCCGTCCGCCGACTTTCAACAGCCGGGCCGCCGAGGCCAAGATGGACGCCTGCTTGGCGGTGAGCTCGGCCAAGCTTTCCGGCGATTGGCGGAATTTGAGATCGGGGTTGCGGCGCAGGGTGCCGAGGCCGCTGCACGGGGCGTCCACCAGCACGCGGTCGATCTTGCCCGCTAGGCGTTTGATCTTCTGGTCGTGCTCGTGGGCGATGAGTTGCGGCTGGACGTTGGACAGCCCGGAGCGCGCGAGACGCGGTTTGAGGTTGGCCAGCCGCTTCTCCGATACGTCGAAGGCGTACAGCCGCCCCTGCGAATTCATCATCGCGCCCAGCATCAGCGTCTTGCCGCCCGCCCCGGCGCAGAAATCCACCACCATCTCGTTGCGCTTGGGCGAGAGCAGCAGGCCGAGCAACTGGCTGCCTTCGTCTTGCACCTCGATCTTGCCGGTCACGAACAGCGGATGCTTGTTCAGCGGCGGCTTGTTGCGCAGACGCACGCCCAGCGGCGACCACGGCGTGGCCATGGCGTCGTGGCCTTCGTGGGTCAGTTGTTGCAGCACCTCGTCGCGGGCGGAAAGCAGGGTGTTGACGCGGATGTCCAGCGGCGCGGGATTCTGCATGGCGCGGCCAGTGGCGAGGATGTGCTCGTCGCCCAGGCCGCTCGCGCGCATCTGCTCGATCACCCAGTCCGGCAGCTCGGCGCGGATGGACAGCGGCTGCGCATCCATGACAATGGCTTTTACCTCGCCCAGCCACTTGGCTTCGTCCTTCTTCAGGATGGGTTCCAGCTCGCGCAGGTTGTAGCCGCCGAAGCGCACCCAGTAGGCCAGCGCCATGCGGCGCGGCGTGGCGCGGGCGGAGGGCGTGGGGGTGCAGGCGTGTTCCAGGAACAAACGGTGACGCAGCACGCCGAACACGGTCTCGGCGACCAGGGCGCGTTCGTTGGAGCCGCAGCGGTGTTCCAGAAAGTAGTGGCGCAGGCTGGCATCGGCGGGATGTTTCAGTGGCAGGATGGCGCGCAGCGCATCGGTGACGAGGTCCAGGCGGTATTCGGTAATCAGCATGTCGGTTTTCTTTGAGTCAATCTGGGGTGTGTTAGCACGCCCTAGTCGGCAAGGCGGATTTCGCTGATCTCTACAGCGCCGTTCACCTTGCCATTGCGGTCGGTTCGTATCACTTTGACAGGGAGCAGACGGTATTCCAGAGCCAGCCAGATGTCCAGCCCTTCCTCGCCGGGGCGGTGGATCTTGTGCAGCGGCAGGGTGAGCAGCTTGCCCATCGGGGTGATGATTTCTTCCTGCTGGTCGATCTGGACTTCGTAGTGTTCCAGCGAGCGGCCATTGGCCACCGCGAGCGGCAGGGTTTCGGCGGCAAGCTGCATGCGCGAGAGCTGGTAGAGCAGACTCAACCGGTCCTGGGCATCGTCGGTCAGCGCCACCGCCCGCCCCTGCGAGAAGTTCAGGGTGTGGCCGGTGCGATCGAACACCATTTCGAAAGTCTGGATCTGGTGATCGACATCCTTGATCTCCTTGGCGTAGTCGGGCTGCAACCCCCATTCGGTGACCGCGCCCTGGCTGATCTGGGTGTATTCGACATGCTTGAATAGGCTGGCCAGACCGACCGTACGGATGACGGCCTTGACCGAGTAGCGGCCATCGACGATGTCCAGCGTATGCCGGGCTTCGCCCACAGTCAGGCCGTTCTCATCCAGCGTGACGGCATATTTGAGTTGGGCATGGCGCGGCAAGGGCGGGGGAGTACGATTGATGACGGTGGCCGGGGGGGCGGGTGGCATTTCCGGTTCGGCAGCAGCCACGGCGGAAACCGGCGCCACGTCCGCCGGTGCGGCGGCTGAATCCGGCACGGCCTGATCTGCCGAGGGGGTGGTGAGCTGTTCCGGCGCGGGCGGAGCAGGTGGTTGCGTCTTCGGCTTGCGCCGGGGCGGCGGGGCGGCCGGTGCAGGGCGCGACGGCAGCGGCTCCAGCTTGGCTTGCAGCAGCGGCAGTTCGGGTTCCCTATCCGGCAGCGACAGCGGGATGCGCCAGACCAGCAGGGCGTGCACCAGCACGGACAGCAGCAGCGCAGGCAGGAAGCGTCGGGCGTCGGGGCTGAGGCTCACGGCGTGACGGTCAGTGCGGTCAGAACCTGGACGTAGCGGTTGCCATTGCCTTCGGTGACGACCATCTTGACCGGCAAGTGGTATTGTTCGGCGGCCAGCCAGATTTCGGTCTGGCCGCCGTTGGCCTGTGGCGGAGTGGTCACATACCGGGCGGAAAAGGTGCCGAACGGGACTTTCACCGGGCGCGGGTCGGACAGCCGGTAGGAGTAATCATCCAGCTTGCTGCCGTTGGTCATGTGGAAATCCAGCGTGTCTTTCCCGTCAAGCGTCAGGAACAGGAACTGGTACATGGCGGAAATGCGGTCTTGCGTATCGTCCGGCAGGGTGACGCTGCGCTGTCCGGCCAGATCGTTGAGCGTCAGCGTGTGGCGCTCCCAGTCGAAATCGGCATGGCTGTTGCGCTGGCTCTGGCGCTCGCGGGTCTGACGGACGTGGTCGGGGCGCAGACCGGCGTCAGTGACGCGACCTTCGCTGACGATGCGCATGGTCTCCGGTTTGAACAGGGCGGCCAGTCCGACCGAGCGCGACACGCTCTCGATGCGGTAGCGGCCATCCTTCCGGGTGAAGGTTTCGGTCATCTCGGCGACATCGAGGCCTTCCAGCGATACCCGGTACACGGCCTCGATGTGTGACGGCGGGGCGGCCAGAGCGGTGAGCGGGATCAGCCAGGCAAGCAGGAAATAATGCAGGCAACGCAACATTTATCATTCCACGTTGGGGGAGGCGAGCCAATTCCCGCCACCTACTGCTCCTTTGGATTGCACCTTGCCCGATTCGTTCAGCCAGGCGTCGCCAGTGACCAGCCAGCGCACGGCGGCGGGATAGAGGCGATGCTCGATCCTGAGCAGGCGCTGGGCCAGCGAATCGGGCGTGTCGTCCGGCAATACTTGCAGTGCGCCCTGGGCGATGATGGGGCCGTGATCCAGCTCGGCGGTGACGAAATGCACCGTGCAGCCATGGATCTTCACCCCATCGTCGAGCGCGCGCTGGTGGGTGTGCAGGCCGGGATAGGCGGGTAGCAGCGAGGGATGGATGTTGATCAGCCGCCCGGCGTAGTGGGCGACGAACCCCGGCGTGAGGATGCGCATGAAGCCGGCCAGCACCACCAAGTCGGGCGCGTAGCCGTCGATGACCTCCGCCAGCGCGGCGTCGAACGCCTCCCGGTTGGGATGCTCGCGGTGCGACACCACCGCCGTGGCGATGCCACGCGCACGGGCATAATCCAGCCCGGCGGCGTCGGCCTTGTTGCTGATGATGGCGGAGATGCGGCAGGGCAGGTTGGCTTCGACGATGGCCTGCATGTTGGAACCGCGACCGGAGATGAGGATGACGATGTTCTTCATGGCAAACAGGAAATTCGGGGTGGGCGGATTATAGCGGAAGCGGATACGGCAGGCTGGTCGTGGCAGCCACGGTCGGGGAGCAAGTTTTTTCATGATCCACTCAAGAATGCGGGGATATGGCCGATAGCTCAACGGGGCTGTCGTTAAACGGTGGCAGCGGGCGGAGTTTGGGGATCTCGATAGGTTAAGGGCGCTATGTCTAATACACCAGAGCAGGGTTATAAGGGGTCGCGAGCACATCAGCCGGATCTGGACTGGAGCCAGGTGCGGGAAACGGTGCTGGTGCTGGAGGTGCTGTCCGGCCAGATCGTCGCTTCCATGCGCGACAGCGAGCAGTCGGTGGATGTCCTGGCGAATACGTTCACCAGTATGGCGGGGTATATCAGAACCCTGGGCGAGATCATCCGCCAGATGCCGCCACGGCCCGAGGAGGCCGGGCAACGCGACGCCCTGGCCAGCATCACCGACCAGGTGAGCGGCATGGTCAACCAGGCCATCGTTTCGTTCCAGTTCTACGATAAGTTGGTGCAGCGCCTGAGCCACGTCACGACCGGCTTGAGCGACATTTCCAACCTGGTTGGCGACAAGAAACGCCTGTACAACCCGGGTGAATGGGTCGAGTTGCAGGCGCGCATGCAAAGCAAGTTTTCGACCGAGGAAGAACGCGCGCTGTTCCGCGCCGTTCTGGGCGGCATGTCGCTGGACGAAGCGCTGAAGGAATACGTCCACATGCTGAACAACAAGGGCGACGACATCGAGCTGTTCTGATGAGCGACCACTCTCCAGCACCGGAAATCATGGAGTCGCTGCTTGCAGCGGCAAGGGTGGCCTGTCTGTATCAGACGGAGGGAGCGCAGGGGTGGCTGGCGTCCCCGTTCTTTTGTCAGACGATCGGGCAAGCCGCAGTCTGGACGCCTCTGGACAGGGAGCAGGTGGCCGGGCTGGTGCATGCCGACGATGCCGATGCACTGGACGAGCTGCTGCAGGAGCGGCGGCAGGAAGGGGCGTTGCGCCTGCGCAGCGGAGCCAGCCGCTGGCCGTGGTTCACCGTGCGTTCATTGCGTGAAGGTGGCGGTCGGGTGCTGGTGTTCTCGGATACCAGCGAGGCGCGGCAGATGGAGGCCGCCGTCCTGGATAGCCAGATCCGCCTGCACAGCATCTACAACGCCGCCCCGGTGGCGATCATCCTGTGGAGCCGCGAAGGGCGTATCACCGACTGGAACCGGATGGCCGAAACCATGTTTGGCTACACGGCAGACGAGGTGCTCTACAGCAAACTGGTGCCGAAGCTGATCGCTCCGGATGATTACGAATCATTCTCGGCCAATATCACTCGCCTGATGCGGGGTGAGCCGCCAGAGCCGGTGGTCTGCCAAACGCTGACCAAGGACGGGAAAGTGCTGAAATGCGCCTGGCGCAATGTGACGCTGCGCAATGTGCGGGGCGGTCTGGTCGGCATCATGTCGTTGGCGGATGATGTTACGGCGGAGCTGGCGGCGGAGGCGGCGCTGCGCAAGTCGATCGAGGTGTCGGAGGAGTTGGGTCGCAGCAAGAGCCAGTTCATTGCGCTGGCCAGCCACGAGTTGCGCACGCCGCTGAATGGCGTCCTCGGCATGGCCGAGCTGCTTGAATCCGCCTCGCTGGGCGAGGAGGAGCGGGTGTTTCTGGGCGAATTGCAGTCCAGCGCAAAGCAAATGAAAGCCGTCATCGACGGCATCCTGTCCTATACCGCCGCCTATGCGGAGTCTGATCCTTCGCGGTATCAGACGTTCATGCTGGTTGAGATGATCGTGCCACTGTTCGAGACGTTCACTCTGGCGGCGAAGAAACGCGGGCTGGAATTCACGCTCCAGATGTCCGACGAAGATGCGGCGGCGACTTGTCGGGGGGATATGTGGCGATTGGAGCGGATACTCGAAGTGCTGCTCGACAATGCCATCAAGTTCACCGAGGCCGGCCAGGTCATCCTGCGGGCCAGAGTGGCCAAGGGAACCCGCGACACGCTCGTCGTCGAAGTGGCGGATACCGGCATCGGCATTCTGGATACGTTCATGCCGGAACTGTACACGCCCTTCAGGCAAGCGCAGTCGCATGTCACCCGCCGTCACGACGGACTGGGCATCGGGCTGGCGATGGCCAAGCGGCTGGTGGACGCCATCGGTGGCCGACTGAGAGTGCAGAGCACCATCGGGGTCGGGACGACCTTTACCCTGGAAGTGGACTGCGGGAGCGGAGAAGTCGTGTGATCGGGACGCCGGGCGACCTGCCCCGTGTCCAGTCCGCTTTACTTCACCTGGGTCTGATGCTCATCCCCGTTGCGCGGGCGGATTACGCCGATTTGCGTCACGGTCTCGCCAGCAGCTTGCAGGTGAGCGATGGCCGCTTCGGCGTCCGTCGCCGCGACCACCACCACCATGCCGATGCCGCAGTTGAAGGTGCGGTACATTTCCTGTTGTTCGACATTGCCGCCTTGCTGTAGCCAGCGGAACAGTTTGGGCATCTGCCAGCTCGCGGCATCGATGTCGGCGACGACGTTTTCGGGCAGCACGCGCGGCACGTTCTCGGTGATGCCGCCGCCGGTGATGTGCGCCATGCCCTTGACATTGATGGCTTGCATCAGGCTCAACATGGGCTTCACATACAGACGGGTGGGGGCCATGATGCAGTCGGCCAGCGTGCGGTCTCCATCAAAGGGCGCGTTCAGGTCGGGCGCGGAGCGGGCGATGATCTTGCGCACCAGCGAGTAGCCGTTGGAGTGCGCGCCGTTGGAAGCCAGACCCAGCACCACGTCGCCGGGGACGATGGTCTCGCCGGTGATGATCTTGCTCTTTTCCACCACGCCGACGGCGAAGCCAGCCAGGTCGTATTCGCCCACCGGGTACATGCCGGGCATTTCGGCGGTCTCGCCGCCGATCAGCGCGCAACCAGAATCCTCACAACCCTTGGCGATGCCCTTGATGACTTCAGTGGCGGCGGGTACGTCCAGCTTGCCGCAGGCGAAGTAGTCGAGGAAGAACAGCGGTTCCGCGCCCTGCACCAGAATATCGTTCACGCTCATGGCGACGAGGTCGATGCCGACGGTGTCGTGGCGATTGAGTTCAAACGCCAGCTTTAGCTTTGTGCCGACGCCGTCGGTGCCGGATACCAGCACCGGTTCCTTGTATTTCTTGGAGATCTCCACCAGTCCGCCGAAGCCCCCTATGCCGGACAGCACTTCCGGTCGCATCGTTCTTTTTGCGTAGGGCTTGATGTTCTCGACCAGTTGGTCGCCGGCGTCGATGTCCACGCCCGCATCGCGGTAGGAAAGGGAAGGATTCTGGCTCAAGTTGAGTTCTCGCTTTCTTCAGGATAAAGTGCGGCAAAATTTTGTGCGGATTTTACCTGAAATGACCCAGCAACGCTTCGTTGCCCTGCAATGGCTGGCCTTCGCGCTGGCATCTGGCGGCCTGCTCTACCTGCTCGGCCCCATCCTCACGCCCTTCGTGGCGGCGGCCATCCTGGCCTATATCTGCAATCCGCTGGTGGCGCGACTGTGCCGCTGGGGCTGGCCGCGCGCGCTGGCGACGGTGGTGGTGATGTTGGGGCTGGTCGGGCTGATCGCTGCACTGCTGCTCATCCTGCTGCCGTTGCTGCAACGGGAATCGTCGCTGCTGGTGGAGCAGGCGCCCGGCTGGTATGAGCAACTGCGCCAGCGCCTGATGCCGCAGTTGCGTCAATTACTGGGCGATGAGGCCAGCGCCGCCGGGCTGCGCAACTGGCTGGTGACGCACTGGCAGAATGCGGGTGGCGTGGCGGGCAGGCTGCTGCCCTGGTTGGGAGGCGGAAGTGCGGCGCTGTTCGCTTTGCTGATGAACCTGTTGCTGCTGCCGGTGGTGCTGTTTTACCTGTTGCGCGACTGGGAGGTGATACTGGAGAAGCTGGCCGGGCTCATTCCCCTGCGCATGAAAGCAAGGGTGGAAAAAATCATGGCCGAGGTGGATGGCGTGCTGGCCGAGTTTCTGCGCGGGCAGTTGTCGGTGATGGGGCTCATGTCGATTTATTACGTGGCTGCTCTGGGTCTATGCGGGCTGGAGTTTTCCTTGCCCATCGGTTTGCTGGCCGGGATGCTGGTGTTCGTGCCCTACCTCGGCATGGTGTCCGGACTGGCACTTGCGACGCTGGCGGCTGCGATGCAGTTCGACGAACTCACCCGCGTGGTCATCGTCTGGGCGGCGTTCGGCGTAGGCCAGTTGCTGGAAGGCATGGTGGTCACGCCCTGGCTGGTGGGTGAACGCATCGGCCTGCATCCGCTGGCGGTGATCTTCGCCCTGCTGGCCTTTGGCCAGCTGTTCGGTTTCTTCGGCGTGCTGTTGGCTCTGCCGCTTTCCGCCGTGCTGCTGGTTGCCTTGCGCCATGCGCGCGATGGCTATCTTGCCAGCCATCTATACCGAGACTGAGCGATGACCCAATTGTTGCTCGGGATCGTCCCCGACTGGTTGCCTACGCTGGACAACTTTGTCCCCGGCCATAACGGCGAGCTACTGGCTCTATTGCGTCAGGCACTGGTCGGTGAGGGCGAGCGCAGCCTCTACCTGTGGGGGGAGCCGGGTTGCGGCAAGACGCATCTGTTGCATGCCGTGGTGGCGGCGGCGCAAGACTTGGGGCTGTCTGTGGAATACGCCAGTGGCCGAGTGCCTGGCGTGGCCGACATGGTGGCGGTGGATGATGTCGAACGGCTCGATGCGACGGCGCAGGTCGAGCTGTTTGCGCTCTACAACCGGATGCGTGAGCGGGGCGGGCTGTTGCTCACCTCCGGCCAGGCTGCGCCCAGACAGTTGGAACTGCGCGACGACCTGCGCACCCGGCTGGGCTGGGGGTTGGTGTATGCAGTGCATACGCTGACCGATGCGGAAAAGGCCGAAGCCCTGCAACGGCATGCGCAAGGCAAGGGTTGCCGTGTGCCGGATGATGTCGTGCATTATCTGTTGCGGCACGGCAGCCGCAGCCTGAATTCCTTACTGGGGATGCTGGATGCGTTGGACGAGCGCAGCCTGCGCCTGCATCGCCCGATCTCGGTGCCTTTGCTGCGAGAGGTGATGCAGGACGCCAGCCAGATGAGGTTGCCGGAACTTTAGCGGTTGTTCTCCTGGCGCTGGATCTCCAGCGCCGTTTCTAGCTGCGCCTCGTTGATCAGGCCATGCTTGATCAGATAACTGCCGATGCGCCCGTCGCGTTTGGGATTGAATTGCGCCAGTACGCCCATCAGCACTTCCTCGGTCACCGCGCCAATGTCGAGCAGGATGGCGCCCAGCGGGCGGCGGTTGGAATGGCGCAGTTGCACCGGTTCGTGGGTTGGCTGTACGTCGCCGAAATAGAGCGGGTTGTCCTTGTCGATGCGCTGCCCCAGCGCCTGCACTTCTTTCCACAAGGTACGACTCTCCCCGGTCCCGGCAAAGCGTCGGGCGGCGGATTCAAAGTCCTCCTTGCGCTCCAGCGAGCTTAGGATGGACAGCAGCAGCAACCAAGCCTGGGGTTTGTTTGGCGACTGGTCGAGCAGTTTCTCCAGAATCTGGATGGCGAGGTCGGGGTGGCCGTGAACTGCGTACAGTTCGGCTTCCTCGATGACCCAGTCGGATTCCTGCGCTTCGGCGGCAGGCGCGCTGCTTGCCGGAGCGGTCGGGGCAGGGGGCGTTTGCGGGCCATGATCCGGTGCCGGTGCTGCGGTGGGCTCGTTCTGGCCAGGGGCGGCAGCCTCGGGAGCGTCGAAGAGGCCGACCTCTTCTTCCACCTTATCCATCGGGGCATGGGGCTGTTGCCTGCGTTTGTATAGCATCAGCACCAGCAGCAATCCCAGAATTGCCACGGCGGCGTAAGCCAGCGAGCCCATCAACTCATCATCGTTGGCAACGGCGGGGGCGGCGGTTACAGGCGCGGGTTTGGGCGTGGGTGTTGCTGCGACCGGGGCGCTCGCGCTCCCACCCTCGCGCAGGGCGTTCAACTCGTCCTGCAATTGTTTGACTTGATGTTGCAGCGCCAGGATATGGGCGGTCTGATCGTCCTGGTTGACCTGGGATGTTGTGGCTGGCCGGGTGCTGGGGGCTTGTGCGCCGGTCTCGTCCACATCGCTGGAAAGTCGCAGTACGAACTCGCTGGAGCGGTAGGATTTCTTGGCTACGGCAGGCGGGGAAGCGTTTTCGACGGGGCGGACAGTGAGCGAACTGCGCCTGCGTGTCGGTGGTGTGGACTCAGTCTTGGCGGGGGCTCCGGCAGTTGCGGCGGTGTCCGATGCCGAGGGAGTCAACGGATTTTGGATCAGCGGTGCTTCAGCGGGAAGATCCGGGTGCAGTGTGACATCAATCCCCGGCAGCAGGATGAACCCCCGGCTGATGCTGCCCTGGCCGGGGCAGCTCACCTGGAGCAGCAACTTGGCGTAGGCGCTGTGCAGCGGCTGGCTGCCGCGCACGATGACATAGGTTGCTCCGCCCTCTTTCTGCAGCGACAGCCTGGCTTGGGTGAGGTATTGATCATGCGTCGCCGGATCGATGTCGGGCGCGCCCAATGCCAGGCAATCCTCCTCGATACTTTCACTCGTGCCGAGCAGCAATGGGATCCGGGCCTGAACCGGTTCGCCCAGATGACTTTCCAGCGTGATCTCGCCGATGCCGATGCCGTGGGTCAGGTTCGGGACGGCAAGCGATAACGCGAACAGCAACGGTGCTGCGCGCAGGATGAAAGGCCTGGCGGAAAAATGCGGGCGGTGCTTGGAAATCATGCCATCCCCTAATCGTTATTGTTGGCAGGCTGGTTGCAGCGCTCTCCGGCGTGGCGCGAATCTGGTATCGTTGCGCCCTCTTGAAACGGCCTCCCCTGTGCGCGGCATTATAGCCCGAGGCGCGGTGGCGATGCCAAGCAGCATCTATAAGACTTTGATGGAGACTTTCGTGAATCTGGCCTTATTTGACCTCGATAATACCTTGCTCGACGGCGACAGCGATTTCGAGTGGGCGCAATTTCTCATTTCCATCGACGTGCTCGACCGCGAATTGTTCGAGTCCAAGAACCTGCACTTCTACCAGCAGTACAAGGCGGGCACGCTGGACATCCACGAGTTCCTCGACTTTCAGTTGAAGCCGCTGTCGCGCCACTCTCGCAAGCAACTCAACGCCTGGCACGATCAATTCATGCGCGAGCGCATCCAGCCGATGATTGCCTCGCACGCACGGGAGCTGGTGCAGGGGCACTTGGATGCAGGCGACCTGTGCGTGGTCATCACCGCCACCAACAGCTTTGTCACCGCGCCCATCGCCCGCGCGTTCGGCATCCCGCACCTGATCGCCACGGATCCGGAACAGCTGGATGGCGAATTCACCGGCGGCGTGGCGGGCGTGCCCAGCTTCCGCGAAGGCAAGATTACCCGGCTGGAACAGTGGCTGGCGGCGCGCGGCCAGGGCTGGGACAGTTTCGCCGACACCACGTTCTACAGCGATTCACTCAACGACCTGCCGCTGCTGCAAATGGTGAAACATCCGGTGGCGGTCAAGCCGGACGCCACTTTGCGCGCCCACGCTGAAGCGGCGGGCTGGCCTATCCTGGCCTGGTAGTCCACTCCTGGCTGTTCCCGGGGTTGGGGGACGTGGCATCGCATTTCCCCAACGTCCTGCCGGGTGATAAAGTGCGGGCTGTTCATCATCTGGCGGGGAGTGGCGACGATGAGTCGTTTACTGTTGCTGGCGGTCATCGTGGCGCTGGTTTTTCTGTTGCTGAAATCCTATTCACGTTCTGCGGGCAGATCGCGTCCGCCGGAGCCGGTGGAGGATATGGTGTGCTGTGCGCGTTGCGGGGTGCATCTGCCGCGTAGCGAAAGTATCTTGGCGGGCGGCAAGTCGTATTGCTGTGACGCGCACCAGCGCGAAGACCGGCCTTGAATCGAGCGGGCATGCCATTCATGCCGACATCCGCGTTTGTTGCTCCGGCTCAGGAGCGACTGTGGCGCTCGCTCTATTTCTACAGTGTCTACCGGCTGATTCTGGGCGGTGTATTCCTGTTCCTGTTCTATCCGTTCAGCAACGAATTGTGGCTGGGCGGAAACAATCCACCGCTGTTCTTCTGGACCAGTCTCGGCTATTTCGTGCTGGCGCTGATCTCGCTGTGGCTGGTGCGCTGGCGACAGTTTGATTTCGACGGGCAACTGGCGTTTCAGGTGGTCGCCGACATCGTGGGCGTCACCCTGCTGTCGAATGCCAGCGGCGGCATCGGTAGCGGCTTGGGCGTGTTGCTGCTGGTGTCGCTGGCGGCGGCGGGATTGTTCACCCGGGGGCGGGCGATGCTGTTCTATCCGGCGCTGGCCAGTATCGCCAGCCTGATGCAGCATGGCTACGCCGTGCTTTATTCCAACTTGCTGCCCGAACTGTTCATGCAGGTCGGGCTGTTGTGCCTGGCCTATTTCGCCGTCAGTGGTCTGGCGGCGACGCTGGCGCGCTATGCCCAGGCCAGCGAAGAGCTGGCTTTGCAACGTGGCATCGACCTGGCGAGCATGGCCGAGGCCAACCGGCTACTGATCCATGACCTGCCCGACGGGGTGCTAGTGGTGGATCGTTCGGGTCGAGTGCGGCAGTCCAATCCCAGCGCGGCGCGATTGCTGGGGGCGACGGCCCAGGCAGACGATGCGCTGCTGGAACAGTGGCATCCTGGCCTGGCGGAACGCTACCAGCATTGGCTGGCACAGCCCGAGGCTACGACTGCCGAGCCCTTGATCGAGATGGGCGACGAATGGCTGGTGCGCTTCCTGCCGGTGGTGCGCGATGGTTTCTGGGGGGCCGTGGTGGTGGTGGAAGACAGGCGGCGCGTGTACGATCAGGCACAGCAGCTCAAGCTGGCGGCGCTGGGGCGGCTCACCGCCAGCATCGCCCACGAAGTGCGCAACCCGCTGTCTTCCATCAGTTATGCCAGCGAGTTGTTGCGGGAGGAGAAACGCAAGGAATCGCGCGATCGGCTGCTGCAACTGATCCTGTCCAACGTGGCGCGGCTGAACCGGCTGGTGCAGGACATCATGCAATTGAACCGGCGCGACCGCGCCCAGCAGGAATCATTTGATCTGGCGGTGCAGTTGCCGGGGGTGATTGAGGAATTTGCCCAGCCCGGCGGCGTCTCGTCGGCAATTTTCGTGTGCGAGGTGGCGCATCCCCTGCCGGTGTGCTTTGATCGCGGACATCTGGAGCAGGTGCTGTGGAACCTGTGCGGCAATGCGTTGCGCTACTGTCACAAACAGCCAGGCAGCGTGCTGCTGCGCGGCTGGGTAGGCGAGGGTGGGCGCAGCGTGCTGGAGATCGCCGATGACGGTCCCGGCATTGATGCCGGAGCCCAATCCCATCTGTTCGAGCCTTTCTTCACCACCAATGCGGCGGGAACCGGGCTGGGGCTGTATATTTCGCGGGAACTGTGCGAGGCGAACGGCGCGCGGCTGGAATACCAGCCCGCTGAAGCGGGCGCCTGTTTCCGCATCACCTTTGGAGAAATGAATGAGTCATGAGCGTCGCCGGTCGGCCATCAGGCAATCGAGGGTGTTGTTGGTGGACGACGAGCCGGACATCCTCGAATTGCTGGAACTCGCCCTGTTGCGCATGGGGCTGCAGGTCGATCGCGCCGCCAACGTGGCGCAGGCGCTCAAGGCGCTGGGCGGACGCGAATACGATCTGTGCCTGACCGACATGCGCATGCCGGATGGCGACGGGCTGGAGATCGTGCACCACATCGCCAGTCATGATCTGGATGTGCCGGTGGCCGTTATCACCGCTCACGGCAACATGGAAAGCGCCATCACGGCGCTGAAGGCGGGAGCGTTCGACTACCTGTCCAAGCCGGTTTCGCTCGACCAGTTGCGCGCGCTGGTGAAGACCGCCATCCGGTTGCCGGAGCAGGATGAGGCGGCGGCCAGCCCGTCCGGGCGCACGCTGCTGGGACAGTCGCCCGCCATGCAGAAAGTGCGCGACCTGATCGCCCGGGTGGCGCGTAGCCAGGCCCCGGTGCACATCCACGGCGAATCCGGCAGCGGCAAGGAGCTGGCGGCGCGGATGATCGTGGAGAAGAGCGCCCGCCGCGACCAGCCCTTCATCGCCGTCAACTGCGGCGCCATTCCCGAGAACCTGATGGAAAGCGAGTTTTTCGGCTACCGCAAGGGCGCGTTCACCGGCGCGGAGCAGGATAGGGAGGGCTTCTTCCAGGCGGCCAACGGCGGCACGCTGTTCCTCGATGAAGTGGCCGACCTGCCGCTGACCATGCAAGTCAAGCTGCTGCGCGCCATTCAGGAAAAGCGGGTGCGCAAGGTCGGGGCGACGCAGGAAGAGGCGGTGGACGTGCGCATCATCAGCGCCACCCACCACGACCTCGGCAAACGTGTGCAGGAAGGCAAGTTCCGCCAAGATCTCTATTACCGGTTGAACGTCATCTCCATCGCCATGCCGTCCTTGCGTGAACTGCGCGAGGATATTTCCGGGATTGCGATTATCCTGCTGGAAAAATTGCGCGGCGACTCCGGGGTGGAGTTTGCGCCGGAAGCGTTGCGCGCACTGGCTTGCTACGACTTCCCCGGCAACGTCCGCGAACTGGAAAACATCATCGAGCGGGCGCTGGCGCTGTGCGATGGCGATGTCATCGTCGAAGACGATCTCGCGCTGGAGCATCCCGCGAGTGCGGCGGGGGGCGACCGTCCGGTCGGTGACGCCGTGCCCTTGCCGGACTATCTGGATCAGGTCGAGCGTTCCGAGATTCTCAAGGCGCTGGATCGCACCCGCTTCAACCGCACCGCCGCCGCGCGTCTGTTGGGGGTGACCTTCCGCACCCTGCGCTACCGCATGGAGCGCCTTGGCATCAAGGGGGCCGACAAGGATGAGGATTGATGCAGCGGGCTGGCTTTCCGGCGTGCGCCGCGTCGCCTCGCCCAACTGTGACCGTCGCCCGGCTGGCGCCAAAATCTCGCTGCTGGTGATCCACAACATCAGCCTGCCTCCCGGTGAATTCGGCGGGGCGTTTATCGAACACCTGTTCACCAATACCCTGGATTGCGACGCCCACCCGTACTTCGATCGCCTGCGCGGACTCAAGGTCTCGGCCCACTTCCTCATCCGCCGCGACGGTAGCGTCATCCAGTTCGTCCCCTGCGGCCTGCGCGCCTGGCACGCGGGCGTGTCGGAATGGCGTGGCCGCAGCCGCTGCAACGATTTCTCCCTCGGCATCGAGCTGGAAGGTGCGGACGATGCGCCATTCACCGACGCCCAGTACGCATCGCTCGCCCGCCTCACCCGCCGCCTGCGCCGCCGCTACCCGCTGACCGACATCACCGGCCACAGCGACATCGCCCCGGCGCGCAAAACCGACCCCGGCCCCAGCTTCGACTGGCCGCGCTACCGCGCCGCGCTCTGAGCGTAGCCCGGATCATGCCGGGGCGGGGGGGCTTGTCCGTAATTTCAGGAATTTCTGAAGGAAAATTTTGCTTGGAAAAATCTTGCATAAATTTCCTCATGCACTAGAATTAGCGCATTCCAAATGAGCTAACCACAATATATAGTGGTTGCCGATAAAAAGTCGCCAGTCCAACAAACAGTTAGGGAGAAATGTTCATGCTGCAATCCGCCGAGAATTTCGCCAGCAATCCGCCGCCGTTCCACAGCGGCTTGGGCGCCGATACCACGGTTTCCGCCGCTTCCGTCTACGATGCCTACAAGGTGGTGCGCCGCAACGGTTCGGTCGTGCCGTTCGAGCCGTCCAAGATCGCTATCGCCGTGACTAAGGCGTTCATCGCCGTCAACGGCAGCCAGGCGGCAGGCTCGGCTCGCGTGCGCGAAATGGTGGAGGCGCTGACCGGCAACGTGGTGAACGCGTTGATGCGCCGCCAGCCGCTGGGCGGCACGGTGCATATCGAAGACATCCAGGATCAGGTGGAACTGTCGTTGATGCGTTCCGGCGAGCATGACGTGGCTCGCGCCTACGTGCTCTACCGCGAGCAGCGCGCGCAGGAGCGCGCCAAGGCGAAGAAGACCGAGCCGGAGCACACGCTGAACGTGACACACCCCGACGGCAGCGTGCATCCGCTGGATACCGCGCGCTTGACCGGCGTCATCGCTTCCTCCTGCGAGGGGCTGGGCAACGCGGTGGACGCCGGGCTGATCCTCAAGCTGACCCTGAAGGATCTGTATGAAGGCGTATCGCTGAAGGAAGTGCACAAGTGCACCATTCTGTCCGCCCGCACCTTGATCGAAAAGGATCCAGCCTACGGCTTCGTCACCGCCCGTTTGCTGCTGGACAACATCCGCTTCGAGATTCTGGGCGAGGAAGTGACCCAGGCCGAGATGGCCA
>Ga0233425_10001987_pt1 | contig 42660 bp, 31 predicted proteins | sample Watercolumn_Towu_2_FD_181712 | JGI IMG/M metagenome (GOLD analysis project Ga0233425, IMG submission 181712) | Freshwater microbial communities from Lake Towuti, South Sulawesi, Indonesia - Watercolumn_Towuti2014_140_MG | ecosystem: Environmental > Aquatic > Freshwater > Lake | place...
CCGGTCAAGGCATCGTAGGTGACCACGTCGGAATCGAAGCCCTTGACGGTCCAGGCGATGCGGGCCGCATGGAGCACGAACTCGGGCGAGGAGGCCGGGGTCTGCGTGACCGTGGTCAGTTGCCCGGTTGCCCGGTCGAACAGCCGGATGTCGTAGCCGGTGTCAGCAGGAACTATCCAGGCGACCCGGCTTCCCCAGACTTGCGGGAGAATGCCTCCGGTCGAGCCCTGGACCGGGCCGAGGGTCTTCCCGTCGTAGGCCTGGATGAAGGAGGAATCCTCCGAGCCGGTCTGCCAGGCGATGGTTCCGTCGTGGACCCTGGGCATCACGTCGGGAACGTCGTTTGCCGTGAGCTGGAGGACATAGCGGCCATCGAACAGGAAGACCTCGGAATCGGTTCCATCCGATGCCGCCCAGGTGACGTGTCCGTTGTGGAGGTCCGGTCTGGACGGGGTTGAAACCGCACCCTGCGTGAGGTCGACGATGTTGCGTTCGGGCAGGACCTGGGAGTCTGAATCATCGCAATCCTGGCCGCCCCAGTCGAGGGCGGCATGGCCGTCCCCATCGAGGTCGACGAGAGAGGTGCAGACCCAGCGGGCGTGAACGGGGCCGGTTTCGCCGATCCAGGCAGCCTGGTTGTCCTGCACGGCCAGGCGGGTGTCGGTGGGGACGTGCAGGGCCAGTCGGGAAAGCTCGACTCCGTCGTAGGCCCAGACGCCGCGACCGTCCTGGTCCGTGGCGGTAAAGAGGACGAAGTGGTCTCCCACGCGAGCTTCGTGGATCTGCTGGAACTGGCCGGACGTGATCGTCGTGCCGGTTCCATTCGGGGGGGCGAATGCGACGTCCTGAGCACCACCGAGGCCGGTCCGGAGCCAGGCGATTCCGTAAAGGCCGATGTCGCAATCCCGATCCTGGGAGGAGTCGTCCGTGAGGTGCTCGGACTTGCCGGTGAGGAGGTCGAACCGGATGATGTTTCCGGTGTTGGCCGGGCCATCGAAGCGGGTCCAGCAGGCGGTGTGGTCGTGCAGGCGGGGGCTTTCCTCGAGGAAGACTCCGGAGGTGAGAGGCACGGTTGCGGCCCCGTCAAAGTAGAAGATGTCCCCCTTGGCGGTCCAGAGGATTCTGCTGCCGTAAAGGGCCGGTGCCTGGTCCGCGGTGTCGTTGTCCGTCAGGCCATGGGTCTGTTCGCCCTTCCACAGGACGAGCTCGGAGGCGGTTCCGGTTCCGGTGATCCAGGCTGCGGCCTTGGCGTGGACCGAGACCTGGTTGGGATCGATGGCTGTGTCCTCGAGAGGGAGGAACAGCCCGTCATCCTCCAGGTAGAATGTGGTCCCGTCGGCTCCGGTGGCGCTGAGGACGAGGAGGCCGTTTCCGGCCCCGAGGACCCGCCAGTCGAGGGCGTCGTCGGTCTTCTGCACGAGCGAGTCGCCTGCGAGGAACAGCTCGTAGTCGGTTTCTCCATGCGGGCTGGCGGAGAAGGCGATGCCCTGGGCGGAGACCCCGGTTCCGGGGAGCCAGCGCCAGGCGGCGGAATCGGGCTGGGTGAGCAGCACCCACTGGGGCCGGATGGAAGGAGCGAGGTCGTCGCAGTCCCATGGAGTCTCGTAGCCGTCTCCGTCCGAGTCGGGGTCGCAGGCGTCACCGATGGAATCCATGTCGAAATCGGCCTGCTCCGGGTTGGCCGCGAGAGGGCAGTTGTCGGAGTCGTCGGTGAGGCCGTCGGCATCGTCGTCCGTGTCACAGGCATCTCCGTAGAGATCTCCGTCCGTGTCGATCTGCGACGGGTTTGATGCGAACGGGCAGTTGTCCTGGAAATCGTCCACGGAATCACCGTCGTCATCGCTGTCGCAGGCGTCGCCCAGGGAATCAGAGTCGAAGTCGGCCTGGTCGGGGTTGGAAAGAAGCGGGCAGTTGTCGGAGGAGTCGGGCACGTCGTCGCCGTCCGCATCCGAGTCGCAGGGGTCGCCGATGCCGTCAGAATCGAGATCGCCCTGCCCCGGATTGGGGAGTGACGGGCAGTTGTCATCGTAGTCGAAGAGCCCGTCCCAGTCGTTGTCCTCGAGGGTGCAGGCGGCCGAGCAGCCGTCCGCGGAGTAGGAACCGCCATCGTCGCACTGCTCGGTGTCCTCGACCTGGGAGTTGCCGCAGCAGGGGGTGACCACCTGCCATTCGCAGAGGCCGGCCGTGCATGCATCGAGGGTGCAGTCATCGCCGTCGGCGCAATCCTCGGCTCCCTGGCACGGGCCGATGCGGATGTGGAGGGTCAGCTCCTTTTCTGCGTAGAGGAGGCCGTTGTAGACCCTGACCGTGAGGGGCACGATGCCCGGCTTGACCGACTTGGGCGGTGCCACAGTGAGCTTGGCCTGGTGGATGAGCGGCTTTCCAGCAGGCTTGAGCGCCACAATCGATGCGTATGCGGGACCGGACTGGACGAAGAAGGAGAGGGACTTGGGCCAGATCGGCTGCAGCGGGTCCATGGCCTTGAGCACTCGGGTTCCGGGAGCGGTCGGCGAGGCCGGTATGGGACCGTAGGTGCCGGTGAATTCCGGAGCGACAGCGGCCGCGACCACGAACTGGTCCACCTGGACGATCCCTGCGGAGCCGAACGGCTTGAGGCAGAGGGCGTAGCGGCGCGGTTTGGAGGGCTGGGGGTTGGGTACCAGCTCGATGTTGACGTGCTCCGAGTGAGAGGTGGCGGTGTACCGCTGCCAGACCGAGGTCCACGAATCCTGCCCTTCGATCTGCTGGGCGACGTCGATGACGAGGGTGCCCCCCTCGACCGTTGCGGCCAGGTCGAATGCGACGGTAAATGCCTGGCTGGCGGGTTTGGGGAGGAGCCAGGGGGAGGCCAGGCATCCCGGCTTCCCCGGGCCGAAGGTGACGGCCAGGTGAGGGTCGGGACCGAGGCTGCCCGCGGTCACGATTGCCCAGGGAGGTGCCTGGCCGGACTGTCCCGGGGGGAGGAAGGGCTCGAAGCCGGATTGCGGCAGAGTCTTTGGCTTGTCGAAGGACTCGGAGAAGTCCATCGTGGTGAGACACGGAGACGAGACCGGATAGATGCACTCGCCTTGAGCGCACTTGCGGGTCGTGCAGGCGAGCCCATCTTCCGGACAGGCAGCGTCGGAAACACAGCACCCCTTGATGCCGGAGGGTACGTGCCGACAGCGGTGGCCGACGCAGGTATCGAGCGTGCAGGTGTCCGCATCGATGCAGTCTGCGGTGGTGTAGCAGCAATTGGCAATCGGGTTGTGGGTGCACTTTCCGCCGATGCAGGCGGTCTGGGTGCAGAGGTCACCGTCATCCTTGCAGTCTGCGGCCTTGGTGCAGCAGTCGGGGGAGAGCTTCTCGTGCAGGCAGACATGGTCCGCCAGATTGCAGATGTCGGCGGTGCAGGAGTTGAGGTCGTTGCAGTCGGACGGCTGGGCGCAGCAGCCGGGCGCCGGAGGACCGTACTTGCACTGCTTGGCGATGCAGAAGGCGGGGCGGCAGAGGAGCTCCGGCGGCTTGGTTGCCTCGCAATCGGCAGCGGTGGCGCAGCAACCCGTGATTGGGGTGTTCAGGCACGCATGGGTCTTGGGGTCGCAGGTGTCCGCGGTGCAGGGAAGAGCATCCTTGCACTGGTAGTCGGCAAAGCAGCAAGCGGGGACGGGCTGGAACGTGCAGGTGGTGCCGTTGCACGTGCCCTCGGTGCAGGGGTTGCCGTCATCGCAGTCGATGTCCGCGGTGCAGCAGGTCTTTCCGGGGTAGGCGGGGCCGTGTCGGCACAGGTGGTTGACGCAGGTGTCGAGGGTGCACGGATCGTCATCGTCGCACGCTGCGGGGGAGTTGCAGCAGCCGGTGATCGGCTCGAAGGAACACGTGCCCGACTTCGAGCAGGATTGCAGGGTGCAGGGGTCCTTGTCTTCGCACCCGGCATCGGACAGGCAGCACAACGACAGAGGGAGGTGGGCGCAGAAGTTGGGGACCTCCGCCGCGCAGAGGTCCATGGTGCACGGGGACGAGTCGTCGCACAGAGGGGGAGAGAGCAAGGGGCCGGAGTCGGTGTTGCGGCTGCCGGGGGTGCCTCGATTGCCCGCAGTTCCGTACGGAAGCAAGCCCCCCTGCCAGGTGGACAGGGAGGACGACGGGAGATAGGGGGACTGGCGAACCAGGCTCCGCCCGCTCTGGATGGGCCAGCCCGGAGACCAGGAGACCTTGTCGACCGGTTTGCCGCCCGGGGCAGCAAGCTCGATGGAGTCGAGGCCGTTTTCCAGCGACAGGGTCAAGCCGCACAGCAGGTCCGGTTCGATGCCGCCGTTGAGGGCCGGGTCCGCCGCCCGCCCCACGACGGCAAACGATGCGGGAAGGAGCGGGAACGACTGGCCCTGAGCCAGGATGCACTCCTCTCCGTCTCCGCCGGACAAGCGATACCCGGCCAGGTCAATGGTCCCCGGGCCTGCGTTGTACAGCTCGACCCATTCCCCGAGGGCGTCGGGGACGGTGGCGGGATCGATCATCAGCTCGTTGATCAGCACCCCGTGGGCCGAGGGATCGCACCACTCGGGGTTGAGGGCATAGGTGCACTTGGGATAGCCGGCTGCGGCGTCGGCGATGCACTTGCCGAGGAACTTGTCGGACAGCGGGGGGCACTGGGAATCCTTCACGCAGCACCCCGGCTTCACCGGGTCGGTGGAGAACTGGCACGATCCGGTCGGGGTCCCCCCCTTGTTGCAGATGCCGACCTGGCAGGAATCGGGCGGCGAGCAGTCCGAGTCCTTGGCACAGCAAGGGACTCCGGGCTGTTTGGGGCCGTGCCGGCATTCTCCGGCGATGCAGGCATCGAGGGTGCAGCCGTTGTCGTCGTCGCACTGGGCCGCAACCGTGCAGCATCCGGGGATCGGAGTGTTGCTGCACTGGCACGAGTCAACGTCGCACAGGTCGACGGTGCATGGGTTCTTGTCGTTGCACTGGGCACCGGAAGCGCACGCACCGGGGGCGGGAACGTGGACGCACGCTCCAGCGGTGCACTGGTCCACGGAGCACGGGTTGCCGTCGTCGCACTCCGGGCTTTCGAGGCATTCCAGGCATTCCGGCTTGCCATCTCCGTCGAGATCCTCGCACCAACTGGTAAGGAAGGGGCAGTCGAACAGGGAGTAGCAGCACGAGTCCACCGGCCCCCAGTGGCAGCGGTACTCGCCGGCCCCGATGGAGACGCACGCTTCGATGGAGCAGGGGTTGCCTTCCTCGCAATCCGCCTTCTTCTGGCATGGAACGGTGACCTTCACCTTCCGAGAGGCGGTTGCGGTTGCAAACGGCAGCGGAAAGCCCTGGAGATAGAGCGCTGCGGACAGGGTGTGCATGCCGGTCGGCACATCGGGGAACGTGAAGGAGGGCGCCAGCGTGGTTTTTCCCTGGAACGTGCCGTCCAGATAGAAGCGGACCTCCTTGCCCGGCGAAGGAAAGGGTGTCCAGCCCGTGATCTGGATGGTCATGGAGACCGGGGTGGCGACGGCTCCCTTGTCGATGTAAACGTTCTCGGCCGGGGAGAGGATGGAAACGGCCGGATCCTGGGCTTCGAGCGGCTGGAGGAGCGTTTCGGACGGCGTCTCGGGCGCACAGGCCACGACGAACACGGCAAGCAGCACCGCCGCCTTGGCTCCCTGAGTTGCCCGGATTGGCCATCCGTGAAGCATGCGCCCCCTGCCGAATCCCCCATAATCGTAGTGCGCACGCGCACGCAACGCAAGGCTGAGCGTCTCGCACAGGGCCGCACGAACCAGGGGGTTCCCGTGGAGCATCACCGGATGCGGGGGCCGAGAATGCCTTCGCCGCACTCCTCAACCCAGGGAAAACGGGCAAGCCAGGCATCCGGGAGCGGTGCCCGCAGGACGACCCGGTTGCGAAGTGTGGGGTGGTCGAAGCGGAGGGACAGGGCGTGAAGGGCAATCCAGTGGCCGAACCCGGCGGCGGAACCGTATTTCAGGTCTCCGCAGATCGGATGGCCGAGAAAGGCGGCGGTTGCCCGGAGCTGGTGGGAGCGCCCGGTGTGCGGGATCATGGCCGCCAGTGTCCTCCCGTCGCGGCGGCAGAGCACCTGGACCGACGTGACCGCCTCCCGGGCCTCGGGAAACGGGGTGTGAGCGAATTGAACGCAGTTGCCGCCGCCATCCTTGCGCAGGAACAGGCGGACGTCGGCCTGGTCGAATGCGGGGGCTCCTTCGAGAACGGCCAGGTAGCACTTGTGCACGCTGCGGGTCCTGAACTGCACGGCGAGACGGTCCGCTGCCTTGGACGTCCTTGCCAGCGTCAGCAGTCCGGATACCGGTCGGTCGAGCCTGTGGACCGGAGCCACGAACGGGTTCCAGTCGGGGCGCTGGGCCTCGTGCCGAAGATAGGTGACGCACCAGTCCGCGGCCGAGGCATCCCCGCTGGCATCGGGTTGGGACGGCATCCCTGCAGGCTTTGCCAGGACGAGGATCTGGCGGTCGAGGAACAGCACTTCCGGGGCTTGCCGCTCTTGGTGCATCGAGTCCACCACCGCCCGTTCGAGGTCACGGCCGGAGAGTAGCACGACTCGCAGGGGCGCAGAAGCGAATTGCGGGACACTGCTGCAAGGCCCCCTTCCAATTCTCGAAGAGTGCTGGTATTTATGCCCGGTTCGATGTGGTGGGGGAGGCGGGGCCGGGATCCGCAGGACAGCCGTGCCCCCGTGGGATCGATGCTCCCGCCAGGATGGTGGAATGAAGCTAGCGCTCAAGTGGCTTGCCAGTCTGGCACTGGCAGCGCTGTTCATCTGGCTTTCGTCGCGGCAGTGGCCGATGGCCCAGCTCGTATGCCGTGAGCTGGAGCTGACCGGGGGGACGCTGATCTGTCACGCGGCAGGGGGGATTTACGGGCCGCCGCTGTGGTCGGTGCGGCTGTGGTGGCTGCTCCCTGCAGTCGGCGTCCTGGTGGCGGTGCACTTCCTGAGGGTGTGGCGCTGGGCCCCGCTGATGGCGCCGCTGGGGAAGTTCGATTTCTGGACGCTCAACTGCGTGGGGGCGGTATCGTTCCTGGCGCTGTTCGTGTTTCCGCTGCGGCTGGGGGAGTTTGCCCGTCCCTACCTCATCGCCCGAACGGGGAAGGTCCGCAAGAGCGCGGCGTTCGGCACGATTGCGGTGGAGCGCGTGATGGACGGGCTGATGATGGCTCTGCTGCTGGCACTGGTGCTGTTTGCCCTGCCGGTGGAGAACGAGGCGGCCTACCTGAGCCTGCGGGCCGGGGCCACGCTGGCGCTGCTGGTGTTTTCGGGGGCCATGGGGCTGCTGGTCGTCGCCTGGCTGAGCAAGCGGCACGCGGTGCGGCTGGTGGAGCTTGTCGTGGGGCCGTTTTCCAGGCGGTTTGCGGAGCGGGCGTCCGGCATGATGGGGGCATTCATCGACGGGATGAAGGCCATGCCCTCGTGGGAGAACTTCCTGGGGTTCATCCTGGCGACGATGTTCTACTGGGCGGTCAACGGGTTCTACTTCTACCTGGTGGCGCATGCGTTCGGGCTGACCGATGTGCTCGACGTTCCGGCTGCGTTTGCGATGATGGCCGCGGTGGCGGTGGGCATGATGATCCCCAACTCGCCGGCCAACGTCGGGTCGTTCTGGTACTTCCTCCTGCTGCCGGTGGCCTTGTATCCGCCGACGGCGGAGCCGGGGGGACCGCTGGCGTTTGCGCTGGCGGTGTGGGGGCTCATGCTCCTGCAGTATGCGCTGTTTGCCGGGTATTTCCTCGTGACGGGCAAGGTCTCGTTGGACAGTCTGTGGTCGCTCCAGCGTGGTGAGAACGGGTCGGAAGGCCAGTGACCTTCGCTGGGCGCAATGGGGGCAAGCATGAGAGCTGAACGGACGGTCCTGGTTCCGTGGGTGGTGCTGGCAGCGTTGATCTGGGGTGCGGGGTGCTCCGGGAAGTCGGGGGAGGGAGAGGAGGTGGCGGCCCCGTCCGAGGTCGTGGAGACCTCAGGGGAGGGGACTCGGCTGGCCGATCTGCGGGGCGAGACGGAGGTCGGTTCCGTGGATGCCGGCGAGGATTCGTGGTACGACTTCTTCGTTCCGTACGACACGGCCGAAGAGGTCTACAAGCCGGACATCGTGTGGAATCCCGGGAAGGATGTGCCGCCCGAGGAAACGGGCGAAGAGCCGTCGGTCAAGGTGAAGGATCTGCAGAGCAGTCCGGACAGCCTCAACTGCACGGTGCTCTACGGAGCGATGCTGGTGGGGATGGACATCCAGCTCGAGCAGGTGGTCGTCACCGCGCCGGGGTACCCGTTCCAGGCGGTTCCGGAGAAGCTCACCGGGTTTTACATCGCGGATGCGGAAGGGGGGAAGTACTCGGGGATCCACGCCTCGTATCCGGCAGCCAAGATCCCGGACCTGAAGCCCGGCATGGTGCTGACCATGGTGGGGGATCACAAGGAGTCGTACTGCTTCTCCCTGTTCGTGGGCAAGTCGCTCCTCATCGAGAACGAGGCAGGGCCGGCCCCGGCGATGTTCGACACCACGCCGGAGGAGATCATGGCCGATCCCGAGGCCGTCGAGGGTGTGCTGGTCCGCATCCAGTCCGTGACCGTGACCAGTGCGAATCCCGATGCCGCGGACGGGCTCGACAACCACGAGTTCGAGGTGAACGGGGTCCTCCGGGTCGGCAACGACTACGGTCTGGCCTACATGAACCCGATCTCCGATGCCCGGAAGGTCGGCGACCAGTTCGCCTGGATCATCGGAGTGATGAAGTTTGCCGGGGGCAAGTGGCATCTCATGCCCCGCTTCAACTCGGACATGCTGAAGGAGGGGGAGCAGCCGCCGGAAGAGCTGCAGCCCGAAGTGGTCGAGGTGGTCGAGGACGTGGTAGATCCCGTCGACATCGTGGATCCGGATGTCGTGGAAGTCGTGGACCCGGATGTCGTGGAAGACGTGCCGGAGGACGTGCCGACCGATGTCCCGGTCGAGGTGGCTCCGGATGTCCCGGACATTCAGCCCGACATTCCGGCCACCCCGGATTCCCCGGTCGTGATCACCGAGATTCAGTATGACCCTGAGGGGCTCCCCGATGACAAGGGGGAGTGGGTCGAGCTGTTCAACGCAGGGGAGGATATCGTCGACCTCAACGGGTGGCGCCTCGAAGACGGGAAGGGGCAGATGCACATCATCCAGTACGGCGGCCCGTTCAACCTCAAGCCGGGCGAGCTCCTCGTGCTCGGCTGCAACGCGATCGAGAGCACCAACGGCGGCGTGGCCGTGGACTACCTGTATCCCTACGCCGACTTCTCTCTCCACAACACTGCGGATGCGGTGATTCTCAAGGACCTCTGGGGGCAGGTGGTCGACACGGTCGAGTACGACGAGCAGGCTGGATGGCCGGCGGCCAAGGGGGCCTCGCTGTCGGTGCTTCACCCCAACCTGGACAACTCCAATTCCGCGTCATGGAAGGTCTCCGCTTCTTCATACGGCGACGGCACCAACAAGGGCACCCCTGGGACTTCAAGCTGGTAGCGAGGGCAGGGGCGGGGGCTTGCAAGGCCGGTGCCCTCGGCTTGTGCCGAGAGGCATAACACACGCCTGAATTCGTGGGCCGGAGGATCTTCGCGTAAACGAGGAAGCCTGCGGTTCATTCGGGATTCCCAGAGGGGGCGCCGTGCACGCCCGGGGCTGTGTTGCAGGGGCGAGGGGACTCTTTCGGGCCGGTTCTGGCCTGGGTGGCTCGAAGCGGCGAGGGCGCGGCCGGGCACTTCGCACTTGATTGGCTTCCGCACGGCCTGTAGGATCGGGTCGGGAGGAAGAGATGCGGATCGACGGCCGACTTCTGGATGAGATTGTGCGAAGGGTTCGGGAAGTGTGCTCGCCCGACCGAATCATCCTGTTCGGTTCCGCTGTGACCGGAGTGCTGGGGCCGGACAGCGACATCGACCTCCTGATTGTCGCCGAAGCCAGCTTCAATACCTGGCAGAACCGGGTGAAGATAAGGAATGCTCTCCGGGGAATAGGAGTGGCGGTCGACGTGACCATCATGGCGACGAAGTGCTTCGAGGATACTCGGGAGGTCGTAGGCGGAATCGCCCATCCCGCGGACAAGCACGGCAAGGTGCTCTATGCCGCAGCGTGAAGCCGTCGTACGGCAGTTGGTGCACCAATGGCTCGACCGGGCCGCCGAGGATCTTGGCGTGGCGGAGTTCCTCGTGGACGGAGAAGCTGGGTTCCCTGGCCCCGTGCTCTTCCACGCTCAGCAAGCGGCAGAGAAGTATCTGAAGGCACTGCTTGTGAGCTTCCAGGTCGAATTCAGGAAGACTCACGACATCGTGCAGCTCCTCGAGTTGGTGGAGGCGGTCGACGCTCAGTTGGCCGAATCGCTTTCTGAAGCAGCGTTCTGACCCCGTACGGGGTGGAGGTCCGCTATCCTGGGGACAGCCCCATCATCACCTCCGAGGACGTACTTGAGGCGGTGCGACTGGCCCGACTGGTGCGCGATGCCATCGTCCCCCGCCTCTCAACCAGCGGATGGTGAGATAATCGAGACGAGCCGCTCGTCCCGCTGAGTCCGTTCTTCCGTCAGCTCACCCTGTGCCATCTTTGTGACATCAGCCGGCGCAACCGGGGGCAACTCCTGCCGCCTCCAGCCTGCACCGCGATGTTACGCGAAATGGCCTGAGAAGCGGCTCATCCGAGACAACCAGGGGGCTTATGGCTCATGCCCGGGTTTGCATTGCAAGGCCGGAACACCGCATGGGCTGTGGGAGCGGGCAACCCGACGGCCGATGCGCTTGAGGCGAGTCCGTCAGATCGGCTGCCCTGTGCGCCAGCAGAACCGTGGTTGCGGGCAATGCCGTTCTTGGCTGCCCCCTCGGGGGCGGATCCCCGCCGGCACCGGCCGGCGGGGAGGTGGGGGGCTGCTAGCTTCCCCAGAATCATTGCCTCCGACCAGGGCCGAGGCCCGGCTCTGGTCGCGTCTCCGGAAGGGGCGACTCGCTGGGCACAAGTTCAGGCGGCAACATCCGCTCCTCGGCCATGTTGTCGACTTCTGCTGCCAGGCCCGCCGGCTGGTCGTGGAGGTCGATGGAGCCGTGCACAGAGCGGGCCCCGAACAGCTCAATGACCGGCGGAGACAGGAAGCCTTGGAGTGCAACGGGTACCGGGTGGTCAGGATTGCGAGCGAGACCGTGCTCGAGAGGATCGGCGAGGTGTTGGAGTTGATCTCGGGTGCCCTGGAGAAAAGGCCGCAGTGACGGCGATTCTGGCGAAACTAGCAGCCCCCCCGCTCGTCCGCCTCTCGGCGGCCTCCCGCCCCCCGGGGGGGGCTACAAGTACGGCAGTGGGCATCCCCGTGACTTGACAGGCGCACAGTTCAGCCGATGCGCCCTCCAGGCATTCTGCGGCGGCACATCCGTACCCCGCACCCACGGCACATCCGTACCCCGCACCCACGGCACATCCGTCCCCCGCATAGACGGCCAGCGCGGCGCCAGGACCGTCAGGGAGTGGCACCTATGGTTGTACCGCTGCGATGAGCCAGGTCAGTTCCCCGGACTGGGCGACCAGGGCACCCTCTTCCACGTGTGACTCGATGGGAGCGAGTGCCCCCGTGATTGTGGAATTCGTGAGCAGGAGGACGTCGGCCGGGGAGATGCCATCCGGCGTGTAGCGGACCGATGCCGGCTGGGTCAGGCCGCATGCAAACGGGTGGAACGAGAACGCTGCCACGATGCCGGGGTAGCTGAAGGGGACCTGGTCCGAGGGGACCTCGGCGATGCCGAACGGGGCTTCGTCCTCCAGTCCGGGAAACGAGATGCTGCCGGGAGGAATCTGGACCGTGAGCGGTCCATGGGTCACCTCGCCTCCGTCGGCCACGTTCAGCGGAGCCGTCGATTCGGCCAGGGGGATTCGGAGCTCTCCGATGTCGAGCGGCTCCCCGGGCAGCGGGAGGTCGATGGGCAGGACCAATCCGCAATATGGTTTCCCGGTCTCGTGGAACGAAGGGTAGGGGAGGATCTGCAGGTGATCGAATCCCTTGGACAGGCCGGTGTACTCGAAGAATCCGTCATCGTCCGAGAACTGCTGGTTGCACAGCTCGATCCCTTCGTTCTGCCCGCACAGCACGAGCATGGCACCGGGAACGGGAGCCCCGCCTTCGTCCACCAGTCGGCCCGTGAGGGAGCGGCCGGGAACGAGGTCTCCCGGAATCTCCCCACCTTCATGCAGAAGGCCGGCCTCGGGCGCAAGATCCACGCCAGCGGAGTCGGGCGTGCCGTGATTGCCGGTCGAGCAGCCCGCGACCATCAGGACGAGGAACGCGGACAGGGCCGGGGCGGTGTGACGTCGGCGTTTCATCGCGGCGACTCTGCAGGCTGGCCGCAGGTGCTGCCGAGCACGTGGTTCCAGTTCAGGATCGTGACGAGTGGTTTGCCTCCGGGCGAAGTCGTGTACGGATCGCTCGGGCCGCCCAGCTCCGCCGGATTGGCCTTGAGCCAACGGATGACGAGCTCACGAAGGGGCGGAGCATCGGGGATGAAGGTGATGGCACCCTCCGGCAGCCTGGAGAGGATGCGCTTGAAATCGCTGCCTCCCGCGGCCAGGTAGCTGGACATCATGATGACGTAGGTGGCATCCGATGCGATGGGTGCTCCATCCTCAAGCGTGGCCGAGACCAGGAGGTTGCGTTCCCACTTCTCCTTGCCGTTGAGTCCGTCCCAGTCCTGGGCGATGCAGTCGTCCCTGGCAAGGTCGATTACGAGCCGAAGACCTCGAATCACGGGCAATCCATGGGCGCCGGACGACGCGAGGCGCAGCAGGTCGAGGAGCAGGTCGCCCGGCATGCGGACGTAGGCCACCGAGGAATCGAACGGAAAGACTTCGAAGATGTCGGACAGGGTCAGCTCCCCTTCGGGAAGTCCGGCGCGGATTCCGGACTCGTTGAGCATCGCAATCTGGGCATCGGGGAAGGAGTCGAGGATGACGCGGGTGGTGAGCAGGCCGATGGGGTGGTCGATGCCCTCGTCGGGGCGGTCGATGCGGCGGACCGTGCGGGCACCGAGCTTCTCCTGCGCCTCGGCCAGGACCTTCTGCTGGTCCTGGGTGAAGACCTCCTGGAAGAACGGAACCGGGGTCACTTCCTGCCCGAGGAAGGTGGCGGGCACGCGGCTGGTCGAGGGAATGTGGTCGAGGAACGCGCAGTCGCCCTCGCCCTGGAAGTGGTGGTGGCAGATCCCGACAGGGGGACGGATGTCGACCCGCACCACCTTGTCCTGCGACGGCGAGAAGTGGATTTCCGCCATTCCCAGCAGCGTCCCCTTGGCCGCAGCCTGGATCACGGGGATGCCGTTGACCCGGTGGGCCATAACGTGGTGCGTGTGACCACCGATGAGGAGGTCGACCGTCCCCGGCGGGAGTGCTCGGGCCACCTCGAACATCTCTTCGCCCGGCTCGCAGGTCGACAGGTCGTCGGGCTTGTCGAACTCCTCGCAGACCCCGCCGGCATGTAGGAGGCCGATGATGATCTTGGCCCCGGCGCTGCGCAGCTCGGGGGCATAGCGGAGGAGGGCCTGATCCAGGGGGAGGAATTCGAGCCCGGTGCCCACGCTGGGCCCCGAGTATGTCGGCGTGTCCTTGGTCGCTCCACCGACGATCCCGATCTTGATGCCGTCCACGGTCACCAGCGCATAGGGGGCAAACCCGGGCCAGGCCACCGGGTTGCCCGTCTGGCGGTCGAGGATGTTGGCAGCCAGAAGGGGGAACTTCGCCTGCGCCCCGCGGGCTTTGAGCGCACCGTAGGGATCGCCTTCCTTGCCGTCCCCCTCGGGGCCGAAGTCGAACTCGTGATTTCCGATGGCAGCAGCGGCGTAGCCCAGGCGGTTCATCGCCTCGACGACGGTGGCCCCTTCGAACCGATTGCTGATCATCGTCCCCTGGAACATGTCGCCGCCATCGAGCAGGAGGACTCGGCCGGCATAGTGCTCGCGGGCAATTCGAAGGTAGCCGGCGAGCCATTCGTAGCCGCCCATCTCGGCTTCGTAGCCTTCCTGCTTCTTTTCGTCCGGCCGAACAAAGACCTTCTGCGGCAGGATGTAGCCGTGGACGTCGTTGGTTTCGAGGATGGCAAAGGTGACGGTATCCGGCGGAAGCTCGGGGGCTGCGGGGGCCGCGGAACCCGGCGCATCCGAGCCCTCTTTGGCCACCTCGCCGGCCGCGGGAGTGTCGGCTCCTGGCGTCCCGGCAGCGGGAGCATCGGTCCCGGGTGCGTTGGCCGGGAATTCGGGCGCCGACGTGCCGGAGGCCGGGGCCACGGCGGGAGCAGCGGCCTTCTGCGCAATCTCCTTCCCGGCTGACGGAGCGGGCTGTGCGTCTCGGTTGCACGCTGCGGCAAGGAACAGGAGTGCCAGGGCCACGGCGGTCACCGGGCGGGAGTTGCGAAACTGGGACGACATCTTCAAGGACACACCTCCATGATCAACGGCATGAAGATAGGCCAGCGCCCCCCGGCTTGCAAGAGACAGGACGATGACAGGGCTCCTTGACCTCGCGTGCGCGGTTTGCTAGATCAGTAGGCCGGAGAACGGGGACTCAAACGATCCGGTCCGAGGGAGGAACGATGGGCTCGCTGGCGGTTGCATTGTTGGGAATGGCTTTGCTTGCCGGGGGACCGGAGGTGCCTGCGGGTCAGGCTGCGCCCGACTACTGCCTTCTGATGCGGGGTGCGCCGGTTTCGGCGGAGACGGAGCAGCTCAAGCCGGTGCGTGATCTTGTGGCCGGCGGGGATGCGGCCGGGGCACTGGCCGCGTTCCGGGCACTTGCAGCAAAGCTCGAAGCCGATGCGGAGCGCCTGTTCTTCGATGCCGAGGGGAGCGACACGGCGCCGGCCCGGGCATTTCTGGACGAGCAGGTGAACGGCAAGGGGGGCCTCCTGGTGGTGCGTGGGGATCGGTTCACTCTGAGGCCGGACATCGCCTCGTATGGGGCGTTTCTTGCGTGCCGGGCAGCGGATTCCGGGTTCGGTCTTGCCCTGCTGAAGGGCGGCTGGCGGGACTATGCCGACGTTGGGTTCCAGACCGATGCGGTGTTCCTGATGGCGGCGCTCGGCCGCTGGGAAGACGCGGACAAGTACCTTCCGGACGGCCCGGGGGGAGAGCGGGAGAGCCTGGCCCGCGGCGTTCTGGCATGTCATGGCGGGACCGTGGATGCCGGCAAGGCCCAGTTGAGCAAGGCGCTCGAGACCATGACCGACGTGGGGGCCAGGGGCGTGGCCCGGCTGCTTCTCGAACAGTGCAAGTGAGGGATTCCGATTGAAGAAGGGACCGACGAACAGGGCAATAGCGCCGGAGGCGGTTGCCATAGCCAACGCACGTTTCCGTGAGGAGGCGGAGCAGTACGGGCTTGCCTATCGCTGCCAGCAGTGTGTGCACTTCAGGCCGGAGGGGACGAGCTGTGCGCTCGGCTACCCCAACGAGATGCTGGCGTTCGGGGAGGTGAGGGCACTGGACGACAAGGGGATGTTCGTGTTCTGCAAGGACTTCGAGCTGGATGACTGACCGAGCCAAGAGAATCCTGGTTCCATCTGCGGGGGGACCCGGCTGCGTGAACCTGTGCCGTTCCCTTCGGATGGTGAGCGAGGGGGTGTTCCTGGTGGGGGCGGATGCGAGCCGGTACTACATCCACCTGGCGGAGACGGACGTGCGGGAGCCGATTCCGCTGCGCTCCGACGTGGGGGCGTGGGTAAGGGCCGTCAACGGGATGGTGGAGCGGCATCGGCTGGACTTCATCTTCCCGAACAACAGCCTGGACGGGGTTGTGCTGTCCGAGCGTCGGGGGGAGCTGGCGGCGCCAGTGTTCCTGCCCTCACCCGAGGCATTCCGGGTCGGGGAGAACAAGTGGGAGACCTGGAAGCGGCTGCAGGCAGCGGGAATCCCCGTGCCACGCACCTGGCTGATTTCGACCCGGGAGGACATCGAGGCTGCGTTTGCCGAGCTTGGGAGCGGTCCGTTCTGGGTTCGGGGTGCGGGCATACCGGGGCGGGGCATCGGCGTGGCGAGCCTTCCGGCCCGGACGGTGGAGCAGGCGGTCCAGTGGGTGGAATTCCATTCCGGCTGGGGGCTCATGAGCGTGAGCGAGTACCTGCCGGGGGCCAACCTGACGTGGCTCGCCGTGTTCCGGGACGGGGAGCTGGTGGCGAGCCAGGGGAGGCAGCGGGATGCGTACGTGATTCCGCATGTCAGCCCGTCGGGAATCACCGGTGCCCCGGCCATTTCGCACACGATCTGCCGGGCGGACATCAACGAGCTGGGACTGCGCGTGTGCCGGGCCGTGGACGGACGGCTTACCGGGCCGGCCTTCGTGGACTTCAAGGAGGATGCCTCGGGGCAGCCGCTGGTGACGGAGATCAACGTGGGAAGGCTGGGCACGACCCACCATTTCTACTCAGCGGCCGGAGCGAACTTCCCGGAGCTGCTGCTGCGGCTGGCCTTCGGAGAGCGATTGCCGGATTGGGTCCGGCCGGTCGACGTTCTGCCCCCAGACCTCTACTGGATAAGGACTCTCGATGCCGGTCCGGTGCTGGTGCGGGGGGCGGACCTGGACGAGTACCGGATTTTGAGGACCTGATGCAGCTTGATTGACTTTGGCAGGGAGTTGGCCGACGATTGCGTCGAAGCGGGAGTTGCAGCCATGACGGAAGCAGCCAGGAACCTGGCGTTGTTCTATCTCGAGCGGGCCGGGCAGAGCATTCGGGATACCGCGGTCCTGTACCGCCGCGAGGGGGGATGGAATTCTCTCACGTGGGGGGAATGGTCGAGGAAATCCATGCTCGTTGCCCATGCGCTCAGGCACATGGGAGTGAAGCCCGGGGATGCGGTGATGGTGTCGGCACCGACGTCGCACCAGTTCCTCTGGGTGGCCTGGGGTGTGGCCTATGCCGGAGCAGTGCTGGTGCCGACGCATCCCGGGTTGCCGGAGCAGGAGTTCGAGGAGATCCTGGGCTCGGTCCGGCCGAGCTTCCTGTTCCTGGGGAATCCCGCGTTGCTGCAGCGGCTGCGGCCGGTCCTGTCCCGGTACGACGGGCGGGTCGGGGTCATCGCGACCGAGTGCATCGTGGGGGAGGCGGAGGCAGGAAACCGGCCGTTCCTGCGCCTGGAGGAGGTGGTATCGGACCGGGACGAGGCGATCTCGCTTCCCCGGCTGTTGAGCCTGGGCGAGGAGCTGGGGGGAGACCGGCTGGGGTTGCCGGAAGGGGTCGAAGGGCTGTCGGGCGATTCGCCCGCGATGGTCATCCACACGGCCGGGACGCTGGGGGAGCAGAAAGGGGTGGTGCTGTCGCACTCGGCGCTGCTGTACCAGGCCAGGACGCTGGCGTTCGTGCTGCCGCTGGGGGCCGAGGACGTGCAGCTCCTGTTCCTGCCGCTGTCGCACATCCTTGGGGTGATTGCGTTCCTGACGTCGGTGGCCTCGGGCAGCGCCATGGCCATGGGCGGTGGAATGCGCAGCCTGCTCGAGGACTTGAGGGATGTCCGCCCGACGTTCATGGTCGGAGTGCCGCGGGTGTATGAGAAGGTGGTGGAGAAGATGCGGGCAGTGGTTTCGGACTTCAGCACCGTGTCCTCCGAGCTGTACCGGCGGGGGCTTGCTGCGGCCCGGGCAGTGTCCGAGGCGGGGGACGAAGGGCGAAGGCCCGACCTGGCAGCCCGGGTGCAGCTCGAGCTGGCCCGGCGCACCGTGTTCCCCCGTTGTCGCGAGATGTTCGGCGGGAGGGTGCGGTTCCTCGTGTCCGGCGGGGCCCCCCTGTCGCACGAAGTCGTGCAGTCGATGCACGCGTTCGGGATTCCGCTGCTCGACGGGTTCGGGCTGACGGAGACGGCCGGTGCCACGCACATCAACCGACTCGACCATTGCCGTGTCGGGACGGTGGGGCAGCCGCTGCCGCTGGTCCAGACCCGCATCGACTCGGACGGAGAGGTGCTGCTTCGTGGGCCGGGCCTCATGCTCGGCTACCTCGACGACCGGGAGGCCACCCGGTGCGCGGTCGACGACGCAGGATGGCTTCACACCGGAGACCTCGGGGCAATCGATGCCGACGGTGCGCTCCGAATCACCGGGAGGAAGAAGAACATCATCGTGACCGCGGGCGGCCGGAATGTCATACCGGCCAAGATCGAGCATGCCCTGCACGAGATCCCCCAGGTGTCCCATGCCATCGTGATCGGCGACCAGCGGCCGTACCTGTCTGCGCTCCTGACCGTGAGCACGAGGCGGCTGGCTGACTGGGCGGCATCGCAGAGCATCCTGTACGACAATCTGGAGCGGCTGCGGTCGGACGTGCGCCTGTACCGGGATGTCGAGAAGAGCCTGGAGCGGATCAATGCCCGGCTGGCCCCGCACGAGCGGGTGCGGCGGTTCGCAATCCTGGATTCGGATTTCTCTGTCGAATCGGGTGAGCTGACCCATGATTTCAAGGTGCGGCGGCGGGTCGTCCTGGAACGGTACCGGGAGGTGCTCGAGCTGCTCTACTCCGAGAGGATGTGATGGCCGCTGGCGAGAAGATCCTGATCATCGTGCCGACTTACAACGAGAAGGAGAATCTGCCTCTCCTGGTGGGCCAGGTGCTCGAGGTGGTTCCGCAAGTGGAGATCCTGGTGGTGGATGACAACTCGCCCGACGGAACCGGGGAGCTTGCCGACGGGCTGGCACAGAAGGACAAGCGGATCCATGTGCTGCACCGGGCGGGCAAGCAGGGGCTCGGCAGGGCCTATGCCGCGGGGTTCAAGTGGGCCATCGCCAATGGCTACGACCTGATCTTCGAGATGGACTGCGACTTCTCGCACCGGCCGGAGCACCTGCCGGAGTTCCTGGACGCGGCCCGGGATGCGGACCTGGTGCTCGGGAGCCGCTACATCAAGGGGGGCGGGACCCAGGGTTGGGGGCTCAGCCGCAAGATCATCTCCGGGGGAGGCAACCTGTATGCCCGCACCGTGCTGGGACTTCCGTACCGTGATCTCACCGGCGGGTTCAAGTGCTTCCGGCGCCACGTCCTCGAGGCATTGGACCTCGACAACCTGCTGTCATTCGGCTACTGCTTCCAGATCGAGCTGACCTTCCGCACGCACCGCAAGGGGTTCCGGATCAAGGAGATCCCGATTCTCTTCCCTGACCGCACCCGAGGGCAGTCGAAGATGTCGGGCAAGATCTTCAAGGAGGCTTTCTTTACTGTGTGGAAGCTGAGGGGGGCGAGGTAGGCAGCCGGCCCGCTCCGAAGAGCAGGCCGGCCTCAAGTCGATGTCAGATCTTCGTTACGTTGACGGCCTTCGGGCCCTTGGGGCCCTGCTCGATCTCGAAGCTGACCCGGTCACCCTCGTGGAGGGTGCGGAACCCGGAATCCTGGATGGCAGAGTAGTGCACGAACACGTCGCTGCCGTCCTCGGAGGTCAGAAATCCAAAACCCTTCGACTCATTGAACCACTTCACTGTTCCCTTCGCCATTGCCTGTTTCTCCTTTCTGCAACTGAGACGAAAACCTGGTAACTGCCGGTAAACTGCCATCTCCGATTGGGCTGGTTCCAGACCGCCAGGAAGGTGGACACCCGGACATACCGCTGGGTAAAGTACGCTTTCCGCTCGCAGATGTCAAACAATTTCGCGGATCCCCAAATCGTCCGCGTCTCATGAGGGTCCCCGCGAGCACGGTGACGATGACGGCCAGTAAGCGCCGAATCATGGGGCGGGAGGTCGTCATCGCAGTCACCAACCTCTGCGAACGCGGTGTTGACAAGCGCACGGCTCCGGTGGAGACTCAGCTCGACATGCCGGTGAGGCAGGGGGGGTGTTGGTTCGGTCCCGCTAGCGTCCTGCCATGCGACGGGGCCCTGACTGCCAACTCGAAGGAGGGGTACCTTGTTCCGTGGAGCCAAAGCTCGAGGTCTTGTTGTGGGTGTTGCAGTAGGTCTGTGCGTGGCGCTGTCCGGATGCGGCAAGAGCGGACCGGATGGAGCCGCTCCCGGTGCCCCCATTCCCGAAATGCAGGTGGCAATCGACGGGTGGTTGGAGCAACACGGGGCTGCGGTCCGCTCCCAGCGCGATCACCTGCTCGCGATCTACGCCAAGGCGAAGTCCGTCCCGTCTCCGGTGGCGGATACCAAGGTCGATGCGGCCGACCTCCTGTTCCACAATACGTCCCCGTTCAAGGACAAGCAGGTGGCCGGTGCCAACGCAGAGATCCTGGCTCTCGAGAAGGCGAGGGACCCTGATGCTCTTCCGGCCGAAGGGGAGCTCCGCGTCCCGGCATCGACCGAGTTCCTCCGCGTCCTCGAATTGGCCGCGCAGGAACGGAATTCCCTCCTCAACCAGTCGCTCGACCCCATCGAGCAGCAGGTGGAGAGCAAGCTCAAGTGGCTGGACCGCGAATCCTCCAAGCTCCTGGGCCTCAAATACGTCGTGCTCCTCCGCCAGACCGAGTACGTCCCGCCCGAGTTTGCAGGGAAGAGCTTCCTGTCCGGCCTCTACCGGGCGGATGCGCTGGTCTTTCGGGTGGCTGACGAGACCCTGGTCGGCACGGTGTCGGTGGGGGTCAGGAACAAGGCTCAGGTCATGACGAAGTTCTCGCTCAAGAATGGCAGCGACGCGAAGGACGCGCTGAAACGGGATCTGGAAGACGGTATCCGCCCGGTCACGGTGGCCGACGTCTTGAAGGCGATGAAGTAGGCGGAAGGACGGCTCGGGAGGGAAGCGGCGGTGCAGGGGAGGACGTGGCACATGAGTGCCGTGCGACTCATGCTGATGACCGATTAACCGCGCCCGGCCGGTCAGGCTCGTGATTCCCGAAACAGGATTCAGAACCGGTACCCGACCGCAGCCGTCACGACCGGCGTGTGCACGTAGGTGGTGTAGGTGTCGTTGAGGTAGTCCTCCCCTTCCTGCTCGAGGGCGGCCACCCCGTCCCTTGCCTTCTTGCCGGCCGGCTGGAACCTGGCCTCGACCCACGTGCTCGATCCCACCGTGAACGCCCCTCCAAGTGCGGCCCGCACCGTCCAGTGCTCGCCGACGAGCCACATCCAGCCCAGCTCGAAATCCACCATGTGCAACGCGCTCGACACGTCGAAACCGCGCTGCGAGTCCCCGCTCCCCTCGGGCACCTCCTTGCCGGTCACCGCCTCCAGCACGGCCACCCCGGTCACGCCGCCGCCCAGAGCGGCAAGCGTGTAGCCCACGGCAAAGTAGAAGCCGGCACCGCGAAACGGCTGCCATCCACCTCGGAACCTGCAGACCAGAGCGCTCTCCAGCGACGACTCGACCAGGTCCGCTGTGTCCTGCGGGTAGCCCGAGTCCTCGAACAGTGCCACAAGGAGCTGGTTGGTCCCATCCAGATACGGGGAGGGCATCCATCCCAGGCTCGACGCGGCGAACAGCCGGTAGGGCCCCCCCACCACGATGCCGGCTCCGGCATGCAGGGGGTACTCGGTAAGCAACTCGGGACGCGCTGACCACTCCCCCGCAGCCGCCGGCCCGGGTTCCGCCGCAACAACCAAAGACGCCGCCACGACCACCGCCACTGCCGGAACCGCCATTCTCAGGCCCATGCAAAGACCTCCGTCCAGACCGATCCAGGTTACCACAATGGCAGAGCCATGCAACGGCCTGCAGCGGGCTTCCCGGACGGCCTGGCTCAGAGGCCAGGACCGCATGGAGGGACGGGCCGCGCTCAGGGTGAGTGCGGGCATCACCTTGACTTCCATGCGCGCGCGTGTATGGTTCGACGGTTTGCTTGGAGGGACCGGCCCTTGAGAGTGGGGATCGACAGAATGGGGCTCGCTTTTCCGGCATGGAGGGTCTCCTGCCGGGAGCTCGCTGCGGCACGAGGGGTGGCCCCGGACAAGGTGGCCCTGGGGCTCGGCATGGAATCCTTTGGCGTTCCCATGCCCTGGCAGGATGCCGTGACCCTGGCGGCCGATGCCGTCGATGACCTCGTGGCACAGGGGGTGGACCTGACGCAGGTCGGCCGGATCGTGGTCGCGACCGAGTCGGCACTGGATGGTTCGAAGCCGGTGGCTGCCTGGCTGCACGGGATGTTCGGGCTGCGCGACGACTGCGAGGCCTTCGACGTGAAGTTCGCCTGCGTGGGGGGCGCGTATGCCCTCCTGGACTGCCTGCGATTCGTGCAGTCGACGGGAAGCGTGGCCCTCGTGGTGGCCACGGACATCGCCCTGTACGGGCCCGACGGGTCGGCCGAGTGCACGCAGGGAGCCGGTGCCGCAGCGCTCCTCCTGACGCAGGCTCCGGGGTTGCTGGCCGTCGACCCGGGGTGCACGGGAACCCACTCGCGTGACGTCGATGACTTCTACCGGCCGTTCGGCCGGATGTCCGCTGTGGTCAAGGGGCGCAAGTCGGTGGAGTGTTATCTGGCCGGGTTGGAGGCCGTGGCCCGCTACCGGGCTCGGTTTGCCCCGCACGGACTGCTGCAAGGTGCGGTGGACCGGATGGTGTTCCACGTCCCGTACCCCGGGCTGCCGAGAAAGGCCCTTGCCCGGCTGCTCCAGTCGGAGGCGGTGGCCGAACCCTCTGCCCGGCGGCTGGCGGAGGGGGTCGAGTGGTCGGTGCTTCCTTCCCGTTTCGCTGGCAACACGTACACGGCTTCGCTCTTCGTGGCGTTGGCGGGGCTGTTGTCCGGCCTTGCCGGGGGGAGCGGAGAGCATGGCGAGGCCGGGGCGGGGCTTGGCGGAGTCAGGGTCGGGATGTACTCGTACGGCTCCGGTTCGGGCGCCAAGTTCTTTGTGGGGGAGCTTCAGGGCAGTGCGCAATCGGTGAGGCACGTGGTTTCCCGGGTTGCGGCGCTGCCTGCCTTGCCTTTGCTGAGCGTGGCGGAGATGGAGCATGTGTTCTATCGGCGGGAGATCCTGTCCGGGATTGCTTCCGGACCGGGGTGGCGACTGGCCCACGAGGACGAGACGGGGTACAGGCGCTACTCTCGGGGGTGCTGAGAGGAGCTTGCGAGGGGGAAGATGTCGCAGGAAATACCGGGATTGCTGACAGGAAAAGCACACAAGGGGGACCCCAAGCCCCCGGTGGGTATCGGGCCGGTCACGGACGGGGCGAGCCGTCCGGCCGCCACGCAGGACAAGGGTGCACCGTCGTCGGCTGCCGAGCTGCCGGCAACGGGCTCGGCCCCTGCGCACGAGAAAGGGGAGCTGGCGCTGGCCTCGACGGCCGCCGGGGCCCGGGGACGCCGCGTGGAGACCGCAGAGAGCATGGCCCGCCAGCAGCGGGAGATCTCGGTATCCGAGTTCTTCTCGAAGAACCGCCATCTCCTCGGGTTCGACAACCCGAGAAAGGCACTGCTGACCGCGGTCAAGGAGGCGGTGGACAACTCGCTCGATGCTTGCGAGGAGGCTGCGATCCTGCCGGACCTGGACATCGAGATCCGGGATCTCGGGAACGACCGGTTCCGGGTCCTGATCCGGGACAACGGACCGGGTATCGTGCGGGGGCAGATTCCGAACATCTTCGGCAAGCTGCTGTACGGTTCCAAGTTCCACCGCCTGAAGATGAGCCGTGGGCAGCAGGGCATCGGCATTTCGGCGGCCGGAATGTACGGACAGCTGACGACGGGCAAGGGGATCCTCGTGATCACCCGCACGTCGCCCCGAAAGCCCGCCCAGTTCATGGACCTTCGCATCGATACCAAGAAGAACCGGCCTGAGATTCTCCGGGAAGGCGAGGTGGTCTGGGAATCGGACCACGGGACCGAAGTGACCCTGGAACTGTCCGGCAAGTACCAGCGGGGACGGCAGTCGGTGGACGAGTACGTCCGGCAGACCGCAGTGGCCAACCCGCACGTCCGCATCCGCTACCGGGCCCCGGATGGCGCAGTCACCCTGTTCGACCGCTCCACGGATCAGCTCCCGCCGCCCGTCGAGGCGATCAAGCCGCACCCGCACGGCGTCGAGCTCGGCGTGCTCCAGGTCATGCTCAAGGACTCCCACGCCCGCAGCCTGCAGGCCTTCCTCCAGCAGGAGTTCTCCAGGGTCTCGGCTCGAGTGGCCGAGCAGATCTGCGAGAAGGCGGCTCTGAGCCCCCGGGCGTACGTCAGCCGGGTGAACCGGAACCAGGTGGAACAGCTCTTGAAGGGCATTGCCGAAACGAAGATCATGGCACCGCCGACCAACTGCGTGGCGCCGATCGGGGAGGCACAGCTCATCAAGGGGCTCGAATCCGTTGTGCCGGCCGCGTTCTACGCGTCCACGACCCGGCCGCCGGCGGTGTACCGGGGTAATCCCTTCATCATCGAGGCTGCGCTGGCCTATGGAGGGGAGGGACAGGAGGGGGACCAGCCGGCCCGCCTGTTCCGGTTTGCCAACCGCGTGCCGCTCCTTTACCAGCAGGGCGGGTGCTGCAGTGCCCTGGCGGCCACACACGTGAACTGGAAGAACTACGGGGTACAGCAGCCGCGGGGCTCGTTGCCGGTGGGGCCGCTCACGATCGTGGTCCACATGGCCAGCGTGTGGGTCCCGTTCACCTCGGAATCCAAGGAGGCCATTGCCTCCTACCCGGAAATCGAGGAGGAGATGACGCTGGCACTCCAGGAGTGCGGACGCAAGCTCCGCATCTTCCTCTCCCGCAAGAAGCGGGATGCCGAGCAGGATCGCAAGCGCAACTACATCCAGATCTACCTGCCGCACATCGGCGTGGGGCTGAAGGACCTGGTCGGCTTGTCGGAGGATGAGGAAGAGCAGGTGGTGAGGACGCTCGAGACCCTGTTGGAGCGGGCCCGGGACTAAGGGCCCGCGACGAAATGAGTTGCGTGGCACCGAGGGCGGCGGCCGAATGCAGCAAGTTGTTTCGTCTCGGGTCCTAAGAATGAGGGAGCACATGGCAGCCAGGAAATTGCGAACGAGCAGGGAGAATGAAGAGCCTGAGGACGAAGCGCTCGCCGCGGATTCAGGCGAGGATGAAGTGGTCGAGGATGACGTGCTCGAAGATTCCGTCGTGGAGGATGAGCTCCTGGAAGGGGACGAGATCGTGGAAGCGGACGTGGTGGAAGACGAAGACGGCCGCTCCGCCCCGTCCCGTCCGGACCTCGAGCGCACGCCGGCCCTGGATCGCCTGGTTGCAATCGGCCGCACCATGCACGAGCAGGTCCGCCGAGGGACCCGCCCGCACCTGACCGTCCCGATACGGGCACTGTCGAACGTGAGCTTCTCGACCCGGCGCGGCTACTTCGTCATGGGAACCAAGAGGGCGAGACGGACGCTGTCCTACCAGACGGTCAAGCCGTTTGCCCAGACCGTGCGGCTGATGGCCTTTGCCAAGCACCTCATCGAGACCGAGGACTTCGCCTCGAAAAGAGAGGTGTACTACACGTCCAAGGGCAGCTCGAAGAAGAGCGTGGCCGGCGACCGGGGCAAGGCCGGGTGGGGGCCGGCAGGATTCCAGGAGCAGTCCGAATCCGATGCCATCATGGATGACATCGAGGCTATGGCCGGCGTCAACCGGGAGCAGCTCGGCTTCATCCCGGCCGAGCAGAACGGGTCGGTTGCCGGCAACCTGATCGTCGTGGATACCGACCCGTCGACCGGCCAGCCCATCGAGATCGATTGCACCCGCTTCGGTCGGGGCAGCTACTCGATTCCGTCGAGAGTCGAAGGCATCCGTTTCAAGACCGACGCCAAGTTCATCCTGGCCGTCGAGACCGCGGCGCTGTTCGAGCGTCTCAACGGACATGCGTACTGGCGAACGGCCGGGTGCATCATCGTGGCCATGGGCGGTGTGCCCACCCGGGCCAATCGGCGCTTCGTGCGGATGCTGTCCGATGCCTGTAACCTCCCAGTCTACGTGTTCACCGACGGTGACCCGTACGGATACTGCAACATCTACCGGACGATGAAGGTCGGGTCGGGCAATGCGGCATCGGTCAACGAGTTCTTCTGCGTGCCTCGTGCCAGGCTGATCGGGGTGACTCCGCAGGACATCACGGACTACGATCTGCCCACGCATCCCCTGGATGACAAGGACCGGAAGCGGGCGCTCGATGCCATCAAGAACGACCCGTTCATCCAGAAGAGCAAGAACTGGGTCGATGCGCTCAAACAGATGCTCGAAATGGGGGTCCGCGTCGAGCAGCAGGCGTTTGCCGCCCGGGGGCTCAACTATGTGTTGGAAACGTATCTGCCGCAGAAGCTGAAGCGGCCGGATCTGATGCTGCCGTGACCGTCGGATCGGCGCTGTCTGCGGTGTTGCTCGGTCGCCGGCTCACTGCGACGTAGCTTGGGCTACGCCTCGTTCGCCCGGCTCGGTCGCGCCTTGCAGCCAGCACCGCTGCGCCGGTCACAAAGACCGGACCGTCGGATAGGCGCTGTGTTGGGTTGTCCGAGCGGGACCATCTGAACTATACTGATGCGCAACACGGAGGTGCCCATGTTGAGATGGCATGCCATGTGCCTGGTTGCTGTTGCTGTCGCCGCTTGCAGCGGAGGGGCCGGAAACCCGGCGGATACTGCGCCGGAGGCGGGGAAGGCCGACCTGTCGGGTGAGACCGGGGCACTGGAAACGCGGGGCCAGCCGGATGTCCCCGGGCTTCAGGACGCGCCGCCGGTCGGTGAGGTCGTACCGGATGGAGCGGGGCCCTCCGATGTGGGCGATGCAGCGGGCCTGGACCTGCCGGACGCGTTGCAGGACGTGCCGCAGGACGCGGCGCCGGCTGCCCCTCCAGGGGCCGAGTTCGACCGTTTCTGCCAGGGGAAGAGCTGGGAAGCGACGCTGACCCCGGCCACGGTGGGCAAGCTGTCCGGAACGTACCTCGGGGTCTACAAGGACTTCCCGGCAGGCACGATGGAGATGTCGAAGTTCGTGCCGCTGCATCCGTTCCGGGTGGACACGATCCGGGTGGCCTTTGCCGGGAGCGGCAAGGCTCGACTGCGGCTGCTGACCACCTTCGGGCGCTCGTACCCGGGAGGCTATCCGGACATCAGCCAGCCCGAAGTGAACCTGACCGAGGCCATCAACCTGGAGCTGACCGAGGCCAACCCGGAGGAGTTCATCGAGATCGACGTGTCCAACCGAGGCATCTACCTGCTGCCCACGCAGCACTATGCGCTCGTGTACCACCATTTCGGGACTGAGCCGTTCCTGGCCGTCGAGTCGGTGGCCGAAGGGGAGTATTCCCGAGGGCTCATCCTGGTTCCCAAACAGTTCGAGCCGTACGGCATCGACGGGAACTACCGGATGGAGCTGGTGGGGCAGTATTTCTGCTCGTGGGAGGATGGGAACCGCTGGTTCGGCTCGGACATCGACCAACCGTTCGACCTGGACGGGGCCACCTGGGCCGCGTTTGGCGACCTGGACAACGATGGACACGATGACGTCGTCATGTCGGCGGGGGGACCGACCGCGTACCTGGGGGATGGAAAGGGGCAATTCACCAAGGCCGATCCGCCCCTGTTCCCGGAGGCAGCCAAGTACTCGAACATGACGGTGCTGGGGGACCTGGACAACGATGGTGACGAGGACGCGTTTGCTCCCACATGGATTGGCTGGGACGGCGATGGCGACAAGGTTACCATCATCGACGGCGACTGCAATGACGGCGATGCCACGATTCACGCCGGAGCCGAAGAGGTGCCGGACAACGGGATCGACGATGATTGCGACGGGGTTGCGGACGATGGCCTGTCGACGGACGACGGCGATCTGGATGGTGTCAGCATCGCCGATGGTGACTGCAACGACGTGCGAGCAGACATCTACCCCGGGGCTCCGGAGGTACCGGATTCCGCTGACAATGATTGCGACATGCTGGTCGACGAGGACTTCCCCAACCGGGTGCTGCTGAACGAGGGGAAGGACGGATTCGTCGTCGTCCCCGATTCTGGAGTCGAGACGCTGGATCCCACCGGTGCTTCTGCCATGGGGGATGCCAATGGGGACGGATTCCTGGACGTGTACTGGGGCAACTGGCTTCTTCACTACCCGGACTCCCCGGCGGTTCCGGACCGGTTTGCCCTGGGCAACGGAGACGGCACATTTATCGACGTCACCGAGGCAGCGGGGCTCGTGCCGCCGGACTTCAAGCCGTGCTACGGCGTGACGTTCGTGGATTACAACCTGGACGGGCTCCAGGACATCTGGGTGGGGAATTACCAGCTCAACCCGAACTTCCTCTGGGAAAACCAGGGGGACGGCACATTCCTCGACGTGGCCGACGAGGTCGGTGCGGCACATGACTCCATAGGCTACATGTCGGGCCACACGTACGGCGGGGACTTCGCCGACATCGACAACGACGGCGACCTGGACCTGTTCGAGCCGAACCTGGCACACCCGCGCACCATGCCAGACTCGGACCGCAGCCGCATGCTCATCAACCAGGGACCTCCCGATTTCAAGTTCGTGGACAAGGCCCCGGAGCTGGGCTTCATCTACGACGAAGGGGACGTGAACGCTGCGTTTGCCGACTATGACAACGACGGTGATCTCGACCTGATCCTTGCCACGCTGTACACGGGGCACTACTCCAAGTTCTACCGCAACGACGGTGCTGCCGGCTTCGTGGACATCACCTACGAGACCGGGACCGCGGTGCACGATGCAATCGGGGCCTGCTGGTCGGACGTGGACGAGGATGGGGACGTGGATCTGCTGCTGGCGGACCGTGAGGGGGCGCAGCACAACCAGCTCTTCATCAACCGGGTCGGGCAGGACCTGCCGTTCGTGCAGTTGAAGCTCCAGGGGACGACCTCGAACCGGAGCGGTATCGGGGCCCTCGTGAAGCTGACGAGCGGCTCGGTCACGCAGATGCGGGAGGTCAAGGGCGGTGGCCGCCACATGAATGCGCAGGATTCCCGCATCGTGCACTTCGGCCTGGGCAAGGCGGGCGCCATCGACCAGGTGACGGTGCGCTGGGTAGGGGGCAAGACCGAAACCTTTGGCGGCATCGAGCCCATGCATCGGTACAAGCTGGTCGAGGGTACCGGCAAGGCCGAGAAGATCTGGTAGCCGCGCCAGCGGCCCTTCAACACCGTTGCCAGGGATCAGCGTGGATGCCGCGCCAGCGGCCCTTCAGACCACTACAGTGGGATCGTGCGCGGGCGAAGCCCGCAACGGCCTCTCTTCCCTCGGCACATCCGCAGGCGCGGGCGCCCGCGGCGTAGTAAAAAATGTCGGGGCGACTGGATTTGAACCAGCGACACCCAGACCCCCAGTCGGCTTGCGACGAAGTGATCGCACACCAGCAATCCGGGGCAGACCGAGTAATATGGCCGTTCCGATAAACACGAACGACTTCGGCGACCTTAGGGGTTCCTCGGCCTGCTTCGGGTTGCTGGTGGACGAAAAGTGGACACTGCACGACGCGCCGGACATGGACGCGCCCCCGCCAAGCAAAAAAAAGGGCTGTGACATTGCCACAGCCCACGAAACTGACAAGGCTCGCAGTGAGAGCAGGCCTGCGCTACATGGCATCCCCGCTCTGGTGCAGCATCGCGAGGCGCCAAGCACTAGACCGAACCCTCCGCCAACGGCAGGTTCAGCCCGCTTGATGGAGAAGCCGAGTCCAGGACAACAAGGTCTAGAAAACGGCAGCCCCAGGAGGAACTGGTATGGTGCGCGGCCCCCCGGGGAGGTTGACATTCGAGTTGTCGAGGAAACAGTTAGCAATCTCGTCGCGAATGTCAGGTAATACGAACTCGTCCTCTGTCAATAATCGAGTATGCCGTATACTCAGTCCACCAAGATCCAACCGCTCTCCTTTCAAGAGCAAGGCCCCAAATTCCCGAAGAGGAGCGGCACCAATAATCGAATAAGGCAAGTCAGCAACATACACAGCATACGCACGACCAAACAGAACGTTCTGGCTCAAATACGGATCCCAGAACTCAAACCGCCCAAGAAAACGACGGGCAATCAAAGGAGTCCTCATGAACGGAATGGACAACTGTGCTTTGCTCAGCTCGTCCAGCTTCGGAGGATCAAGACCTACCTGCCGATAGCTGCGCACATAAGAACGAGAGTCAATGATGGTGAACGGAAAGCATGGCATAAGACGAAATAGTACATCCTGGTGCACAAAGCCCTGGTTGTGTCCGATCGGGTTTAGCGTTACATTGCAAACGGTAAGCTGTTCGAAAGTTTCGTCCATAAGTGTCGCGGCTATCATAGCGTCACTCCAACTCGTTCTTGTCAATGAACTGGATAACGAAATCCTTTTCAATTGCCGCACCGAATTCGGCCAGCAACATGGAAAGCAGCGTGTCAAAGGAGTAATCGCTTCTTATCGTGGACTTTCCGTCAGTTCCAATCCGAACGGCTACATAGTGTCCGCCGAAATCGGTCCGCAACGATGTGCGGTTCGCCACGAAGTACGCCGAGGCGAGACCTTTGACAATACCAGCCCTCTCCAATGGAGCCATTTCAGCATCCTTCTTCATAGCAGCACCCTCCCGACAAGGGGGTCGCACGATTGCGACCGCCTTTGCGGGAGGCTGCCAGACCGGAGCTTCTGGAATCTGGAGCGGTCGTACGACGCCGAACGACATGACTGGTTGTCCTCTTGCGTCTACGACCGGGATAGCGTTGACCGCCGCCCGTTTCGCCCCTTCAGGGCCAATGTATCGAACGTAGTACGTCGCCTTCCGACAGGACATTGTCTTGTCGGAGAATGCCTCTTCCGCCTCGGGGATTGATTCGCTGCACATGGAAGAAGTGAACGGAGCATTAATTATTCTATCTCGAATGTCGGGGTGAAGCATCGCCCTGAATAGATCATTTGTCTCAAGAAGGAGTCTATTCGAAGCAGCGAGGCCCCACGCAAAATCACGAAAAACAATCTTTTTTAGGCAGTTCAGCTCGGAAAGAGTGGCAAACGGTCTTGGCCAGATGGTGTCGGCGATATGGCGACTGTAGTGTTTCTCGAATACTTCGGCTCGTTTTTTTGCGTACCAAGTGAGGCTCTGGCGAAGTTTTCTGGCACGAGAGCTATTACCCGCCGCCTCGGGGACCTTTGATTTAAAGAAGTCAAGATAAATATCCCGATCTGTTATGCGTCTGAGCATCCTGCCTTGTCTGAGGAGAAGATGTCTTGTCGGGATGAGTCCTATAAGGGCGAAAACATCAGCCTCTCTGTCTTGTCTGGAGTACTCATGGAATAGATTGCTGTAATGGTATCTTGGCGCGTCGGAGTTTAGGCGATGTTGAATATGCAGGTGCCAATGTCCTATTTCGTGAAGAATTAGAAAAAGTCTAAAGTACGGGTGTATTGTGCCGGATTGAACGAAAATTTCTGCGGACGGCGGTGAGTTGTGATCGTTGTCAACGACAAGGATAGCTGACAGGACTGCGAGTCGCTCAACGTTGTGAACAGTGATTGGCGACGTCATGGTTGAGAGGCCTTGGAGGATGCCGTCGAGGGACTCAGCGGTAAGAGGATCCCAGTCGTAAGGAAAGTTCTTCGCCGCGAAGCTCTCGATTTCCGTGGAAAGACTTGTTTCGGTACTTATTTCATCTTCGTAGAGCTCACCAGCGCGGAGTTGGTCGACTGCGGAAGTTACATAAGTAGAGACTTCCGAAAATTCGAGGGCGGCGAGGAAGGCGTCGTCCGGAATTGCGGAAATCTGCGAGTTAATCGAAGGTAGGCGGGGAAAGGTGTAAAATGCCTTGACGCGGCCTGTGCGGTTGTGGTCGGTTCGATAGCGAGCTATTTGAGCCAGGGCGACCGCATCGGCCTTAAGTTGTTCGTATCGTGAACTTCCGAGCGTGAGAGTGATATTGGCGTCTACCATGTCGCTCGCCTCATGTACTGGGCACTGTTTCTTGCTCATTAAGGGCGTCTTGCCGCCCGCTATCATCATAGCAGAGTGCGGGGGACGTAGCAAATCGCCCCCGCACGCACTCAGGTGAATGCGGCGCGTGTCTTGGGCGACATGGGGATATGGGGGGTGTGGCCAGCAGGGGGAGGGGCGTCTTGTGAGAGCAGACAGGGGATTGATGGAAAGGGCGGATCGGCGAATCTGTCGCGCTGGATGGGCCGGTGGGAAAGCGGCCCAAAAAACGGATAGTGCACACCGGCCATTCCAGGTAGAGGTACCGGGGACAGGAGAGCGAATTGAGCATCCCGGAAGGCGGACAATGGGTACTCAGGACTCCGGGTGTGCGCACGAAAGTTGACAGCATTTCGTCCTGTCGCTGGCGCTGGAATCATCTTGCCTGTGCCTTCCTCGTCATACTGTAACTTGTCCAGGATGCCATTTTGCTGGCTCGTGTTGACCCCCATCAGGCTAGTTTCTGGCGAGGTTCGGGGATAGCGTCAGGATGTGTGAGGAAAGGGCGGGGGCCCGACCTCACGTAGTGTGAGCGCTTTGCCGAGCTGGGCCGCCTGCCCCCTTCTGCTAGGACGGGGGCGATGGTAGCCGATCTTCTGCGGGATGCCAAATTCTGGGAGATGCTGTTGGGGTTCGACAGGGAGCTGGCGGCGGCGTGCCGTGCGGCGATGTGCCCGTTCTGCGGGGGTGCGCTGTGCGACGGGAGATACTCCCGCAAGCCTCGGGGCGGGCCTGCGACGATGCCGGAAGCATGCGGGTTTCGGTTCAGCCTGTGCTGCGGACGGGCGGGTTGCCGGCGTCGGACGCTGCCGGGTTCGTGTCTGTACATGGGGGCCCGTGTGTACCTGGGCGGGGTGATCCTCCTGGCGGTGATGCTGGCGCAGGGCCGGACGGAGGGGACGGCGGTGCGGAAGGCGATGGCATTGTCGGGGGCGGACCGTCGGACGGTGAAGCGGTGGATCGAAGACTTCCGGTGGCGGTTCCCGGCCAGCCCGGGATGGCGTCGATTGCGTGGGCAGGTGGATGCGTCCGTCCGGGACGAGGATCTTCCCGGCGGGCTGGTACGGCGTTTTCTCGATGCGTCCGTGACGGAATGGGCGGGACTGGCGGCGTGCCTGCGATTCCTGTCAGGTGCGTGGGCAGGTTGAACGAGGCTTGGGATGGGGAAAACGGAGATGCGCGAAGTACGCTCCTGGAGTGTGGGAGGGAACTGACATAGAAGGCTCCCAGGGACGGAGGAGGGCGTGTCGGTGGTCGATAGGCCGAGCCGTCCGAGAGGAGCCGTGGATGAAGACGGAGACGGATGGAGGATGCGATGGATGGGCGCTGCTGCGCTTCTCGATCATCGGGGGTCTGCTGGCCAGCCCCCCGGAGCGGGGCAGGCTGAAGGCCGCCTTCGAGGAGTTGTCACGGCGTCGGTATCGTCACCCGACGCAGGACGGGGAATCTGTGTGCTTCGGGGCCTCGACCATCGAGCGGTGGTACTACGAGGCGAAGGAAGCGGCGGACCCGATTGCGGCGCTGGTGCGGAAGGTCCGGTCTGATGCCGGGCAGACCCCGGCGATGAGCCCGGCCTTGCTGGCGGCGCTGCTCGAGCAGTATGCGGCGCACAAGCGATGGAGTTACCAGCTCCATGCCGACAACCTGGCGGCGCTGGTGGAGGAGAACGCGGAGCTGGGGCCGATGCCGTCGTATGCGACGGTGTGTCGGCGGATGAAGGAGCGGGGCCTGCGTCCGCAGCGCGGTGCGCCCGCTCGTCCCACGGCGGGGCAGCAGAAGGCCCTGGAGCGGCTGGAGAAGAGGGAGGTCCGCGGCTTCGAGGCGGAGTACGTGCTGGGGCTTGTGCACCTCGACTTCCACGTGGGCAAGCGCCGGGTCGTCGATGCGCAGGGTCGATACCACAGCCCGGTGGCGCTGGCGGTGGTGGATGACCGGTCCCGACTGTGCTGCCACATGCAGTGGTATCTGGCGGAGTCTGCGGAGAACCTGATCCATGGCCTGTGCCAGGCGTTTGCCAAGCGGGGGCTGCCCCGTGCCCTGATGACGGACAACGGGAGCGCCATGCTGGCGCACGAGACGACAGGCGGGCTGGCCCGGCTGGGCGTGCTGCACGCCACCACGCTGGCGCATTCGCCTTACCAGAATGGGAAGCAGGAGGCGTTCTGGGGAAGTGCCGAAGGCCGGCTGATGGCGATGCTGGAGAAGGTGGATCCGCTGCCCCTGTCCTTCCTGAACCAGGCCACGCAGGCGTGGTGCGAGATGGAGTACAACCGGAAGGCGCACTCCGAGACCGGCGAGCTTCCCCTCGACCGGTTTCTGGAGGGACCGTCGGTGGCGAGGAGTGCGCCGGATGCGGAGATGCTGCGACAGGCATTCTGTGCGCAGGAGGTCCGTACGCAGCGTCACAGTGACGGCACGGTGACGCTGCTGGGGGTCCGCTTCGAGATCCCGTCGCAGTACCGGCATGTCCGCAAGGTGCATGTGCGGTACCGGACATGGGACCTGAGCAGCGCCTACCTGGTGGCCCCGCGGACCGGAGTCGTGCTTGCACGGCTTTTCCCGCAGGACAAGACCCGCAACGCGGACGCCCGGCGGCGGACGCTGCCGGAGTGTGCGCTCCCTGGGGCGCCCACTTCGGAGCAGTCGCCTGCGGACCCGGTGCCGCCGCTGATGCGGCGGCTGCTCGAAACGTATGCGGCCACCGGTCTGCCGCCCGCCTATCTGCCCAAGGAGGAGAACGATGAGTAGGATGAACACGCTGTCTCTGTATGGCCTGAAGCACAACCCCTTCCTGCCGGATGTGCCGGCCGAGGCGCTGTGGAAGCCTGCGGTCGTGGAGCACTTCCTGTCGCGGGTGGAAGCACTGGTGGAGACGGGGGGCTTTGCACTGCTGACCGGGGAGCCGGGGCAGGGCAAGTCCAAGGTGCTGCAGCTTCTGGCGCAGCGGCTGGAAGGGGCCGGTGACGTGACGGTGGCCGTCATGGAGCGGCCGCAGAGCCGGCTGACCGACTTCTACCGAGAGCTGGGCGAGCGTTTCGCCGTCAACCTCTCCATCAACAACCGCTACGGCGGTTTCAAGGCGCTGCGGGCCCGATTTCGGACCCACATCACCGAGACCCTGCAGCGGCCCGTGCTGCTGCTGGACGAATGCCAGGAAGCGTTGGACGACTGCCTCAACGAGATCAAAGCCTTGAGCAGCCACTACTTCGACTCGAGGTCCCTGCTCACGGTCATTCTCTGCGGAGACACGCGCTTCCCGAACCGGCTCGCGAGCCGGGATCTGCTCCCCCTCGGCACGAGGGTCCGGGTCCGTCTAACCCTTGCCCCGTGGGACCGAGAGGCCCTGGCCGACTTCCTCGACCATGCCCTGGAGCAGGCAGCAGCGCCGCACCTGATGACCCCGGAGCTCAAAGCCACCCTGTGCGACCATTGCGGCGGCAACCTCCGGGTGCTTTCCAATCTGGCCGCCGACCTCCTGGCTCTCGGTGCGGAGCGCAAGCTCCCCCGCCTCGACGAGAACCTCTACATCGAGATGGCCACGCCGACCGCAAGGCCCAGGCCAAAGCGGCCCACCGCAGCCGGGAGGGAGGCATGAACCCCTTCCCCGTGCAACGGGCGCACACGCTCACCGCCACGCCGCCGGACCGACGCTGGCTCATTGAGGATCTCTGGGGCGACGAGGCCGTCGGAATCGTCGGAGGGGAGCCCAAGTGCGGGAAGTCGCTCCTGGCGCTGGACATGGCCGTCGCCGTCGCTTCGGGACAGCCCTGTCTCGGCCGCTTCCATGTGCGTCGAACGGGCCGCGTGCTGCTCTATGCGGCCGAGGACTCGCTGCCCATCGTCCGGCAACGCCTGGAGGGCGTCGCCCGCCACGGCGGTCTCGACCTGGCCGACCTCGACATCTGGCTCATTACCGCACCGGCCGTGCGACTCGATGTGCCGGAGCACCGACAACGGCTGACCGCCACCGTCGAAACCCTCAAGCCCGTCCTGCTCGTCCTCGACCCCTTTGTCCGCCTCCATCGCATCGACGAGAACGCCAGTGCAGAGGTCGTCCCCCTGCTGGCATTTCTCCGGGACCTGCAGCGCCAGTTTCACTGCTCGGTCCTCATCGTCCACCACGCCCGTAAGGGGGCTGCCGGCGTCCGCGCCGGGCAGGCCCTGCGCGGAAGCTCGGAATTCCACGCCTGGGCCGACGCCGGGATCTTCCTGCGCTGGCATCGCGACAGCCTCGTCCTCTCCATGGAGCACAGGGCACATCCCGCCATCCCCGACCTTGCCCTCCGTCTCCACGTCGACGGCAACGACGTCGCCCTCGTCATCGACGAAAACCCCCAGCCTGAACCTGAACTCCCCGCCGTCCCTGAGCCACAGCGCATCCTCGATGCTCTCGGCCAACTCGCACAGCCGGTCTCCGTACGATGTCTTCGTGAGCACTGCCGGATGAAGACCGCCTCGGTCTGCGATCTCCTCAACGAACTCAAACTCGAAGGCAAGGTCGTCAACTCGCCTGCCGGATGGTCCCTCGCCCCGCCTCCACCACCGTTTCCCGTTTCCCACAACCCTTAACACCAGCCGGGAAACACCCCTCGGGAAACACCCTCCCCCTCCGCCCCACAGCCTCGAACACCCTGATGACCGGAACATCAACTACCGTGCGTACGCTCATCGTGTTTCACCAACGGGGATTGATACTAGCGTGCTTTCGGGAGAGGGTCAAGTCAGTAAGACTCCGGTTTTGGTCTAAGGACATTCCCTACCCATGGCGTGGTTGAGGGGGTTCCGGGGGACATTGATGTCACCCCTGCTGTTCCTTCTCGGGGCTTCTCGAGCATGCGGACCTCCACAGCCCTGTGTGACCTCGCCCAGCAGGGAGGAGAAAGAAGTGGGCATGCACACGATGATCTTGTCGCGCTTGAGAGGATGCTGTCGCCTGAATCTGGCGACGTTGGAGGAGTAGACTCTAGGCCGCCCTGTCTAGCCGAAGTCAAGGGGCGAGTCAGCGGAGGCTCCTCGCCAAAATCGAACAGGAGGTGTCGTACGGAATTTCTTGCGGCTGCGTTTCCATTCTGCTGGCGCTCCACAGCGCCTCTGCTCAGTTCCACTTTTCAGCCATTCAACGAAGGCTTCCCTGAACCCTGACGGGTTCCGGCGACTATGCTCTCGATCGAACTTGCGCGCGTCGAATGCATTCCTACGAAGTGGTGTCAGTCATACTTGCGGGTTTGCCGGGAATCTGCGTCAGGGGGGTGACATTGATGTCACCCCCCCCTCCGGATCATGATCGAGAGGAAGACGGTGGCTCGGGGAGGGGAACCTCGCCCAGCCGCACGATACCTGCTGGTGGCAGGACCGGGTTGCCTTGCGCCGCAGGCTCGTCACGCCTCAATTCAGAGGCATCGGCTGCAGCATGCGAACCGGACTCCGCCGCAAATAGGGGTGACATCAATGTCACCCCTCTCTCGCTCGCGTGCGCGGATCATTAATATAGTGCAACATCAGGCTTGGTTTCGGGGGCGACGGGCGCTCCTTTGCCTAAGTCGAGGCGGAACTCGATTTGACGCTGCCGAATTTGTTTGCGTCGGCCGCAAGGGCGGCATATGTTCGGCGTTACAGAAAGGAGGGGGCGATGGTTCGCAGAACACCAGGCGCCAGTGGCAAGGACAAGCCGAGAGAGAAGGCCGTCCTTCGGGGTGTCGGTGGGAAGACATCTGTTCCGACCGCGGAGTTGGCCAAATCACCGCTGCAAGCTCCACCGCCGGAGAAGAAGAGACGTGGCCGGCCGCCGAAGCCGCGGACGGAATACGAAGGCCCAGCTCTCGAAATGCGAGAGACCGAGATCCGGCAGATCTCGCTGAGCTCCGTCCGCATGGATGACTTGACGTTCCAGCCACGCTTCTCCACAAAGCCTGATGACCTGCTGGAGACGATCCAGAACCACGGGATTCAGATTCCGCTCGTTCTCCGCTCCTCTCCTGACAATCCGGAGCAGTACCAGATCGTCTGCGGGTTCAGGAGAGCGGCTGCCGCTCGGAAGTTGGGGTTGAAATCTGTGCCGGCGATTGTCCGTTCGCTCGATGACGAAGCAGCGAACATTCTCTCGTTCACCGAAAACGAGTACCGCAAGACGCTCCGCGACCTTGATCGTGCTCACGCCATCGCCAAGCTGCAGAGGGGCGGCTTGGTCATTGCCCAGATCGCAGCGAGATTGAGACTCAGCGATCGGCATATTCAGCGACTCAAGCGATTGCTGGACTACCCGAAGGAAGTTGTTGCCGCCATGGACGACGACGACAACCCGCTTCCCACCACGCACGCAATTGCCATCATGCAAGCAAAGGAGAGGCAAGGGGAGAAGTTCGATCTGGCCCACTGGGTGAAAACTGGCCGTCGCGGGTTGTCTGTTGCTGAACTTTCCAGAGCAATGAGAAGAGCCAGGTCGGCTGCTCCGGGAAGATCGGACTTCGCTGGCAACAGAAAGGGCAAGGTGCAGCGTGTTGTCACGAAAGCAGAGGGTGGGCAACTGATCACTTTTGATCTTCGATCATGGGACAGTGCAAGCCAGAAGGAAAGGGAAGCGGCCAAGTCCGCGGCAGATGGTTTGGCTGAGCTATTGTCCACGTGGTGTTGAGCCGTCGATGAAGGAACTGCGATGTTATTTTCCGCTCTCTTCGAGGTGGGGTGAACGCAGCCCAGTGATGGGGACCCCGTTTCATTGACACCATGCGGCTGGTGCAGGCGCTGCGTCTTGTGGAGGCGGAGTTACCCGTGCTCGAGGCTGTATGTTCTGTTGGCGGGCGTTGACGATGCCTTCTGCCGCGACGAGGACGATGCCGAGATCACAGGCAGCAGGTTGTCGGCTTTGGCGTCGAGGAGAAGGCGCTTGACGTGCTCCCACTCGTTGAAGCGGGTGGCGGTGTAGGCGGACGGTGTCGCAGCAGCCAACGCCACGGTGGGCGCTGCTCCACGAAATGCTTGCATCGCTGCGGTGCCGGCGTAGCATCCTCTCTGTGGACGGTGCACGAAAGGACGCAGCACAGCGCCGGCAGCCGGCTGACCATGGAGGGTAGGCCTTGACCGAGAAGAAGCGGGAAGACGGCAGGGGAACTGTCGAGCAGGCGAAGGAACCGGACGACAAGAAGGCCGACGGGATCACCGTCCAAGGCTCGTCGGGACCTGAGCCCGTCCAGCAACTCCGCTGGGTTGTCGACAGCTCCCCGGGGCTTCGCTGGAAGGGTGCGGACGGCCGGACAACCGACGTTGCCTTCAGGATTACCTGCGAAACGACGCCCCCGGACATGGACACCAAGAAGTAGGCCGCCCACCACGGCGAAGCGCGGGCGGTTGCCGGCACAAGGAGCAGGACGAGGGAGCAGGACATGCAGATCCCGTGCCTGGCCCTTCGGTGCACAGGCGACGTCGATGCCGCCCTCCTATCGGGCGAACGACGGGAACCGGCCAGTCTGCTGGTTCGGGCCACCTGCCTGGTTGCTGCTTCCCTCACTGGAGGCGGAAGAACCGTGCCGAGGCCGTGTTCGACGACATCGCCGTCCGCTTTCGGGATGTGCAGGCGGCGGCAACGGACGACTGGAAGGGCGCCGTCGTCCTGGCCGCGTTGTGCGAGTTCCTTCAGCAATGCGGCTTGGGCCGTCCCTGGTCGAACCTGGCATCGGCCCCGATTGTGGCGGTGCGTTCCAAGGGACATGCTCATCTGGAGAAGATGGAGTAGTTCAATGCCAGGCCGCTTCTCGACCCGGTGGAGGCGGCCGAGTGCTCCCACAGTGCAAAGCCCGCCGTGCAGACGGTGAAGCTCGATGCACCCAAGGTCGGGCGCAACGACCCGTGCCCGTGCGGCAGCGGCCGGAAGTACAAGAAGTGCTGCCTCGGCAAGAAAGAAGCAGAGCCTTGACCCCTTCACGTATCGACACCCGGATCCCGGCGTACGATGCGGCTCGAATGGGATGTCGAAAAAAAAGTGGAGGCTGCTTCATTTTTTTCTTGACACGAGGGTGGTTGCTCCGGATTCTTAGGATTGGACAAACTGGTAGGACGCTCGAAGCTCGAACTGGTGATGAAGCACTGAGGTGGTGAATGGTCTCCGTCGAGGCCGGCCCAGGCAAGCGACCCGTGGTAACGGGTTGCCTCATCTTGCGCAACGAAGAGGTGTTCCTCGAACGCTGTCTGCGAGCGTTGTCCCCCCTGGTCGACGAGATCATTGTCGTCGACACCGGCTCCACGGACCGGACGGTCGAGATCGCCCGGTCCTTCGGAGCCACCGTGATTTGTGCCGAGTGGACCGAGGATTTCTCCTACCATCGCAATCAGGCCATTGACCTGGCCCACGGCATCTGGATCTTCATGGTGGATGGAGACGAGGAACTGCTTCCGGTTGACTTCGCAGAAGCCCGATACCACCTCGAGCACTCGCCGCTTCCCGAGGTGATTCTCGTGCAGGAGACCCTGCCCGGACCTTACGGTCTGGGCATGACCATGCTCCAGCCGAGGCTTTTCCGAAAGGACACGGGCATCCGGTACATCCATCCGATCCACGAGCAGTTGAACGTGCCCTCCGTCGGAGCCAACCTGAGTCCGCTGCACCTGGTGCATCACGGGTACCTTGACCCGGAGCTCAAGCTCCACAAGGAGCGACGCAACCTGGCCATCGCCCTCAAGATGGGGGACCACCCTCACGGCCTTCACACGAGGGCCCGTTCGGCCATGAGCCTCTCGGATTGGCCGCAGGTGCTGGAGTGCGCGGACAAGCTCCTCAACGCCGAGATCGGACCCATGCTCATGGTCGAGACCTGCTTCCTGGGGGCCGTTGCGGCCTACGAGACAAAGAACGAGGCGGCGTTCAACAAGTTCGTCAGCAAGGGGAGGGAAGTCGCCCCGCACAGCCCGGATTTGCGGTTCATGGAGTTCCTGGCTGCCGGGCAGACGTATCTTGCTGCACTCAACTTCGAGGGCGCAGCCTCCAACCCGGCGTTGTTCCTGCGCCCGTACATGATGCGGCACGACCACCAGCAGGCGCAGTGGGTGGTGGACGTCCTGACCGGGAACAAGCGGATCGCAGAAGAACGCCCTCCGGCCCATGCGGCCGGAGATGCGAACATGGCCGTACTATTGAACGAGGGCAACTGACAAGGAGGGAGACATATGGGAGTTGTCATGGAACTGCAGCCCTGGATGACGCTGAAGGGGTCCAACACTACGACGCCGATGGTCATCCAGGAACTGGACGAGTGGATCGACACGTCCGCGTACAAGACGGGGGTGCTCCAGGCCGAGATCCTCAAGGTCTCGGGCGGAACGCTCTACATCGAGGGGTGCGACGTACAGGGCGGGTCGTTCACGACTCATGCCTTCTACACCGTTGGCCTCTCGTCGGCGACGCTCGTGTTCCTCAACAAGAACGTCCCGTACGGTGCGACCAACCGGCTGTCCAACCTCATCCGATGGAAGTTCGAGGCGACGAGCAGTTGGGAGGCCAGTTTCCGTCTCACTCTGATCCTTAAGTAGAGGAGGAACCGAAATGGCGACCACATACATGGACAGGGCCGCGATGCTTCAGGCCCAGGCTGGGGCGGGCAAGGTGAGTGCGGGAGGCTCCGCCGTCAAGTACCATTTCCAGCCATGGCTGACACTTTCCGCACCGGGAGGCACGGACGACGTGATCCAGCCGTGTCGGCACTGGCTTGACGGGATCAACGAGTCGACGCTGCACATGAAGATCGAGATGACTTACGTGACGAACGCCACGCTGGTCATCGAGGCGGCTCTCTCACGGGAGGGGCCGTGGATGCAGTGTGCAATGCTGACCGCTGCGACGTACAACATGCTCGTCATGTCGTCGGAAGGCGGGGCCATGACGTTTGGGCGGTACGTGCGATGGCGGGTCGATGGGCATGCCGCCAACCCGTGGGAGGTCTGCTTCCAGCTCATGGTGACCTCCGGGGCGATGAGCGATGCGAAGCTGGCCCCCCGCAAGGCGTAGCCCCTTGGCGGGATTGGACTCGGACACGCCGGGACGGTAGAGCCCCGGATGAGGGAGGAATCTCATGGGACAGACTTACGAGATGGCGCCGTGGACGACGCTGAGGGGTACCTCGGGGTCGACGGAGGAGATCATCCAGAGGCGGGACACCTGGGTCGATGCCGAATCCCTCAAGGAAGCGGTCATCTGCATCCAGGTGCTGACACACACGAACTGCACGCTGTCCATCCAGACGGCGGTCATGCCCGAAGGGCCGTGGACGAGCATTGCGGACTTTACGGCCTCGACGAACACGACCAAGTACTTCTCCTCCACCGAGGCGGCGACGGACAAGTTCCAGCGCTTCCTGCGGTGGAAGATCGCCCGGACAGTGGCCAACTGGGAGACGGGGTTCAGGATTGAGGTCAATGTGCTGTGAGGCCGGCGTTTCTTGAACACAGCCAGCCTGGACAGTCAGATGGCCATGCGAGCGACAGACCCGGTTGGTTACGATGCCGTCGCAGGCGTTTCCGGCCGAACCAATCCACAGAGGCCCCGACCCAATGAAAGACCCAACTCAGAACCCAACAGCCCTCCTTGCGTCCCTTCAGGCCGCAGGACACTCACTTCTTGCCCTCGCTGACAGCCTTCGGAAGGCTGCGGCTGCCTGGTCGCCTCCCGTTCTCCAGCCGAGAGGGCCATCGCCCTTGCCCGACGAGGGAGTTCTTCCAGCTCCTCCATGGACCTGCCAAGTGCCAGGCGCCCTGCCAGATGTCGAAACATGGAAGACTATCAAGTACAACCGCCGCACAATGCTTCCGCCATTGGTTACGACATACAATGGACATTCCTCGGAGATGGGAGACTACTATCCGCTAGACAAGACGCAGATCTTCCCTGAGACGGCACT
>Ga0233425_10001988_pt1 | contig 42644 bp, 34 predicted proteins | sample Watercolumn_Towu_2_FD_181712 | JGI IMG/M metagenome (GOLD analysis project Ga0233425, IMG submission 181712) | Freshwater microbial communities from Lake Towuti, South Sulawesi, Indonesia - Watercolumn_Towuti2014_140_MG | ecosystem: Environmental > Aquatic > Freshwater > Lake | place...
GCGCGACTCCATGCGATTGAACCCAATGGCACGTGCAGATGGTGCTGCGAACGCGCGGCGTGTGATGCGCGCGCTTGAAGCGGCGTGCGCGGTCATGGTGTTGTTGCTCTGTGCGGGGCTTGCAACAGCGCAGGTGCGCCCGCCTCAACCACGCACGCCACCTGAGCGCGGCTACGGCACGGCGGCTGAGCGCCTACGGGCCGCGCAAGCGGCAGAGGTGCGCCGTGCGAGGGCCGAGCGCAACGCCGGAGGAGGAGGCACGTCCGAGTCAAATCCTGGCGAGACGGAACGCCCCGCACCGGTTCCGGAAGAGCGCGCCAAGGAGTACCTGACCGCTGTGGAGCGCCGCCTCGCGGCCATCAAGAACCAGTGCTTCGACTTCGTGGCCTCAGAGCCAGCAAGCGTAGGCGTGAAGTGGCAGGTGCGCGGCCACTACGAAAGCACGCGGGCCGCAGACGGCACCCTCTCCGAACGCATTGATCTCTCGTGGTCCGACAAAGCCGGCAAGCCCGTCGAAGAGCGCATGCTCTTCAGCACCACCACGAAGGGCGTTGTGCAAGCGTGGAACTTCACCGCTGCTAGTGGCGTGGTGGAGGTGAAAGGGGACCCCCTGAGCCGCGTGTTCCGCGGCAAGGTGTTGTTCTTCGACATACTGCCGCCGGACCTTTGTCACATGGATCTGTCCCATGCAGGGGAAGTGGTGCGGGCCGGTGACAAACTCGCGCTACTCGCGGCCACACCGCGCCATGGACGGAAAGAGGCGTTGCGCATTCTTTGTGACCGCCGCAACGGGGCCATGAAAGAAACCGCGGTGCGCGAAGGCGAGCGCAGTGTCTTGACCATGACAGACGTGGTGTCTGATCTAGGCGGCATCTATGCACCCACGTTGCGTCGCGTGCGTTTGCCGGGTGAAGAACCCAGCCTGTTGATTCACTACAGCGGGCGCAAGATCAACGGCGTGGCCGATCCGGCGCGCTTCCGGCCCGCGGATCTTGGGCGATGATCCGACGCCATGACTGATGGGATGCCGATGCTTGGAAATGGTCGCTTCGTGGAATCAACGCGTTGAGTTCTAGAGCGTCCATCGCCCTTCAGCGCTTCAAACACGGCCTGCGCGGGGTCGAGACCGAGAGTCTCGCTATGCGTGTGCAAGACTTGCTGCCGTGGGTGGCAGAGCTGCGACGCCTCGCACAACCCGAAGCGCAAGTTGTCTTTCCCGTGGCGCTCGAGTGTCTGCGGCGGCTGCGCATTGCGTGCGAAGCCTGCGAGCGCACACCCGCTCGTGCCGCGGATGTGGCGCAGCAACTCGCGGAAGTGGTTGGGCTCACGCTCAGATCGGAGGGGCTCGATAAGCCCAGCGCGCTGAGGGATACCTTTCAGGTGTGGCTCGAAGACGCCACGGGCGTGGCGGACGGCCTTGCCCGCGCACTGCTAGATGGCGCGAGGTCTAGTTCCGACCTCGCATTGCTCACTGGCCTGCTGCGCCGCCAGATGGAAGCGCTGCCGCTGGTCTTGCCACCCACGGAAGGTGCCGCGGACGAACTGCGGCGCACGTTGCTCATCGCGGAACGCCATCGCATTGCCCACTTCCTCGGCGAAGCGCTCGCTGCGAGTGGGTCGATGACCTATGCCGTGCTCGTGGCGAAGGAGCATTGGCGACGCACCGCCGATGTCTTGGATCTGTTGCACGCCATGGAGCGCGCAGGGATGGAGAGCGAAGCGCTGGCTGTGGCGGAACGCGCACTCGAAAATCCGCGCACGCTGCGCCGCGCTGAAGTCATCGCGCACAGGCAGCGCCTGCTCAATGCGGAGCCTGTTTCGCAACGCCGCTCGCGACGCCGCGAGCGCGAACGCACCTTCCTCGCGCATCCTAGTCGTGAAGCGTTTCTCGCCCTCAAAGCGAGTGTTGTGCCGGAGCACTGGCCGCGTGTGCGCATGAGCGCGCTGACGCACATCCTGAGGCTGCGCGATGAAGGCAGCCTCGTGTTCACCCTCTGGTGTGAAGAAGGCGCGTTCTCTGAAGCGCATGAGCTTGTGCGGCAAGGGAACCTATCCGCCGAGACCCTGCGCGCGGGAGCGGACCTTGCGGAACGCTCGGGAGCAATAGCGCTAGCGGAGGAGTGGCGCACCCTAGCTGCGTCGCGCTGACAAGGACGCGGCCTAGACCCTTCAGCGCAGCGTGCGCAGGCGTTCGTCTTTGCAGTCGTCCCCCGGAGGAACCACCAAGCCCTTCAAGAGCACATGGGCGCGATTGGGTTGGCGCAGTTCAAGGTCCCATGTGCCTGCTGGCACGCCGGGCAATTCAAAGCTGCCATCGCTCATGACGGCTGAACGGGCGAGGGGTTTTCTCAGCGCGTTATCCGGGTCAAAAGTGCAGACATAAGCCTCGGGGCTCGGATTGGTGACATGACCGGCAATGCGGCCGCCAGGCAGAGCCTGTAATGCGACGCCCTCGATGGCGCCTTGAAGCACACCCGATCTCCCGACTCCACCCTCAGTGCTGCACTCGATGCGATAGCGCCCGGCCGGTGGAATCAGAGCGAACTCGCCCTCTGCATCGCGCACTTGGCGATACTCCACATCGCCGTTTCCATCCAAGGGAAAGATCGCCAGAAAGGCTTTTGTCACGGCGGCGCCGTTCATGTCCGTGATGCGCCCGCGAACGCAATGCGCTAGGGGAGGCAATGGGATCTTGCCATCGCCGCCCTCGGGTGCGACGGTGCACCTGAGCATGCGTCCGTCGGCCACGATCACAGTGAGCCCCGAAGGCTTGCCCTTCGGCCAGCCCCCCACTTCCACGCGGCCATTTGTGACCACGAGTCCGCCTTGCCGCGGATCGACTTGTCCGTCCACGGCGTGGGGGAGGACGCGCGTCTCAACGCCGGGAGCCTTGCCGTCTTGCTCTAGCACTTGCAGCGCGACTGAGATGCGATCCTCGAGCGGGCAGTGGATCATCCACTGATCGTTCTTGGGCGGTGTGATCTGAGCCTGCCAGGGCGTCGAACCCGGCAGAAAACAAACGGCCAACATGCGTGAGGCGAAGAGGTCCTCTTCGAAGCGGCCGGGCACGGGCAGACGCACATGCCCACCGGGTGGGCCGCTCACTCCGCTGCTCACGGGGTCCGTATCGGTGAAGGTGGTGAGCGCTGCTTCCACACCCGGCACAGGAACGCCAGCGTCCGATTGTGTGCGCACCATCACTCCGAGGCGCACGGGGTCGTTGCTGAAGTTCGTGCCCGCTTGGACGGTGCCAGTGGATTCCTTGTCAGTGAACAACTGCCAACGCGCTTCGCGGTAATGAGGGCGCTCGCCGATGGTGAAGACCAGAGTGAGCCCCACGCCGACGAAGAGCGCGAGCACGAGGCCTGCACCACCCCAAGGATGGCGCTCGAAAAAACCGCGTGGGAGAGCGGGCTCACGATTGTCTAGTTGATCAGTCATGGAGGAGTTCCGGGCGATGCGCGAAGAAATCTAGGGCTTCCGGATTGGCAAGTGCTTCGCGGTTCTTGATCGGGCGTCCATGCACCACATCGCGCACGGCTAGCTCAGTGATCTTGCCGCTCTTGGTGCGGGGAATGTCCGGCACCGTGAGGATGACCGCAGGCACGTGGCGTGGCGTGGTGTTTTCGCGAATCGTCTTCCGAATGCGGCCTTCGAGTTCGGCAGTCAGAGCCACACCTTGGCGCAGGCGCACGAACAGCACCACGCGGACGTCGTCTTTCCAGTCTTGACCGATGCAAAGACTTTCTTCGACCTCGTCTAGCTTCTCGACTTGGCGATAGATCTCCGCCGTGCCGATGCGCACACCGCCTGGGTTCAAGACGGCGTCCGAGCGCCCGTAGATGATTGCGCCGCCACTCGCCGTGATGCGTGTCCAGTCTCCGTGGCACCAGACGCCCGGGAAGCGCTGGAAGTACGCCTTGTCGTAAGCCTTGCCATCTGGATCGTTCCAAAAACCCACGGGCATGGAAGGGAACGCATTGCGGCAAACGAGTTCGCCGGGTTGGTCGCGCAGAACCGCGCCGCTTTCATCTAGCACGGCCACATCCATCCCTAGTCCGCGGCACTGGATTTCCCCGCGTTGCACAGGCAAGAGCGGATTGCCAAGGACGAAACAGGAAATGATGTCTGTGCCGCCGCTGATGGAGGCAATGTGGATGTCTGGCCCAATGGACTCCGCGATGAAATCGAATGCTTCCGGCAAGAGCGGCGAGCCAGTGGACCCGAGGGTGCGCAGTCGCGACAAGTCGTGCTGCCCGCGCGGTGCATAGCCCACCTTGCGCAAAGCGTCGATGTACTTTGCGGATGTGCCGAAGAAGGTCACGCCTTCATGGGCCGCCATGTCCCAGAGCGTGTGGGGGCGCGGGTGAAATGGAGAGCCGTCATAAAGCACGATGCTCGCGCCCGTGGCCAACGCACTCGCTAACCAATTCCACATCATCCAACCGCATGTCGAGAACCAGAACACCCGGTCGTTCGCGCGAATATCGCAATGCAGCAGATGTTCTTTCTGATGCTGCAAGAGCGTTCCGCCATGCCCATGCACGATGCACTTGGGTGCACCGGTGGTGCCCGACGAATACATGATGAACAGCGGATGGCGGAAAGGCACACGCGTGAACGTGAGCTCTTCTTCGGGCGCATCATTGAGAAACGACTCGAACTCGATGCCGAGTTCGTGGGCTTCGGTGGGGGCGCCGCCGACGTAGCGCGTGAGCACAACCGTGTGCACACTGGGGATGCGCGCGACGATGGCGCGCAGTTTCTCAGCCGCGACGAAGACTTTGCCGCCGTAGTAGTAGCCGTCCGCGGCAAAGAGCACCTTGGGTTCGATTTGCCCGAAGCGATCCACCACGCCGTCCACGCCAAAGTCTGGCGAACAGCTCGACCACACAGCGCCTAGGCTGGCAGTCGCCAGCATGGCCACGATGGTCTCGGGCACATTGGGCATGAAACCCGCGACGCGGTCTCCAGCCACAATGCCGCGCGCGCGCAGGGCACTCCGGCAACGCCGCACGCGTTCGCGCAGTTCAGCAAAGCTGGTGCTGCGCCGCATGCGGCCTTCGCCGGACGCGATGAGCGCATCCGCTTCATCCGTTCGACGCAGGAGATTCTCAGCGTAGTTGAGGCTGATGGCGGGAAAGAAGCGCACGTCCCGTGGATGATCCGCTCGCACCATGGCGGGTTCTGGCGACCCTTCGAAAATGATGCCGGTGAATTGGATGACGAGCGCCCAGAACGCCTCTGGCTCCGCCACTGACCAAGCGTGCAGGGCCGCCGGATCGCGGAGGTCGCGTCCCGCGATCTCTCCCGCGCGCACGGCGAACTCTGCCATCGCTGTGCTGGCTTGTGCTGCGGAGAAGGACATGCCGGAGGGTGTGGCCATGGTGCACTTTGGTGCCGCACAGTCTAGGTCAACCGCCCGTTGATCCCACTCGCTTCCTTGAGCGTCCATGCCACGCCGCGGCAGCTCAGTTCTGCGCGCTCGGCGCGCGGCCATGTGCCGTGCGAAGTGCAGCGCGGTAGAGTGTCCGCCCATGGGTAGCAGGTCGAAGGAAAGCGGGTCTGAGGATGAGGGCGCGGGCTCGGACCCATGGTCCTCTGAGGGCAGCGCCAAGTACTTGCAAGCACTCTTGCGGGCCATCTATGCGGGCGACATGTCTGGGCGCAGGGCCGCGTGGAATGAACTTCTCCTTGACGTGTTCCCCAAGATCCGGGAAATCTGCAAGCTCGTCCTGCATAAGTGTGCCACGCCAACGCTGGAACTAGATGACATGGCGAATGATGTCACCGCGGAGTTGTGGGTGACCTACGGCAAGGTGCAGGGTGTGGTCAACGATCCACAGGACGCCTTGCGGCCGGACAACATCTTCAGGATTTGCCGGGGCATTGCGAGAAACAGGCTGAATGCGCATCTCCATCGAATGGCGAAGGAGCGCGAGGGACACTCAGGCCGCGATGTCAATGAACTGAGTGGCTACGACCCTAGTGCATCACAGTGCTTTCGTGGCAAGGAGCGGAGTGAGGCGGTGGCCTCACTGATGGACATTGAGCTAGGAGCGGAAGAACAACGCATCCTGCGGTTGCGCGCTCAGCACGGCACGTCCTACAAGGAGATCATCCGTGTGTTGAGGCTTGGTTGTAGCGAAGACGACTTGAGACAGCAGATTTTGCGTTTGAAGAAACGGTTGCGCGGGGTTCTTTCTGACGAGTGGCTCGACTACCTGTCCGAGAATCACTAGTCGCATCAGCCATTGAGGCAAAGCAGGCGTTTCTTCTCGTGCTCCGATAGCCCCGCGTGTACAGTGCCTGCATATGGCGGACAGGACCCGGGGTGAGCAGCCTTCAGGCAAAGGCGAGCGCGAGGACGCGAATCCGACTCAGAAGTCGGATGAAGCGCTTGAGAAGAAACTGCGGGCTGTCTACGCCGCCAAAGGCGCAGGGCGCAAGACGAAGTGGGACGAACTCATCAGTTTCTTGCAGCCCAGTATTCGTGTGATCGCGCGCTCTGCCGTGAAGGGGCGAGGCAAGTCATCGTTGACGGTAGAGGACGTCGAGATGGAAGTGATTGCCGGCTTTTGGCTGAGCTACGGCAAGCTGAAGGGCCCGGTGCCCAAGAAAGACCAGTTGCGAGCCGCAAACGTCTGGCGCATTCTCCCGGCTATCGCCAAACACAAGTTGGATTCCCATGACGGTTGGATGGCCAAGGAGCGCAGGCTGCGCTCAGCCGTGGACCCCGACCTGATGCAGCGCACGAGCCCTAGTGCATCGGAATGGGCGCGCGGTCGGGAGTTCAAGGAGGCACTCGCCCGCTTGATGAGCGTCGAGCTGGGCGAGCGCGACCGTCGGGCCTTTGTCCTCCGAGTTGTTGATGGCCTTTCCTACGAAGCCATCTTGAAGCAACTGTGCTTCAAAATGCGCACGAACACACTGGCCAAGCGCTTCGAGCGCATGCGGAACCTGCTGAAGACCAAGCTCTCCCGCGAAATGCTGGACTGGCTGTTTGAGGTGCGCAAGGAGAAGCGTCTGCCGCCGGATATGTGCATTTAGCGAGCCATAGAGAGCCGGATCGCAGCGTCAATGTCGGTCGGCGAACTCGCGCAGCGTGGAGAGGACGTCCTGCTCGCATTCCCATGCTTCAAAGCAGGGTGCGGGAACAGCGGCGGTTTGCTCTAGCAATGCGCGCAGCACTTTGCTGTTGGCGAGTTCTCGCATGCTTGCGGCTTCGGTTTCATCGTCGCCGCGTAACTCTGGCGTCCTGATGCGATTCAGTTCCGCCACTAGGAACTGGAACGCCATGGCCTTGAAGCGCGGCTTCTCCGCATCCGCAGCGGACACGGCGGCCCGCAATGCCGTCTGCGCAGCATCCTGCAGCGGCGGCGGAAACCAGAAGAACGGGAGTTCCGCTTTGTCGAGGAGTAAGCGGAGGTGGGGCAGGGACTCCGCATGTTGTCCATGTGCTGATAGGTCCGTTCCACGCAGCACAGAGAGTGGTTCGTCCGCCGCCAAGGGCTTGAGGGCTGCAAGGTCCTTCGACCATTGCTGCAACTTCAACAATGACGGGCTCGCGCCCGACGGACTAGAGAGTTGCACTTCCGCATCGAAGGTGTTGGTTGCATCCTGCCAGCGCCCAAGGGCCAACTCCGCTTGCCCTCGCGTGTGCAAGACTTGGCGCGCGAGGTTGCCGCGCTGCGAGGCATCCTTCAGCACTTCCAGAGTCTTCAATGGCTCGAGGCAGCGCAGATGAAGGCTTGCGAGGTTCAGTCGGTGGTATGGCTGCTGGGGTGCCAACCTCACAAGTTCCGCGCATTGCTGGCGGGCTGCCTCGACATCACCCCGCCAAGCAGCGATGTTCAGGCAATCGCTGCGGATACTCAGGATCAGCGCGTTCTCTCTTGGCGCCGCAGGATTCAATCTGGCGGCAGCCGCTACAGCACGACCTTCAAGCCGCTGAGCATCCGCGTAGCGTTTTTCTTGGAGAAGAACGACCATCGTTTCACGCAGAGCACGCGGATGATCGGGGGTGATTTTGAGCGCACGCTCCAAGAGCAAGATGGATCTCTCGGGATCAGTCCTCCGCAGCTGGATGGCAGCAGCTACGAGGCTGTCCGGGTTGTTGAGTTCAAGATCCGTTTTTTTCTGAATGGCGATCAGCGCACTGACACGTGCGTGCGCGGCATTCGCGTGCTCGTTCTTCGGCTCCAGCGTCAGGATGTGATCAAGGACCTTTCGCGCTGGCTCAAGGTCTTCGAGGTCCTCGAGCTGCGCGGCAAGCTCGAGATGAAGGCCTACGTGATGGGGCCACTTGTTGATTGAGCGTGAGAGCAACGCCCTCGCGTCCTCACCTTGGCCCGCACGCGCTTTCCAGTGCGCGAAACCTTGAACAATGGAGGGTCGTTCAGGGGCCATGCGCGTGGCTTCTTCGAGGCGCGCTAGCGCCTCATCGAGCTGGCCACAGCGCGCGAATGCGACGCCGGACTCTCGCACGGCTTCGGAAGATGCGTGTTGTTGGTTACGAATCGCGAGATCAGCGTCGCGGACATCATCGAGCTTGCCAGCCAGTCCCGCGCTCCACACTGCGGCAATCAGGTGCAACGCGGAGGGCTCGCCAGCAACCAGCAAGATCCGGTGTCCGCACTCTGCGCGGAGCGCGATGGCGGAGGGCGATGAATCCGCTCTCAGGGCTTGAACAAGCAGGAACCAATCCGTCGCCGTGTGGGCGGCCTCCATCTCCTTACGAACCCAAGCCTCAGCCTGTTCCTTGGGAAAATCCTGCGCAAAGACTCGCAGCAATGGCGTGCGCCTCAGCGCCTTGGGTGCTTCTTTGCCAAGTGCAGCCTGCTCAGCATGAGGACCTAGGGCGCGCTGAATGAAGGCCGTTCTGTCACGGTGACGTCCCTGTGCGTTCAAGGTCATCACCTTGCCGCAAAGCGCTTCCGGATCGGTCTCATCCAAAGCGAGGACGGATTCGAAATGGCCGAGTGACTCCGCGTACCTTTGGTCAAAGTACTCTTCAAAGCCGGCGAGGTTCTCATTGCGGATGAGGTTGCGGAGTTCTTCCGCTTCCGCCGCAGCGATGCGCGGGGCGTACCAGAGCCACGCGCCAGCTCCGACAACAGGCACGATGACGCAGAGAGCCAGCAGTGCAGCCAGCGGTTTTTGCCTCCGCACGAAGCGTCCGAGTTTTCCGAACAGCGAGGGCGGGCGCGATCGGATTGGGCGGCCATCGAGAAATCGTTGCAAGTCGTCCGCGAGATTTGCAGCGTTCTTGAGTCGCTTGTCGAGATTCTTGTCGAGGGTGGCCAAGGCGATGATGCCGAGATCCCGCGGCAGATGGGGCGTGAGCTTCCAAGGGTCAACGGGATGTAGGTTCAGCACCGCATCGCGTGTGGCGGCATCCGTGTTCAAGCTGAACGGCTGCAAGCGGGTGAGGCATTGATAGAGCGTGAGCCCGAGCGCCCACACATCGGCGGGAGGGTCGAAGTGAGCATTCTTGCGCGTGTGCTCGATGATCTCTGGCGTTTGCCATGCCAGCGAACCCGGGGCGCCCAACTGCGTGCCCTGGAGTGTGGCGGAGCCTTCCGCTCGCGCGAGACCGAAGTCGATCAGAACCGGTTCGCCGTCCGCACGAAACATGATGTTGGCGGGTTTGATGTCGCGGTGCGTGATCTTCATCTCGTGCACTGCGGCGAGAGCCTGTGCCAGTTTCACGAACACGCTGGCGATGAGCTTTGCGGGGTCGTGGGTGTCCACGGCGCTGGCGCCATGCGGCAAGGTCAAGAGGGCTCGCTTGGCACCCGAGGACGCTGCTGTGCTTTCGCCCCGCAGCCGCTGATCGAGTGAACCGCCGGTGAGCAACTCCTGCACCATCCAGTGACGCCCATGGTCCACGAGGGTGTGGAAGAGCTTCACCACGTTGGGGTGGTTGATTCTTGCCAGCAGTTCCATCTCCCGCTGGAAATAGGCGATCACCTCACTATCGGTGGCGTTACCGATGTGCTTCAAAGCCACGAGGCGGCCAGAGAGTTCCTTGTCTTCGCCCTCCCAGACTTCGGCAAAGCTCCCGCGACCTAGCAGCCGTCGCAGCAGGTAGCGCCCGCCGATGAGGTCGCCCGCCTGCGGGCGCCGCCATTCATCGCTGGCGGAACCACCGTTCTTAGAAGAACTCATGTCCCGAGAACGCTCAGAACTTCACTTGCGGAACTTCGCGCTCAGCAGGATTCGTGATCTCGAACATCTCGGCGCGGGTGAAGGAACCCGCGATGAGCGAGTTCGGGAACACCTCGCGGAGATTGTTGAAGCGCATGGCCGCGTCGTTGTAGGCCTGACGCACGAGGCTCAGGCGATTCTCCGTTTCCGTGAGTTCGCCTTGGAGTTGGAGGAAGTTGGTGTTGGCTTTGAGATCGGGGTAGGCCTCGGCGACCATGAAGAAGCTGCCGATGGCCGCACTCAAGCGACCTTCTGCGACGCCAGCTTCCGCGGGTGTGCGAGCATTCGCAGCGAGATTGCGCGCTTGCGTCACGGCCTCCAAGGTGCCGCGTTCGTGTTGCATGTAGCCGCGGGCCGTTTCGATCAAGTTGGGAATGAGATCGTGGCGACGCTTGAGTTGCACATCAATGTGCGACCAAGCGCTCTGCACTTCATTGCGTGCGCGAATGAGGGAGTTGTAGATGCTGACGAACCACAAGACCACAATGACGCCAAGCACCACCAGCGCGATGAGGACAATCAAACCCGCTCCAATGCCGTCCATGGGTCAGGGCCTTTCTGCGGCATGACGCCGTGCGCGACAGTATACAGAACGGAGCTCGCAGCCGTTCAGGGTGTGATGGGCGCACCACCGCGCCGCGCTGACAAGAGGAGCGCATCCATGATGCGTGCGTTGTGCCAACCTTCGTCGGCGGCGAGATGGGGAGCGGCCTCGCCACGCGCGGCAGCAACGAAGGACTCGATCATGAGCAAGAAAGCGTCTGCGGGGCCGCAGCGGAACTCCTCGCGGCCCTTGGCGCCGTCCAGCACCACGACGTTTTCATGCGGGACAGTGAGGAACGCCTCGGGAATGGTGATGACGCCATCCGTGCCGGCGAGCAGAGCGCGATTGCGCAGGCCTCCATCGAACCCGCAACTGACAAGAGCGTGACGTCCAGCACCATAATCAAGGACGCCACTCAAACTGGTGTCGATGCCATGCTGTGCGTCGAAGTCCGCGAAGGCTGCAACGTGCTGAGGCAGGTTGCCGAGGAATAGGCGCGCGAAATTCACGCAGTAGCAGCCCACGTCTAGGAGCGCCCCACCGCCCCACTCAGGCTTCAGCCGCACATCATTGGCCGCGGTGAGCAGGAAGGAGAATGAGGCCTCGACGGCGCGCAAGGTCCCGATGCGGCCCTCTGCGACGAGGCGCTGCACGAGAGCTACTTGCGGATGCGAGCGGTACATGAACCCTTCAACGAGCAAGAGTCCGCTCGTCGTGGCCACGTCGGCGAGCTCCCTGCATTCACGCGCGTTGCGGCCGAGAGGCTTCTCGCACAACACGTGCTTGCCGCGACGCATGGCGGCAAGAGCTTGCTCGTGATGGAGGCCATTGTGGGTGGCGATGTAGACCGCATCGACCTCAGGGTCATCGAAGACGTCGTCATAGCGGGCGCTCACGTGGTTGGCGCCGAGATGGGTGGCGTTCGCCGGGCGCCGCGTTGCCACGCGCTGAAGTTCCGCTTGCGTCGTGTGTTGCAGGGCAGGGACAAAACGACCCGAAACAATGCGTCCTGCGCCAACGACGCCGAAGCGCAGCGGACGGGGTGGGTTCGCACTCGCTACGTCCTCGCCTTGTCCGATGGCGCGCGCCGCGAGCAGTGCTTCACGGGCGCGGGCTGCGTCGTGCTCCGGCACATAAATGTCCACCGCCATGGCATTGGACATCTGCTGAATGCTGGCCCAGCCATCGGCGAGGTTTTCGTCAGGCACGAGGGGAGTCACGCCCGCCGCTTGAAGCACGCCGTGGAGGACTTGAGCTTCCATGCGCGTGCTCGCGCTCACGATCAACACATGTCCAACGGGGTTACTCATGATCTTCGACCTCGCAAGCCAAAGGACATGCTAGTCCGTCGCACGGCGAGCGCGCAAGCGTCGCAACAATTCATCAGCCACAACGCCCGCAAGAATGACCCCGCCGATGATGGCGTACTCGAGTTGGGTGGGGATGCCGAGCAGATTAGTGGCGTTGTAGAGCACGCGGATCAGAGCCGTTCCGAGCAGCACTCCAAGGACAGTGCCTTCGCCGCCGCGCAACGAACAGCCACCGAGAACCGCTGCTGCGATGGCGTAGAGCTCATAGGACTGACCGAACTGCGCGGGCGTGACGGAATTGAGGTCGAGGGAGAAGAGCACGCCACCCACGCCGGCGAGTAGTGCGGCTAGGGCGTAGGCGAGAGTTGTCACGCCGTTGGTGGGCACTCCGCACAGGCGCGCGGCCACAGGGTTTCTGCCGGTGGCGCACAACCAGCGCCCGGGCACGGAGCGCGCGAGAAACAGGTGGACCAGCAGCGCGAGGGCCGCCAAGAAAAATGTCGGGATGGGAATCTCGAACCAGCGCCCGATGGCGAGTTGGCGCAAGCCGTCGTGTTCGAGGCCGTAGCCGGTGACCTGTTCACCCGTCAACGTGCGTGCAAGCCCACGGTAGATGAGCAGCCCGCAGAGCGTGACCACGAACGGCTGCAAGCCGAGGCGCGTGATGAGAAGTCCGTGCAGCACGCCCAACAGGGTGCAGCCTAGGAGCAGCACTGCGATGGCTGCGCCTGGCGAGAAACCGTGATGACGCAACAGCCACGGCACGAGCGCGCCGGATAGTGCGGCCACCGAGCCCAGGGAGAGATCAATGCCGCCGCTGATGATGACCAAGGCGGCAGCGAGGGAGAGCACGCCAAACAACGAGGTCCAGCGCAGAATGTTCTGCAGATTGCCAGAGCCGAGAAAGTCCGGATTGAGCGCCGCGGTGGCTCCCATGACGCACACCAACAGCGCGGCTACGCCGACTATCCGTCCCTTGGCTCCCGTCATGCGGCGTGCCCCGTGGCTAAAGCCATGATGCGTTCTTCCGAGAGTTCCGCATGGTGCAGTTCTCCGGACAATCGGCCCTCATGCAGTACCAAGACGCGGTCGGCAAGAGCCAGCAGCTCTTCCATGTCGGAACTGGCGAAGAGGATGCTGGTTCCGGTGTCTGCGAGTTGGCGGAGTAGAGCGTGAATGTCCGCCCGCGCGGCCACATCAATGCCGCGGGTGGGTTCGTCGAGCAGCAGGAGTTGGGGCTGAGCGGGAAGCCAACGACCAAGCACGACCTTCTGCTGGTTGCCACCAGAAAGCGCCTGCATCGGGCTACCCAAGTTGGCACCACGTACGCCCGTGGCCGCGAAGGCCGTCATGGCGTTGTGCTTCTCTGTGCGCAGTTGGCGCCAGAAGGCCCCGCGCTTGGGCGATACCGTCGCGGCGCTCAAGTTCCACTCCACACTGTGGTCGTCGAAGGCGGCTTCACTACGGCGATCTTCGGGGAGATAGCCCACGTGAGCCGCCACGCTGGCTGACGGTGATGCAGAAGGCAGCACGGACCCGGCCAGACTGACGCATCCTCCGCGTCGATCGTCTGCGCCAAAGAGCGCGCGGAGGATTTCAGACTTGCCCGCGCCGACGAGCCCAGCGAGCCCGACGATTTCGCCGCGCTTCACGTGGCACGAGATCGCATGGCGGGGCCATGCGCGGGTCACGAGTTCGTTCACTTGGAGCAGCACGTCTTGCGCACCGCTCTCCCTCGCGACCGCCGCATCGAGCTGGCGGCCCACCATGGCGCGAACGAGAGTGCGTCCATCGAAGCCGCCGCGCGGAAACGCGGCCACGAGTGCGCCATCGCGCAACACGCTGACGCGGTCTGCGAGCAGCTCTACTTCGCGGAGTTTGTGGGAGATCAAGAGGACGGCAGTGCCCCGCTCGCGCAAGACTCGCAGCAAGCTCATCAGATGGTCGGCTTCCGCCAACGAAAGGGCAGAGGTCGGTTCATCAAGGACTAGCAGGCGGGCGTCTTCATCGAGCGCGCGAGCGAGCAGCAGGAGTTGGCGTTCGGCTACGGAAAGGCTCTCCACGGAGGCTGTTGGTGCAAACTGCGCCGCCACGCGTTGCAGGGCCGCCAACGCGCGCTCGCGCTCGCTTCGTGTGCGGATGAAGAAGCCCTGCTCACGTCCGAGAGAGAGAGCTTGCGCTGCGCTGAGGTTTTCGGGCACCTCCACTTCCTGCGGCAAGAGGGCAACGCCCGCGCGGCGCGCATCGTGGCGCGAGTGAAAGCGGCAGATTCGGCCGTCCAGCAGGATCTCGCCTGAACTTGGACGCAGCACGCCCGCTACGAGTTTCATGAGCGTGGACTTGCCTGCGCCATTCTCGCCCACGACCGCATGGATCTCGCCAGCGTGAACTGTGAGGTCCAAGGGTTTGACGGCCTCGGTGGCTCCAAAGCGTTTGGCGATGCGCCGCAGTTCCAGAAGTGGTGCAGGACTCATCGACCAGCAGCGAGTTGGGCTTTGACGGTTGCGCTGAATGCAGCAACGTCGGCCTTGCGGATCACGCGCGCGGGAACTTCTAGGACGCCGTTGGCAGGCAGCACGCTGCGGTCGCCGCGGGCGAGACCCGCCAAGATGCGCATGGATTCGCGACCATATTCGTAGGGGTTTTGAACCACGGTGCCGACCACGGTGCCTTCAGCGATTCCGGCAAGGCACTCTTCCGCCTCATCAAATCCGATCATTTTCACGACGCCGAGTTTCTTGGCACCGCGCAACGCTTCGAGGCAGGCAGGCACGTTGTAAGCAAACAACCCCACCATGGCGTCTAGTTCGGGGTGGCGCACCAACGCATCCTCCGCGTTGGCCTTGGCTCGCGCCTTGTCAAAGGCATCGGTGCGCGTGTCGAGCACCGTGTACTTGCCTTCGGTCTGCACTTGGCCGGGTTCATCGAAGCGAGTTGGATCGGGCTTGCGCCCAAGGAACCCGTCGATCGTGCCTTGGCGGCGGCGGCGAGCGTTTTCTTGCTCGATGCGGCCAATGAAGATCATCACCTTGCCACCGTCTGGCAGCGCTTCACGCGCGAGAGCGCCACAGAGCAGGCCAGCGGCGTAGTTGTCCATGCCGACGTAGCACAACCGCTTGCTGTCCTTGGCATCGCTGTCTTGGGTGATGAGGTGGGTCTTGCCGGCGATCTCGTTCAAGAACGCAAGTTGGTTCACCGGATCGATGGGCGAAATCGCCACGCCCTGCACGCCAAGGCTCACCAGATCCTCGACGATGCGCTGCTGATCGGGGATGCCCTCGTTGGGGAATCGCACCACGGCCTCCGCACCCGCTTCTTCAGCGCCCTTGCGCGCACCGGCGCCAGCGATGGTCCAAAACGGGTCCACGCCGTTCGAAACGAAGGCGAGCTTCACCTTGGCGCGGCTCGTGCCGGAACCGGACGAATTGTCCGAGCAAGAGGACATGAGTGCGAACACGGACAGTGCGAGGATGACTGGGAGCCACTTCATGATCTGACCTCAGCGATTGCGGAACTTGTAGATGGTGGTCTGGCGATACACGTCACCCTTGCGCAGCAGGATGGACGGGAAATGGGGATGGTGCGGTGCGTCGGGAAAACACTGAGCCTCGAGACACACGCCCCCGTGTTTCTCAAAGGGGAGCCCGCAGTCACGCAATGAACCGTCGAGGAAGTTGCCCGTGTAGAGCTGAAGTCCGGGCTGATCGGTCCACACCTCGAGGGAGCGGCCACTCCGGTCGTGGATGAGCACGGCGGCCAAAGCCACACCCCGGCCTTCGTTGTCCAAGACGTAGTTCAGGTCGTAGCCGCCAGCGGCTTCGATGCGTTCGCCGAGGCGGCGGTAGTCCGCGAAGTCGAAGGGCGTGCCCGCGACGTTTGCGATGGCTCCATTGGGCACCAACTCTGTTCCGCCCGGTGTGTAGCGCGCAGCGCGCAGCATGAGCCGTTGGTCCAACACATCACCCTGGCCGCGGCCTTGCAATGCGAAGTAGCTGTGATGGGTGAGGTTCACCAAGGTCGTCTTGTCCGTCACGGCTTCGTAGTGAATCTCGAGATCGCCTTCGCTCGTGAGGAGGTAGCGCACTTCACAATCAAGATTGCCCGGGTAGCCCTCTTCGCCGTCAGGGCTGCGGCGCGTGAAGATCACGCCAGCGCCCCGCGGGTCGCGATAGGGCACGCCGTTCCAAAGGTGCTTGTCGAATCCACGCTCACCGCCGTGCAGATGATGGCCGTTGTTGTTGCGAGCCAGAACGAGTTCCTTGCCGTCCACCACACAACGTCCGTGAGCAATGCGATTGGCCACACGACCCGTGATGCAGCCGAAATAAGGGTGTCCAGCGAGATAGGAAGGCAGGCTCGCAAAACCGAGCACGATGTCGTCCACCTTGCCTTCGCGGTCGGGCATGGTGATGGAACTCACGATGCCGCCGAGAGAGATGAGCTTGACTCCGACTCCACCCGGAATGGTGAGGCTGAACTCGTCCACCGGTCTGCCGTCAGGCATTAGCCCAAAGCGTTTCTGTGCGAGGTCCACGCGGGGGTCGTGGGCGCAGGCTCCAAGGATGACGAGGAGACTGACGCCAAGGAGAGTGCGGATCATGATGGGTCTCGTTGCCGTCGGAGAGCCTACAGCAACGAACACGCCCGCGCGGGAGGGCGCGGGCGTAAGTCGGCACGGAAAGCCGCGAGGCTTACTTGGTTGCTGCGAGGAGCTTTTTCTGCTTGGCCACCTGTTCGCGGTAGCGCGCTTCAGACCAGATCGCGGTGCTGCCGTCCATCAGGGCAACGATGCGCCCAAGGGACGTATCCGGCGCGGTTGCGATGATGATCTCCGTTTCGCTCAGCCCATCCGTCGGTTCGCAGGCCGGGACGAGTTCGTAGGCCTTGCCGGGGTCGGTGGGCGGGCGTGAGGGAGGGAAGGCTACGGCCTTCTCGCCTGTGAGCCCGAGCTGATCCACACCCGTCGGAGTCTTGCCTTGAAGGCCTTTGAATTCGCGCCACGCCTTGGCAATGGTTGCGAGATCCTTGCGCGCGCGTTCCCGCTCATCCGACTGCGCTTCGTACATCGCATCCGCAGTGCTGAAGGCCATGACCGCGGTGCTGAACGCGGGCGAGGTCAACACGTCGAAGGTCTTGGGCGTGATGTGCATCGAAGCCGTGAGACCCGCGCCGTCGCACAGCGAAGAGAGTGCGGCAGCGAACTGACGCTGTTGTCCAAAGAGGCCCTTCAGTCCTGCGTAGAAGTAGGCCGTGCCGCCGGCCTTGAGATTCTTCAGGGCGCCCGTCGTGGCCAGGCTCGGGTATTGGCCCTTGCGCAGCAGCACGACCTTCTCGATGGCATCCATCTGGCCGAAGGCCAACCATTCACCGGAGAGTGCCAGCGTGCGCTTGATGCGGGACGAATTGCGGCGCGTGGGGCGATTGACACGCACCTCCACATCGCCCGCGTTGGTTTCTGAAGGCACCGGCACTGCCACCTCGGTTTCGTAGGAACTCTGCTCTTCTTCGAATTCGAAGAACACAGTGTCGCCATCTTCGCGCACAACGACTTCGTTCTTTGGGGCACCGCGCTTCATGCGGATCTCAAGCAGCTTGGTGATGGTGTCGCGAGCTAGAGCCTTATCGTTGATGCGCGCCATGATCAGCAGCCCCTCGCCGCGATCCATGCGCATTCGTCCGTTTTCATCGGGCAGAAAGGCCACGACGAAGCCGCTCTTGTGGAGCGCGAGCATCTCTTCGATCTTCAGTCCTGTTTCCCGCTGCACTTGGGCGATGCCCTCAATGAGGAAGCCCGCAAAGGGGTTCTTCTTGGCGTCGAGGAACACCGCCGCGGCCTTGCGGTACATCGTTTCCAAATCGCCATGGAAGGTGAAGCCTAGAGCCGTATCTGCTGGCAGCATCCCGAGGAGTTCCGGGCCACCCGCTTCGCTGGAGAAGATGTCGAAGAGCGGAATGTCGGCGCTGGCATCGATGTGCACCTTGGTGGAGTCGTCTCCCTCCAACCAGCCGAGAGTCGCGATCTGGAACAGCCCCAAGTTCTCCGCCATGCGCAGGAGCATGGTGTTGCGGTTCATTCCAGGAGGGCCACTCTCGCGGCCACCACCCGGCCCGCCGCGGCTGCGCATGCCGAATCCCAAGCCCGCGCGATTGAACACACCTTCGTCACGCAGCATCTTCAAGACCGCATCAATGCGTAGGTAGAGGCAGGTTGCGCTGCCATCGCCTTTGATGGACTGCTGAAACTGCGGCAGTTGGGAGAGCGAGTCCTGCACCGAACTGCCGTAGACCTTCATGATCTCGCGGAGGCGATCGCCGCTAGACGCGATGATCAACTGCTCGCCGCGGCGTCCGATGTTGATGCCGAAGTCCTCAAGGCCCACTTCCATCTCGTCATCCGCGACCTTGGTGCCGAGTTGCTCTTCGAGCAGCTTGCCCGTGACCACGCCATAAATCTGTTCAGCTTGAGGTGTGGTGAGCACCAAGACGAAATCGATCTCAGGCGCGCCATCCGTCAACTGAAAGCGCGTAATGGCACCTTCGAAGCGCGAGATGGAGCGAAGCCAGGTGCTGATGCTGCCCGGTTGAAAGCCGAGCATGTCGTTCATCATGCCCAAGCCCTCGTCCATCTGCCCGAGGACGGAGTTGAGGTCCATAGGCCGATTCCAGATGGTGGAATTGCCCATGAACTTGTTCATGCCAGAGATGGGGTCGTTCTGGCGGAAGTAGAGCAGGGTGTCCTTGGGGAGGCAGTGCGCGAGACTCTGGGCACTGACCACCGGAGCGAGCAACGCAATGACGAGGAGAGCGAGCAGGCGATGCATGAAAGACCTTTCCTTGGCCGCGAGGGTTAGGGGACAAGCTAGAGGATAACGGAGGCGCCGGGTTCGCCTACGCTTCTTTTTCGGGGGCGCTCCTTCGCTTGAAGAGCACACAAAAAACGCCACCCGCGAGGATGGTGCCCATGGCGACCTGCGCGAAGCGCGGCAACAGATCCCGTGCCAATGGAAGGTCACGCCCCATCAGGCTGGCTTGGAGGCCCGGCTGCAGGAAGCCAGGGGTCAGGAGCAGGATCGCCGCGAGAACCGTGAGAAAGACTAGGAACTTGCAGCGGGTGCCGGGAAGGAGCAGCAAGAGAAACAAGAAGGCGACGCCGATCACTGCGGCGGTGAGGGGTGCGGCCCAAGGCGCGTTGGGCGTGAATCCCGCGCGCAGGTCTTCAAAGAGGTTGTCATCAAAGGGCTTGGCTTCGGGGCGACGGCCGCTCTCGATCCAGCGGGTGAGGAGTTGCGCACGGGCTGTGACAGCCGCCTTGGTGTAGGGGAACTCCGCGGCCATGCGAGCTAGTTCCGCCTCTGGAGGATTCGGGCCGAGGGCAGCTAGAGCTGCGGTGGCGCGCTCCTCGCTGAAAACTCCGGAACACCAAAGCACGGTCGCGAAGGCCACCGCAAGCAGTCCGATGATGGAGCGCATGCTTCAGTTCCTTGCCGAGATTTCTAGGTCGTCGAAATCCGTGGCGGCGTCGGATTTGGTCCAACAACCGACTTTGCCGCCGGCCTTGATGCTCTCGTCGTCGAAACTCATGACTTCGACGCCGTTGAAGAAGATCGCGGCGTGGCTGCCTTCCATGCGCACCTTCATGACTTGCCAGCAGGTGGCATCGGTTTCGGGCTTCACGGAACCGAAGGCTTGGCTGCGCTTGCCATCCACGACCTTGTAGGCGCGCAGGTTCTTCTCCAGCGGGTTCCAGCGGGCGACGTAGTAGTTTTTCTCGTCTTGGACGCGCCAGCACAGGCCGCCACCTTGGTCTTCAGTACCGCTCTGTGCCCGCAGACGCACACTCAGCGTGGCATCCGCTGGCACGGCTTCATCGCAAAGCAGAATGTTGAAGGTCGAGCCACTGTTGGCGCTTTCCATGCTGACGAAGTTCTTGCCGGAGGAAGCTCCTCCGCTAGCGACTTTCCATGTGGCGGGCGTGCCCGTGCCCGCGGTCTCGCAAATGGTGAAGCCCTTGGGGGCTTGGCCCGCGGAGTCGCTTTCAAACCCGCGGTGAATGTCCACCCAACCTAGGCCCAACACGCAAAACCCAACCATGGACAAAGTGATCTTCAGCATGACATCCTCCCAAAGGGCGGCGCTATTATCGCACTATGCCCAACCCGGTTCCGCTCGAACGTGCGCTGAGCAAACTCGGATTGGCCTCTCGGAAAGAGGCCGTCCGCCTGATTGCTGAGGGGCACGTGCAGGTGAACGGGCGCGTGGTCAGGGATGCCATGCGGCCAGTGCGTCTCGCCATCGATCTCTTGAGCGTCCGCGGGATGGCTTTGGTTGCAGCGGCCCCGCGCACATTGATGATGAACAAGCCGCGGGGGGTTGTCACGACGCGCAAAGATGAGGCGGGGCGAAAGACCGTTCACGATCTCTTGCCCGCGGATTGCGGCCTCCTGTCGGCGGTGGGCCGGCTAGACAAGGCTTCCGCGGGGCTACTGCTTTTCACCAACGATCATCAACTCGGTGAGCGATTGACCAACCCTGCGTCCCACGTGAGGAAGCGCTACCGCGTGAAGGTGCGAGGAGTGGTGGACGAAGGCGTGCTCGCAGCGTTGCGCGCGGGCGTTGTCGATCCGGAGCTGGGTCGATTGACCGCGGTGTCTGTGGACCTCGAGCGCCAGACCGAAAAGGGTGCTTGGCTGCACATCACTTTGGATGAAGGCAAGAACCGTCAGATTCGTCGCATGGCGGAAGCGCTCAGGCTCGAAGTGCAGGAGCTCATTCGCACGGACCTAGGGCCCTTGCAACTTGGCAACCTCGCGCCCGGCGAGGTACGTGACTTGAGTGCGGAAGAAATGCGCGCCCTGCGTAGAGCCGCAGGTGTCTAACGCCCCTCCACGGCGGGTGGGGGCAGAGGCAACTTCAGTTCCGCTGTGAAGACATCATTCTTGTCGCTGCGCTCCATCAACGTTTTCTCGATCACATCTTTGGAGCGGGGGATGCGGCCTTTGAATAGTTCGCGTTCTCCGAGCAGCACGGTCACATCCTCATCTAGATTCACGAGCTGATCGTCTAGCCGCAGGGTGAGGGACTTCTGTTGCGGGCTGAGCTCTAGCGTGATGCGTTGCTCTTGAATCGAACCCGTGCAGCGTGTGCCCGCCACAGGTTCATCCGTCGCGAGCCAAGCAAAGCGGCGGTGCAGCACGTCATCTTGACGCCAGATGATCTCGCGCGGCCTTGGATCACGGCGGCTTGCAGCCATCCAAGGCACGGCCTCCGCATCTTTGCGTTCCATCCAATGCCCAAGGCCCTCGTAGATGCGCACCATGTGTGGCCAGCGCCCCGGTGTCCCTTCGGCGAGTCCTCGCAACTTGTCCTGCCACTCGTGAGCGTGGCGATTGCGGTCATAAGCCCCGTCCTTGGCACCCATGAAGAGGCCAAAGGGAGTGTTGCGCAGATTGTCGGGGTGTGCGTCACCCGGGTGACCCGCCATCATGGCGCTCGCCGCCCAGCGATCGGCCATGCGCGGTGCCAACTGAAACACGCCATCACCACCGGCGCTGTAGCCCATGATGTAGACGCGATTGGTGTCGATGTCCTCGGTCAGCGCGAAGTGCGCGATGAGTTGGGAGAGGAGCTCATCCATGTGCGCTTCGTGCCAGAGATTCCAAGTGTTGGTTGGAGCCCGCGGGGCGACATAGATGCCTTCAGCGGGCGCGTAGAGATGCTGTTGGTTCTTCCACTGCTGGTCATTCACCGCGGCTGGCGCATTGCCGCCGCCATGGAGTGAAATCCAAAGCGAGTGTCCGGTAGCGGGGCGCTCGCCGCGCGTGGTCTTCCAGATGGGCATCTTTTGGCCGAGGGCCTCCACGACGCCGCTATCGAGGGTCTTCCGGCTGGCTTCTTGCCGGCTGTTTCGCAACCCGAGCCACGCGTCTTTCAGCGCTTGCTCGGCTTCTGTCTTGGTCAAGGCTGATGACGGGACTTGCCCCGATGTTTCGCCCGTTGCGGGACTCTGCGCCCACATCGGGCTGGCGGACGCGCCCACAAGGATGAAAGCCGCAACGAGAATGGCCACTGGCGTATCCCGCAAGCACGATATTTCGAGCATGGCGTGATGCTAGCTGCTGATTCGCCGCCAGAGTGCTCTGATAAGCTGCGCAGCGAAGGAGTCGGCACGGATGAACATGTACATGGGACAGCCGGGAATGATGGATAACAACCAGTACTGGATCATGCGCCTCGGGCAGGAAGAAGGACCACTTCAGCTCATGCAGTTGAAGAGCCTGGTGGACTCCGGAGCCGTGAACGAAACCACGGCCGTGCGCACAGCCGAGGGACGTTGGTTCGAGCTGAAGCAGATTCCGGGGCTCTACTCCACGAAGGAGTGGTTGGTGGCATTGCTGCTCGCGTTCTTCCTCGGCAGCTTGGGTGTGGACCGTTTCTACCTCGGATACTCAGGCCTCGGCGTGCTGAAACTGCTGACTTGCGGAGGCCTCGGCATTTGGGCGCTCATTGATCTCATCTTGATCGCAATGAACAAGTTGCCCGACGAGCATGGACTCAAATTGCGCAAGTGATGCGAGCTCGCGGCCGCGGGCCGGCGCAGCGCAGGAAGAGACACTTCTGCGCGGCGCCATCCTTGCAGCCCTCGCGCTGGCCTTCGTTTTGAAAGAGGAATGGCTCGACGCGTCGCCTGCGCTCTGCCTCACCAAGCGCATGGCTGGGATTCCATGCCCCGGGTGTGGACTCACGCACTCATGGGTGGCCGCGGCCCACGGTGAGTTCGCACAATCACTCGCCGCAAATCCTTTTGGCTTGCTCCTGATGCTGGCTGCATCAGCATGGTTGCTCCTGCGCACGTTGCGCGTTCAACCGAGAGCGTGGCAGATCCGCTGTGCGCGCCCACTGGGCTTCGCATTCCTCGCGGCCTTTGTGGGCTTCGGGCTATTCCGCGCCCTCGGGACGGTCATCCACTTCTGAGGGCCGTGCGCTGCTGCGCGTTATCGGCGCACGGCCACGATCAGGTGGTGAGGGTGCAGCCATCCGCCGTGCAGGGATTCTGAACGCAGGACTTGGAACCCCGCCTGATCCAACTCTCCCACGAGCTCATGGGCGGGGCGTAATCCACAAGCGCCGTGGCGGTGGCGAGTGAGCCGGAACACGCGCAGAGCCAGAAACTCCTGCATGCGATTCCACAAGTACTTCGTGCGTGGCTTGGTGTCCATTTCCTTGAGCACGAGGCGCGAGCCCGGGCGTAGTGCGCACTGCAACGCGGCGAACAGCGCGGCTGTCTCAGCCGGTGTCAACAGATAGAGCACGTCTACGATGAGCGCGGCATCGAAAGGGCCAGGCGGCGGAACCACGCCTTCGATCACTGTGAGGGGCAGATCAGCGGCCGCACGGCGTGTGTGCGCAAGCTTCGCGCCATCGGGATCGAGTGCTGTGCATTGCAGCTTGGGATGCCGTAGCAGCGCAGCAATCTCGGTTGCAGCATGGCCACAACCGATGCTCACGAAATGGCCCTCAGCGGGCAGCGCATCCAGCACGGCGTCCACCGGAAACGAGCGCAAGCGGCCCCAGATGTGCAGGCGTGCGCGGAGGGGCGCGGCGTTGAAGCGCGCGACGACAGCGCCAAGAGTTTGAGGGTTCATGACTCGCGCGGCGGCAGCGGACGTGGCTGCGCTGCGACGCAAGCCGAACGCAAGGCGAAACACTCGCGCAAGAGGCGCCAGATCACGCGCACACTGCTGAGCTTGCTCACGCCGACATTGCGCGGGAAGTAGTCCACACCAAACTGAATGAGATGGAATCCGCGATGCAGGGCCTTGGAGACGAGTTCGGCGTCAATGAACGAACCCGTGGACTTCAGATCGAGATGCGGCAGCAGGTCGCGATGAAAAAGCTTGAATGAGAAGTTGATGTCGCGCACGCGCACGCGCAGGAGGAAGCGCACGAGGTTGTTCCAGATGAACGAGTAGAGCGTGCGGCGCAGGCCTTCATCCGTGCGGGAGAACCGCCAAGCCACGAGCAGGTCTGCGCGTTGGAAGCGCAGCAGCCGCACGGCTTTCGCCAGCAGCCCAAGATCGAAGGGCAAGTCTGCGTCGGTGTAGAACACGAGATCTTTGGTGGCGGCGTTGAAGCCGTTGCGCAGAGTGCCACCGAGGGTCAGGTTCACGCTGTTCACAACGCAGCGGATGCGTGGGTCCTTGCGGCCCCATTCCCGCACAAGGTCACCGGTGCCGTCGGTGCTGGCATCGTCCACCACCACGACTTCCCAGTCGTCGGTGACGAGGGCGAGCTCTCTCGTGACGGCCGCGAGGCAACGCGCGACGTAGGCCGCTTCGTTGTGCATGGGAATCACGGCCGAGATGGATGGCGCTGACATCGTGGGGAGATCCTATCCCGCGCGAGACCGCGCGGGCTTCTTCATCGGGGCGTGCTTGCAAGGAGCGGCGATAAAGCGCTGGCGTCAAAGAGTGCGAGGCGGCGATTGCCAAAGGGGACAATGTTCGTCGCCATCTCCGCGAGACGTGTCGGCTGGGCTGGTTTCAGCACCACACCCACAACACCCTGCGGGTGTTCGTCTAGCCAAGTGCGGAGTTCTGCTTCCGTCTGAGGATTTGCGAACGGCGCGTGGATGTCCGCGAGAAAATGCACTTGACCGTGATACGTAGACCCGTAAATGGCGGCCGGACGTCCCTTTTCTGTAGCTGCTTTGAAATACGCGCCAGCGGGTTCGAGGTTGTAGTTCGCGGCGAAGGTGGGTGCCGTTGCGAGATGCAGGGCCATCAGCAGCAGCGGGCCGAACGCCGCGGCTTCGAGCAAACCGATGCGCGGCGCAGCGCGGCGTGCCATGAAGCTGGCCACGGCCAACGCCGCCAAGAACCCCGCGGCGACGTAGGCCGCGTGGGGTGAGGCCGCCATGGGTCCGACGGGACTGAACGGCACCGCAACCGCGATGACTGCACCCAAGAGCAGAAAGCCCGCGAACCAGCTACGTGGGGCCGAGGTGCCAAAGCAGCAAACGGCAAACATGAGCGCAGCACCTGGCAAGGCGGGCACGAGGTAGTGCGGCTGCTTGCCCGATATGGCAGAGAAGAGGGCGAGCGGCACGACGAAGCTGACGATGCCGAAGCCGAATGCGGGATCGTTGCGCAGGGTTGCGATGGAGCGCCGCTGCCAGAGCGGGGGCCAGAGCGACCAGGGCGCCATGAACGCGGGTAGCAGGGCAAGAAACCACCAAAACGGTCGGGCGTGAGGCGCGGCCTCACCCATCACGCGGCCTGCACTTTGTCCCCAGAGGATGGCGTTCGAGTAGGCCTCGCCGCCCGCCGCAGCAGCGGGCAGAGCCCAAGCCAGCACGCAGCCGAGGCCGCAGCCCACGGCCAGCGTTCCTCGCCACCACGTGCCTTGAACGCGCCGCTCTCGTGGAAGCCAAAGCGGAAGGGCAACGAGGGGAGGCAAGAGGGTGACTAGAGCCGCTGGGCCCTTGAACAGCAAGGCCACTCCTGCGCCGAGGGCATACAACGTCCAACCCAAGCCCGCGCGCGAACTCTGCTCTTGGTGAGGCGGAAGGGCGATCAGCAATCCCCACCACGCAGTGAACACTCCCGTGCTCATCCACACATCGAAGAGCATGAGCGAGCTGTAGAGCTGGAACGTGACCGTGCTGGCCCAGACCACCACCACGGTGTTGGCGAATTCTGGAACCGCCGGTTTCAGTCGACGCGCGACGCGATGCAGCAAGAACAGTGAGAGCGCTGCCGCGAGGCATTGAGAGATCCGCGGCCAGAGCACGTTGGGCCCTGTGAACCACCAGCCGGCGTGCCAGATCCAAAACATCAGCGGCGGTTTGTGCGAGTAGGTTTGTCCGTGGATGTGGGGCACGAGAAACTCACCCGTTTCCCACATCTCATGGGCTACTTGGAGGTAGCGCGTTTCGTCTGGAGGGATGAGCGGGCGCAACAGCAGCGCTGCGGTGATGGCCAGCGCGAAAAGCAGGAAGAAGCTGCGGAAGGCGCTCATTCGTTGCGCAGTGCTTCCGCGTTGCGCTGGCGTTGAATCAGGATGAGGTTGCGCGTGTAGACGATGAAACCAGTGGATTGCCCAACGATGAAGACGATGTCCTGCTTGTAGATGGCGTAGGCCAAAACGATCACCGATCCGACGAGGGAGAACCACCAAAAAGCCACGGGCACGACGCTGCGTTGCGCGCGCTCAGACGCGATCCATTGCAGCACGAAACGCCCGAAGAACATGCCTTGACCAACGAATCCGATGCCGATCCAGAGGATCTCGGTCGTGCTCATCGGATCTCATCCACGACGGGCAGCCGGTTGCGACGGATGAGCCAAGCGACGCCTTTCAGATCTGCGATTCCTGCCCAGGTGCGTCCGAGGGTGGTGTACTTGGAGTGTCCTGCTCGGCGCGGGCGATGACGCACAGGGAGCGAGACGACGCAGCCTCCATTCCTGCGCATCAGGGCAGGGAAGAAGCGGTGCTGATGAGAGAACCAAGGCAGATCGAACCAGGCGGCGCGCCCGAATAGCTTGACGCCGCAGCCCGTGTCGGGAGTGTCGTCGTCGAGCCACCAACGCCGAAACGCGAAGGCCACGCGCGAGAGCAGGCGGCGCCACGCGCTGTCTTTGCGATCCACGCGATTGCCGATGGCTAGCCAGGGTTGTTCGGGGGATAGGCTGGCAGGGCGCGCAGCCCAAAACACCGGAAGGTCCGCGGGATCGTTCTGCCCATCGCCATCTAGCGTTGCGATCCAAGCCTTGCGGGCTGCCCGAATGCCGGTGCGTAGTGCTGCGCTCTGCCCGCAGGAAGACTTGTGACGCATGATGCGCAGGCTCGAGTCATGCTCTGCGAGACGCTTCAACACCTGCAACGAATCATCAGTGCTGCCGTCATCGACGATGACGATCTCGTGGCTGAGCGCGGGCAATGCCGCGTGCACCTCGGCAATGAGAGAGGGGAGATTGGCCGCTTCATCGCGGGCTGGAATCACGACGCTCAGCACGGCCGAAGAATAACCGCGTGCGGTCGCGTTGACAGGTCTGCACGTGCCGTTGCGTTGGCTACGACGGCTTGCTCAGATGTCCTTGGGACGTGCTCAGTGTCCGTCTTTCGCGCTTGGTGATTGCACCGGCACAAAGGCTGGCAGGTGTTTCACACGCTCGCGCGCAGCCTTGCTCACTGGAACACGCCACAGTTCGAAGAAGGGGCCAAGATCGTGGCCCACGGCCAACGAGAGTTCGGTCATCCACAGGTCGCGCTTGGCGTCATCATCCTTGGGGCGGTCCTTCTGTGGGCGCGTGTTGGCTGCGGCGAGCACGCGCTGAATCGGCGCCCAGCCAAATGCGTCTTTCAGTTGTTCGTACATGGTCAGGGCGAGGAAGGGGCGCTTCTTCCATTCTTCGAAGCTGCAATCGGTGGCGCGGAAGGCAGCGATTTCATCGCGGCGCTCCTTCTCGCCGGCTTCGCCGCGGCGCCAGTACACGTTGCAACAGGTCTCCTGCAAATAGAGCGACCAGAGATTGCATGTCACTTCACCGGTGCCTTCGAAGGTCCAGTCGCCGTGTTGATGATTGTGGCCGAGTTCGTGGAACAGCCCCCATGGCCCCTTCTGCAGGTTGGCGAGATGGGTCATGTCTGTGGCCGCATCGAGATGCGTCATGATGGGATAGCCCGAGTGCATGTAGCCAGCGCTGATTTCGATATCGGTGACGTAGCGGTGAGGGTAGGGGCGTTCCCGCGGCCAGCCACGCAGATCACTGGCGGCGTCGATGACGCGGTCCCAGAATTCGAGAACGGGCCGCGGATCGTCCACATCGCGCACCGCACTCACCGGCACACTCACCACAACTTTTGATGTGGCGAACTCGGCCCATGGGGCATCCAGTTGTTTTTGTCGCGCCCACTCTTCAGGCGTCGTGGTTCCGAGTTCGAAATATGGCGCTTCCACAGCCCCCGCAATCAAGACCTGGTGCACGGGCGCTGCGGTTTCGTCCGGCAGCGGCGCATGTTCTTTCTCCGGAACATTCACATAGATGAGCCCGCCGAAGGGGCTGCGCACCCGCGTGAGCGTCTGCGCAAGGGAACGCTCCAAGGAAATCTCAGGCACGCGATTCGGCTTCTCTCGGTGCCAGAGGCCATCTGTGTGGCAACCGATCCGCACACTCCAGCGTTCGCCGATGCAGGCCTCTGGAATGGTGATGGTGATTTCTTCTCCGGGCGCGGCATAGAGGCCTGTGGAATGCCAACGAAGGATGCGGGGATTCACCGCCACGCTGCGGCTGATGCGCGGCGACGTGGGCTGTGGTTTTCCGGGGAACTCGTCGATGCCCGGGATCACGGGCACGGCCGGTGCTGATCCCCCAGCCACTGCAGGCTCCGGCGCCCACTGGATTGCGGTGAGGAGTGCGCGCAGTGCCTTGCGCGATTGCTTGCCGCTGAGTTGCTCGCCGGCCAGCGCTCCGTTGTGGACTGATTCGGGGAAGCCCGCGACACGGAATTGAGCGTCATCGGAATGGGCGTAGCCATGAGTGAAGGTGATGCCCGACGGTGCAATGAAGCGCGCGAGGCCAAGATCCTGCACGGGCACGCCTTTCACACTGGCACATCCCCAGGGACACATGCCAACCACGAGCCCGCCGCCGCGCGCGAGATGTGCGTTCACAGCTGTGACTTGCTCGGCGCTGAGATCCGGCTGAAAGTGGAACAGGACGCGAATATCTTGCAGTTTCTTGGCCCAGTCGGCGCCCAAGTTTGTTGCAGGAATCCCATGGGCGTTCAGCGCCGCGGCATCGCTATGTCCTGTGACTTCAATGGCGCCTTGCGTGGCGCCAGCGCACCACGTCACCACTTGGCGCATGAAGCGCGCGGTGTCTCCAGCAGCCAGCGCGCCTGCGGACACATAGTGGTGTGTGAACACAGCCAGCCTTCCGCCTTGGAAGGGTGCGGCTGCCATCACCACGGCCGGATGCGCTGCGCCATCCAACACCAGCGGGATGGCCTCTTTGCGCCAAAGCGCCAGCGTGCCTGGCGTGCCTGGCACGGCCAACGACTTCACTCCCTCCAGCATGACTTGCTGATCTGCGCTCCAAGGTGTCTCAGTTCCTTGGGCAGCAAGGCTTGCAGTCAACAAAACCAACGCAGCGCTGCAGAGCAGCCATCGGGATCGTGTGGGCATGGGCCCAGCTTACAGACCTGCTTCAACGCACGAGCACGCGCCAACCTGCGGGCGCGTTATCGATGTCTCGCCAACCGGGAATGGCTGCGGTGTCGAGGAGAGGCCCCGGGCGTGCGTCCGAGGAATCATCCGTCCGCCACGCCATCACTCGCGCGCTCGTGGTCGCGGCGTAGCGCGCCAACGCATGGGCTGTGGGTGCAGCGGGGAGAGGCAACCAACGTGCGCCGCAGTGGAACGGCAAGCGGGCATCATCGCAGAGCCAGATGCTATCGCTCGAATCCCAAAGCGCTTGCTCTGCAGCATGGCGCGGCCTAGCAGCCAATGCTCGCGCCGCTTTCACGCACGACGCATCGCGCCCTTCCATCAGTCCATGCCATGAATCGGGGACTCCGCGTAGGGAAGAAAGGGCCAGCACGCAGGCCGCTGCTGCGATGAAGACGCGCGGGTGTTTGCGCGCAACTGCGATGCGGGCCAAGCCCACGGCGGCGATGAGATCGAGAAACACAATGGCGGGCGCCGCATAGCGCGGCACAGGCTTGTACAGACTCGCCAGAAAGAACATGGCCATGGCTAACGCGAGGCAATAAAGCAGCCGCGCATCGCGCACAGGCCAAAGCGCTGGCAGCATCGCGGCCAAGAGCAAGAGCGATCCCAAGGCCACACCACTTGCTAGCCACCACAGATAGCGTGCGAGTTGTCGGCCACTATGAGCCGCTAGCAGCGCGGGGCGCGCTCTCCATGCGTCCATGAGGCCGACCTCGGGTTCGGTGTGGATGAGATCCGGGCGTAGCCAAGGCCCTTCAGCTACACCCTCAGCGCTCACGCCATAGTTGGCCTCGGCGTAGCTCATTCCGTCCGCCACGCGTTCAACGGTGGCTGCAACGCGTCCGCTTTTCGCTTCGAGCCGCCATGCACCTGTGACGTCTTGCAGATGCCAGGCCCACGGCAGGAGTTGCAGCAACATCAGCAACAGAAAGCCCGCGGCGCGGCAAGCGCGTTGGACGAAGCCCGCGTCTCCGCGAGCAGCGATGTACAAAGCAGCCAGTCCTCCTAACGCCAAACTCTCAATGCGCGCCAAGGCGGCGAGTCCAAACAGCACCCCAGCGCCTAGCGCGTCGGCCCATGATGGACCACTGCTCTTGCGCAGGAGCAGCGCAGTTGCGGCCAGCAGGAAGGCACACTGCACGGGCTCGGCAAACTCGGAGGTGCCGAGGAGCAGCAGAAGAGGTGCCGTGGCGAAGAGCATTCCTGCTGCAAACCCAGCCAAGTCGCCTGCGAGGGCGCGCGCGCAAATGAAGCCCAAGCAGACACACGCCACTGAGGCGAGGATCGAGACCCATTGCGCGGCCTGTGCAGCAGGGAACCCTGTCAGTTGCATCCACCCCGCAACCAGCAGCGGTTGGAGTGGCGGCATCATGTTGGCTCCACCGGGCAGCATTCCGTGAATGCGCCCATGAGCCACGATCTCTTCTGCCATGCGGCAATACTCAGCCCCATCAATGCTGATGTCGGCGTGCATGCTGCTGAAGTGCACCAGCAGGCGCAGAGCCAGGGCCAATGCCAACAAGCCCAGCAGCGGGGACTTCAGCAACAAGCGCAGCCCTCCGGAAACTCGTGCCCTTGTTCGCGCAGATAGCGCGTGATGGTCATGGGCTGCAAGCCTTCGTCCGCACACCATCGCAAGACACGATCCATGAGGTGCAGGAAGGGTGGCCCTGTGCGTCTCAAGGAGAGCCGCCCCAAGAGTGGCAACCCCGCCATGGGTGCGTGCGTGGCGAATTCCCAAGGATGGACATAGATGTGAAGGTAGCCCGTGCCTTGCATGGCGCGCCGCACGTTCGCCCGAAACCAAGGCCAACCGAAATTCCTCAGCCAGAACCAAGACAGCGGTAGTCGCAGTGTCGGTGTCACCGAGATAGGCACCTCCAACAAGCCCGCATCAAGGTGCGGGAGTCTTGTGCGGGTGAAGTTGTTGTAGGAACCCGGAACCCAAGTGGGATGCAGATTGCTCGTCCACTGCAAGCCGATGTCCTTCAGCACAGATCGTGCAGGTGAACGGAAACGATTGGCCCTGTAGCCGCGCACGGTGACAGAAAACTCTGCCTCAAGGTGCCGCTTGGCCGTTGCGAGGCGATGGCTGGCCTCTGCAGCGCTCAACTTGCGCAGGTCATCGCGGTGGGCCATGGCATGTAGGCCGAGTTCGTGATCTAGCACGAGGGCTTCGCGCAGAAGCCCACTGGCGGCCTCGGCGAAGGGCAGAGTCGCAAAATGCGTGGCTTGCACGCGGTGTTGGCGCAGGAGGTGTTGGAGCGCCTCAAATCCACGGCGGCTGATGCTCAGAGCGTCAGCTTCATTGTGGGCGAGTCCGTACTCTTGGGGGAGGTCGAATTCCTCCGCATCCACTGTGAAGAGCAGGCGCGCCATGGGCGGAGACTATCACTCGCGCGTGAGCAGGAAGCGTTGCCACCGCGTGCGTGCCACTTGGACGTCGGCGGCGGGCGTGATGGCCACTAGCCGCCATTCGCAGGGCACATCAGTCCAAGTGAGCGGTCCGGTCAGAGCTTCGATGCGCTGGCGCAAGTTCGCGAAGCTGAGGTCGCCCCATGGCCCACCCGGTTCTACGGCCGTGGTGTCGAGGTGCACGGTGCCATCGTCCGTGGTGTGAAAGGCCTTGGGCGGCCAGCGCCAGTTCTGGTGCAGGCGCATGCCACTCACCACGAAGTTCACTTCGAGACGCAGATGTACGGCTGGAGGCACCTGCCGCAGGGCGAGCAAGGGCACGTGGCCTGCCTTCGCTTGCGGGCTAGGCATTCCCGAAACGTGGCTGAGGAGCGGCGCGGATTCGAGCGCTAGGACGCTCGTCTTCGCCCCCTCACTCGCGATGGAGGCTGTAGAAATCGTGATGCGATCTACGTTCCCCGAGCCGGGCAGGCGATCGTCCAAGGCGCAACTCACGCTGCGTTGCTCGCGGGATTCCGGCAACGGCAAGTTGAAGGAGCGCTCTTCCGCGCCGCTGCTGACGCTCACCGCAAGCCATTTCTCCGTGCCGGGGGGTATCGAGAACTCGAGGCCGCGCACCGCACGCAGCGGCAGCGGTTGCACTGGCGTGAACACTCGGCGCGTGCCGCGGCGCGCGGGCTCTTGCAGCAGCTCCGGCAAGGGGTGCTTGATGGCCGCGTGGGTTGCAACCACCTCAGCGCTTCCGGTGCGGCCATCTAGGACAGCGACCGGGCCCTTGGCCGAATAGACCACTTCGCTCAGGCGCAGGTCCTCTTCATCGCGCACATGGATCACGCGCTGCGATGCAGAGACGAAGGGCTCTTCACATGCGAGAGGCAACAAGTGGGTGAAGAAGGGAATGCCACCGCGCTTCAGCGGTGTGCCGATGACAACGGTGGTCGACTGTGGGTCGTTTGCACCCGCAGCTTTCACCACGGCGAGAAAGCGGGCGCGCTCTAGCGAAGCCAGCTCCTCTGTCTTGGCGACATGGCTCAGCACGGAGAACTGCACCAAGACCAGCAACGAAAAAGCCAACGCAGCTCCGCGACCTTTGTGGGCGCAATGAAGCCATCCGCCGACCAGCAGCGCGCAAGGAAGTTGAAGGACGTAGAACGCACGGGACAGGCTGTTCTCTTCGTGGGTTGGAAGCAGCATCAACACAGGCAAGGCCAAGACGAACAGAGACACGGACCAGACCAGCGTCCAGCACAACGTGCGGCGCAGTTGAGCACTGATCGCCAGCAGAAAAAGGAACGCGACCAGCGTCGTTGCGAGATAGGGCGTGGCGGTGCCCAGCCAGGGTTCGTGGCCGGCGTAGACGGCAGCGTGATTCCACGGGACCAGCAGCCGCGATAGGAGTTCGCCCACTTCGCCTAGCGACGCCACGACGTTGGTGGTGCTACTGCCCACCATGCCTTGATAAGTCAGGCCGATGGAGCCAGTGCGGGATGCACGCCACCAGAGCAAGAGCAGGATGGGAAGGTGCACGAGGATGCAGTCCACGACGCGCTGGATGCGAGGGCGTGGCGCAGCGAGCAGCACGTAGAACCCAGCTAACAGCGCTAGGGCGGGCAAGGCGGATTCCTTGCAGAGCAAAGCCAGCACTGAAGTGGCGGACCAGAGAGCGAGTTGGCCCCACCCATGCCGATCTTGAGCTCGCAGCATGGCGTGGGCGCACAGCAGCAAACTGACGGTCATGAACACGTCGCCGCAAGCCGAGATCCACGAGAAGGCCTGCACTCCTGCGGGCATGACGGCGAAGAGCAGTGCCGCCGCGAGGGCCGCGTGCGCATCAAGCCAACGCAACGCTAGGCGCCAGAGGAGCAGCACCGCAGCAATGTGCGCCAGCACGGGCAGAATGCGGAAGTAGGGCGCGGACAGAGGCGCCGCTTGCAGGCGCTCCGGCAGCAGCAGTGCCAACCACACGACAGGTCGCCACAGCGGTTGCTCCTTGGTGTAGTCGTGCAGTGGATCAACGCCCGAGATGGGTGGGCCATATTCGCCCGAGAAGCTCACGCGGCGTTCGCTCAAGCCAAAGGTCACCGGTGCCTTGGCGATCTCCATGTAGTCATCGAGCTGAAACTCCAGAGGGAAGACCCATGCGCTCGCGAGCATCGCCGCCGCCACGAGGATCAGCACCGCGAAGCGATTCTGCATCACTCATCCTCGAGCGTGAACACGGGCACGGCAGACCCACCCCCAGCAGTCACGTTGAGCAAATCCCCCGATGCGAGGCGTGCTCCAAAGCCCTCGACCTCGCAACCATTCCAAACATACGGGTCGAGATCGGCGCGGAAGGGCTTAGTGACACCGGGTTGATCGAGTAGCGCGAAATGCGCCAATGGCAGTTTCACGCGGCGCTGAACCAGCGACGGAGTGCTCAGCGCTTCACGAATGGCTGTCTCCCAGGCCGCGTCATCCACCAGCCAGCCGAGGACCACTCCGCTTCCGCCGTAGGAACCGCCGGGCTTCAACACCAATTGCTCGCGCTCGCGGCGGATCCAAGGCAACAGGGCTGATCCATCCGGTGCCTTTGCGGATTCCATGACGAATGCAGACCACGGCACGTGGCGCTCAACAGCGCGTTGCTCTTCGACATCAAGTAGCTCGGCGCATAGGGGATGCGCGAGCAGTGCGAATAGCTCCTTGCGGAACATGATGTGAACTCCAAAACCTGAAGCGCAAGTCACTGCACCAGCGGCCACCGCACGAGCGAGCGGATGATCGGCTCCACCCATGCCGAGCAGGTCTTGCACCAGCACGCGTTTGTAGACGATGTCGGGCCGGAAGTTCCCAGCGTGGAGCACGCCATTCTCGAATCGCAGCGCCTGCACATCCACCACTTCGCTCGGTGCACCTAGTGCTGTGAACGCGGCCGCGCACAACTCGAACTCTCGCACAGTGGGAACATCCGTGCGATCCGTGATGGCGATGCGTACGGGCTCGGTCGGTGTGCGCCCGATGCGCTGGGTGTGTGCCTGCAAGAGCGCGCGCAAGGTGCGCTCGAGCCCATGAAAGCCGCGGCACGGGCGTTGGGCGCGGAATTGCTGCATGACGGGCAGGCCCTCGAAGATGCGCGCGAGAGCGTCGCCGTAGCCGATACCGCCGGGACTTTCTGCGTTGTACTCCACGACGCGGAAGGCACCGTCCGCGAGAAAACCATCCATGCGCCCGACCACGTCCGCGGCAAAGGGCTGTTGGTCGCAAGCCAGAATGCGCTCTTCCTCGGCGCTCAGTGCCAACAAGGCCCGCAGCGTTCGCTCGCGTCGCAGCACGCCGTCGAGCTTGCGCCACGCGGACATCAGGCTCTTGGTGCCCGCGAGCACTTGGCGTTCTTCGGTGGCGGTGATGAACAGTGGCTCCGCCACAGTGCAAATCTCCCGCGTGCCGAACATGAGCCGCTGCGCTTTCTGCTCGTCGGCGAGCATGCGCAGCGAGGCATGGTCCTTCTCGGCTGCAAGGAGTGATTGCCAAAGAGTGCTAGCGCTGCTGCGGTGGCCCATGAGTGGGGACGAGGTTACCGCGGCGCGAGAGTCTGCGCCGTCGGAATCAGCGTTGAACGTAGCTGTAGTTGAAGCCCTGATGGTCGCTGAGCACGTTGGCTGGCAGGCTCAAGGTCTCCGTCTTGCCAGCACGCAGCACCATGAGCTTGATTTCCGCGTTGCCGGTCATGAAGCGCATGGCCGTGGCAAGGGCGGTGGAGCTTTCGAACTCCTGCCCGTTGGCGCCGATGATCAGGTCGCCACTCATCAAGCCGTGCTTCGCAATCTCGGCGTTCTGATCGTGCACATTCAGTTGCAGCGCGCGGAACTTCTCGGAATCAAGGATGACATCCCCGTTGGTAGGGACGGTGATGTGTTTGTTGAGGGTGCGTCCGCTATCCCAAATTTGGAGTCGGTACTTGCCCGCAGGCACATTCTCGAACTTGGCGTGGCCCTCCGCGCTGAGCCGCGCGTTGGTGTTGTAGTTCACGCCTTCGGGGCCGGGGTTGTCGGCATTCAGGCTCACATGTCCGTTGCGGCGGCCTGTGGTCGCACTCTGCACATGCACGTTGAACCCAAAGAGCATGGGCAGTCCTAGATCAACGGTGGTTTCGCCGCTGTGGATCTGCACCGTCTGGCTAGAGACATTCTGGCTGCCGTTCCAGCCGCCCGTGGGGACATTCAGGTGCAACGTGTACGACCCCGGCTGCAAGGGCGCGAAGGTTGCCTCACCCTTCTGGCCCGCTTCTTGGTTGCCGACCCACAGCTGTTGCCCGGGCAGGGGGTTGAACTGCAAGCTTGCGGAGAGAGTCTTGCGCTGCGAATCGCTCGTGGAGAGGAAGCGCACCTTGAGGGAGCCCGGGGCCTGCAATCGCACCTCGCTCTGGCCACCTGTGCGGGCGAGTTCAAGGGCTGCTTTGCCAAATGCGCCCGTGGAAATCCAAGCGTAGAGCCGCTCGTCAGCATTGCCGTCGCGGATGTGCTTCGGGACGCGGCCGCGCTGAATGCCATCGGCACCACGCCGCCAACCGACGTTGTTGCCCATCCAGAAGGTGGTCTCGATGGTGGCATCCACCACGGGCAATCCGTCAGGATTGAGCACAGCGATGGCCCATTCGGGGCCACTTGCCATGTCCCGCACTGCGAGATCTTGCACCACACCGCGCTCCGCAACGGTCACGGTCGCCAGCACAGGCGGGTGTTCATCCTCATCCATGTCTCCGGCGCCGACGGCTAGGCGATAGATGCCGGGCTCAAGGTCATTGAAGAGGAACCCTTGCGTTGCCAGCGAACGAGCCAGTTCCTGAACGGTGTTGGCGTTCCATCGATTCTCTGTCGCCGGGTCCTGTTTCTCGTTCCAGAGCAGCACATTGAGCGAATGCTCGGGGACGGGGCCCTCGAACACCAGCTTGCCGCGCACGTGGGGTCGTTCTTCGAGTTTGAGTTCCACGGTGGCGCTCGTGCCGGAGGTGCCAACCACAGTCAGGGCTTTCTCCGAGCGCAGTTCACCCACTTCGCCTCCGCGGGCACTGAGCTGCCAGTGCCCCTCCGCGAGGGGGAAGTAATTCTCCGCGGCGGTCCACTGGAAGTTGAGCGTCGCGTCGTTGCGTGTGCAAATGAGTTCGGCCACTAGGGGAGCCTTGCCATCCGGGCCAACCACCTGCACCACCACACCTCCGAGGCGCACGGCGCGGAGAGCCACGCTGTCTCCGGGCCAGCGGCTACTGAGTGCGCTCGGATCATCTAGTGGAGTGAGCTCGAAGCCAGCAAGTTGTGCGCTGATGGAGTAGGGCTCGCGATCGAGCCCCTCCAAACGAAACTCGCCTTTCGCATCCGAAAGAGCCAGCGATTCCATGGAGGGGTCGCGCAGCAGTGCAGCCTGGTGCTTCTGCATCTTCTCTTCGGGGGCGAGCATCTCGTCTCGCACCATGCCCGGGCGATCCAAGTTGCGCGGTTCGAACCGTCCTTCGCGCCGGGCCTTCAGGCGCACGCCTGATACGGGCTTGCCGTCCACATCCAACACACGCCCGGTGATGACGCCATTCCCGCGGGGCAGAACCGACGCGGCAGCCGGGATCTCATCCTCGGCGGCATGGCTCGCAACACTGAGCGGCCGCACTTGGCTAACGGAAAACGGATTCGTTGATTCGGGGCGCGCGGCATCGGCCTCGTTGAGATTGGCGAGGATGTGGCGCGACTCGTCGATTTGGCCGTAGGCCGCGAAGTACCCGATGGCCAAGCCGCCAGCGAGGCAAAGCAAACCGATGAGAAGCGAACGGATCATGCCAGAGTTTATCGCACGCGGGCTGTGGCCATCGAGCGCACCCGCGACAGATCTCGTGCGAGTAATCTAGCCCCCCTAACGCGCGTTCCTGCGCCACGGAGTCCCGTCATGCGTCGTTTGTTTCTAGGTGTCCTCATGGCTTTGGTCGGGTTCCTGCAGGGACAGACCCCAAGCGAACGGCCCACCGTATTGGTGGTGGCGGGACTGAATCCCGACCACGGACTAGGTGTGCGCGTCGCGGAGCGCCTGCCAGCCGCCGTCGAGAAGTTGGCGGCGACGGATGCAGAGCTGCGGGCCGCGATGGAGCGCGTTGCCTTGTGGGTTGTTCCCACCCTGGTGGCTGACCAGCAGGCCAGCGCTGATGCGGCGCCGCTGCGCGATCTGCGCGTGAACCAAACACCGGTGGATGACGACAACGACGGCCTTGTGGATGAGGACGGGCCCGAGGATCTCGATGGCGACGGCATCATCGCCACCATGCGTTGGCCGGATCCCGAAGGCCGGCTCATGCCCTCGAAAGAAGACCCGCGATTGATGGTGATGGCTGATGCGTCCAAAGGCGAGCGCGGGATGTGGTCCTCAACCACGGAAGGCATCGACAACGATGGGGATGGGCTGATCAACGAAGACGGCCCGGGCGGCGTCGATCTAGATCGCAACTTTGCTCATGGTTGGAAGGAGCGCGAACGAGCTGCGGGCCTGAGTGCGCCTTCAGAACCCGCGACGCGCAAGCTGCTGCAACAGGTCTTGGATCATGGGCGCGTCGCTGCGGTGTACGTGCTCGGCCATCGCGACAACATCGCGACGACGTGGCGCACGAATGACGCGGCCGGTGGGCGCGCGCCCAACGGCGTGCTGAGAGACGACGTGTCTTGGTCTCATGCGCTGAGCGAGGAAATGAAGGGAATCCTCGAAGCAAACGACGGCGCGGACGATTGGCCAGACGGCGGGTTTCACCATTGGGCCTACGGTCAGTACGGCGTTCCGGCCTTCGCTTCACGCGTGGCCTATCGCCCCGAGTTGCCCGCGGATGCGAAGTTCGCTGGGGGCGCGGCGCCAAGCACCTCCGAAGGGCGCTGGTTGTGGATCGCAGATCAGCGCAAGAACGGTTTCATTCCGTGGAAGCGCATAGACCATCCCACACTCGGCTCTGTGGAAGTTGGTGGATTCGTGCCGCGCTTTGCGCAAACCGTGGCGCAGGAACGCTTCGAGGCCATCGTCGCAGCTCAGGCCCGGGCTGTGGCTGCGTTGATCAAGGCCTTGCCCGAGTTGCAGGTGGCGACAATCCACAGCCGCTCATTGGGCGCGGGTGTCTTCGAGGTTGAGGTCGAGTTGACCACTCGCGGGCAAGTGCCGCTGTTCACGGCCAGCGCACGCAAGACTCGGGTCGTGCGCCCCGTGCTGCTCGAGCTGAGCATCAAGAATGGAACCCTGCTCCAAGGATCTGCGCGGCAATTGGTGGACGACCTTGGGCCCAACGGGCGGAAGAAGTTCTCGTGGCTGCTTCGATGCTCAGGAACCCTCGAGGTGAGCGTGAGCGCGGGTTCGCCACGCACGGGCTCTGCGTCTGCAAGTTTGCGTGTGGAGGGCAACTGACATGCGTCACGGACTCTGCTGCATCCTGACGGGTTTCGTTCTAGTCGCGAGCGCTCTTGCACAGAACATTGAGCCCACACCCAAGGCGCGCGTGGTGATCCCGTGGAATCACTTTCACGACTACGCCGAAATGACTGAAGTGCTGAAGACCCTCGAGCGCGCGTCCGACGGCTGGATGCGGCTTGAGTCCATTGGAAAAAGCGTGGAAGGACGGGAGCTGTGGTTGGCAACCATCGCTTCCCCGCGTGACGCAGCGAACGCAACCAAGCCCGCCATGTGGATCGATGCCAACATCCACGGCAACGAGACGCAGGGCACCGAAGTTGCGCTCTACACCCTGTGGTACTTGCTGGAGAATCGCGAGCGCTTGCCCATGGTGCGCGAACTCATGGAGCGCGCAGTGTTCTTTGTGCTGCCGAGCATGAACCCTGATGGACGTGAGTGGTGGATCCATGGCCCCAACACGGAGAACTCGTCGCGCAGCGGCAAGGCCGGCATCGACAACGATCGCGATGGTCTGGTGGACGAAGATGGGCCCGATGATCTCGATGGCGATGGCTCCATCACCACCATGCGCATGCGTGTCGCGCGTGGGGGAACGCACATCATCGACCCTGAGGATGCGCGCTTCATGAAACGCGTGAAGCCCGGTGAAGAGGGCACGCACGTCTTGCTCGGTGCAGAGGGCATTGACAACGACGGCGACGGAGCGATCAATGAAGATGGGCCCGGCGGCTACGACATGAACCGCAACTGGCCTTCCGATTGGCAGCCCGACTGGATTCAAGGGGGCGCTGGGGCGTTTCCGCTCTGTTGGCCCGAGACGCAGGCCGTTGCAGAGTTTCTGCGCGCGCATCCCAACATCGCTGCGTTGCAGAGCTACCACAACAACGGCGGCATGCTCTTGCGCGGGCCGGGGGCTGAGAGCGCGGAGGCTTATTCATCGCCCGATATCGAAGTTTTCGATGCGCTGGGCAAGGCTGGCGAGAAGATGCTTCCGCACTATCGCTACATGACCATCTGGAAAGACCTCTACACGGTGCACGGCGGCAGCATCACTTGGGCCTTTGAACGCCTAGGCATCTTTGGGTTCACCAATGAACTTTGGGCCGACGGCCAATACGGTGCGGAGTTCGGGGATCAGGAGTCGTTCAGGAAGGATCGCACGCTCTGGGACGAGCGTTTGGAGTTAGGGCGCAATCTGCGGCCTTGGAAAGCGATCATGCACCCGACCTACGGCCCCATTGAAGTCGGCGGCTTTGCCAAGACCGTGGGGCGCGTGCCTCCGCCCTTCATGCTGGAAGAACTCTGTCACCGCAACATGGCCTTCACCTTGCATTGCGCGGCAGAGATGCCGCGGCTCTCCGCGGGCGAAGTCCATATGGAGCGCGTGGACGGCGATCTTTGGAAACTCCGGCTAGAGATCCGCAACGCGGGCCTGATCCCGACCATTGCGGACCATGTGGCCCGCCATGCCGCGGTGCGGCCCGATCTTGCTCAGATCGCGGGTGAGTTGACTGTGGTGAGCGGCGGCTTTCTCAAAGGGCCTGTGCAGGATGAGAAGTTCGTGCGTCAAGCCAAGCGCCCCGAACGACTTCTCTTGTCTACGGGCGTGCCTTCGCGCGGGCGCGTCACATTGCAGTGGTTCCTCACAGGAGTGAATGGCGCGGCGCCCAAGGGGCGAGTGCGTTTTGAAGCGCTGAAAGGCGGAGTGCTCGAAGTGGATTTGCCCGAGCTGCGCTAGATCTCAGCGAGCGCGCCGCTTCTTCGCGGGAGCCGGCGCGATCTCGATGAGAACGGGGCAGTGATCAGAACCTCGCACGCGCTTGTCGATCCAGGCGCGTTTCACGCGCGGTGCGAGGGACGCCGACACGAGGAAGTAGTCGATTCGCCAGCCCACGTTGCGCGCTCGCGCGCCCTGACGTTGGCTCCACCACGAGTAGTGACCTTCCTCGCCGCGGTGCAAGTCGCGGAACACATCGCGAAACCCAGCGTGCAGCCACATGTCCACGCTGGCGCGTTCTTCCGGGAGAAAGCCAGAAGTCTTGGCGTTGGTCTTCCAGTTCTTGAGATCCAAGTTCGTATGCGCGGTGTTGAAGTCGCCCGCCACAATCACGTGCCGGCCTTCGCGGAGGTATTTGCGCGCAAGGTCGCGCACCGCCACGTCAAAGGCCAACTTGTAGGGCACGCGCGAGTTGTCGCGTTCGCTTCCGGAGCCCTTCGGGAAGTAGGCGTTCAGAAACACGAACTCCTCGAAATCGGCCACCTGCACGCGGCCTTCGCGATCAAAGCGCGGGATGTCGAGTTTGCGGAGCGCCTTCGGTTCAGCGATGGAGAACACCGCTGTGCCGGAGTAGCCGGGTTTCTGCGCTGGGTTGAAGGCGCACATGTAGCCCATGGCGGCAAACTCGGCCACGGGCAGAGCATCCGGGAATGCGCGCACTTCCTGCAAACCCAGCACGTCGGGTTTCGCACGCGCTAGCCATTGCACGAAGCCCTTGCCCACGCAGGAGCGCAGTCCATTCACATTCCAGATTGCGAATCGCGTGCGGCGGCGCCCTTGGCGCCGTGGTTCAGAGGCCTCGCTCACTTGAACAACCGCATGAGCGTGTAGTTCCCCGGGCCCGTGAAGGTCAGGCCAAGGCAAACCACACCGAGGGTGAGTGGGAATTCCATGCCGGAGGCTCCGGCGAACTTATCCGGGTGGACCTTCACCACGGCGATGATCATGGTGGCCGCCATGGGCAGTGCGGGCCAGCGTCCGCCGAGGCCGAGGAACAGAAGGATGCTGCAGAAGAACTCGGAGACCGCGGCCGCGTAGGCCATGATGCGCGGTTCGGGCAGGTCCAAAGTGCCGACGTAGCTCGCGAAAGCCTCGAAGCCACTCCCGCCGAACCAGCCGAAGAGCTTGCCTGCACCGTGATAGGCAAGCACCACGGCGCAAACACAGCGAATCAACAACAGGCCCGTATCGGTGAGTCCAGCTTTGTTGGATCCTTCAGCCATGGCGTGTGCTCCTCAGCGCGATCGTGTGCTTAGCACGGCGTCCGCAATCGTCGTGGCGAGGATGATAGCGCCACCAGCGATCACGAGCAGGTGCGGGCGCTCGTCATGGACTAGGAAGGCCCAGAAGGGATTGAGCACAGGCTCAATCAGCATGAGCAACGAGGCTTGCAGCGCGGGAACGCTCGCGAGCCCTCGCACCAGCAGCATGTAGGCCAAGCCGATCTGCACGGCGCCGAGCCAAACGATGCCTCCGATGGAGAGCGCGCTTTGCGTCTCCACGCTTCCCACAAAGGGAGCAAACATGAGCGCGGCCATGACATTGCCCGCGAGAATGACGGGCCCTGTGGGCTGCCCGGCCTTGGCGCGTTGGCGCAGTCCCATGAGCGTCACCGCCCAGCACAATCCGGAGAGCAGGGCCACGAGATTGCCGAGGTCGGGGTCTGGTGCGTTTTGCGACTCGGGCACATCTGCGGAGAACAGCAGCAGCAAGCCACCGAGAATGGTCAACAGCAGCCAAGGATCGCGGCGT
>Ga0233425_10001989_pt1 | contig 42597 bp, 45 predicted proteins | sample Watercolumn_Towu_2_FD_181712 | JGI IMG/M metagenome (GOLD analysis project Ga0233425, IMG submission 181712) | Freshwater microbial communities from Lake Towuti, South Sulawesi, Indonesia - Watercolumn_Towuti2014_140_MG | ecosystem: Environmental > Aquatic > Freshwater > Lake | place...
CGGCACACCGCGGCGCGGCCCGGCGGCGGCCTGGGGTCAAGCGGCGAATCGAGGACACGAGGCCGCTGCGCGGCCTTGCAGGCCGACCTTTGAGCCGCGATCCCAGGCCGCCGCCGGGCCGCGCCGCGGTGTGCCGCCCCCTGCTAGTCCCCGAAGATCCGCTCGTAGCGGCCGTAGTCGCGCGCGGCGTCCATGAACCACTTCACGATCTCCGGCTCGGAGCGCGGCGGGATCTCGCACGACGTCGACAGGATGAATCCGGACTGGCGCGCGGCGGCGTCGATGCAGCGCTTGACGTCCGCGTACATCGCCTCCTTCGACGTCTTCTCGAACTTCGTCGCGTCCACGTTGCCGATCGCGACCGCGCGGCCCTTCGAGACCTCCACGAAACGCGCGAGCTGGTCGACGTAGAGCTTCGGATCCGCCTGCTGGTCGAGGTCGAACGAGAAGGTCGAGAAGCCGGCCTGGATGACGTCCTCGAAGATCGGGTACGTCGTGCCGCAGATGTGCGTGGTCACGCCGACCTTCTTCGCCTTGAAGTGGTCGACCAGCTCCTTGTGGTACGGCGCGACGAACTCGCGGTAGTTGTCGGGCGAGATCAGGCTGATCGACGCCGTCGGCTCCGAGAAGCTGAGGCCGATGCCGGTCTTCACGATCGCGTCGCCCCAGATCTTCGAGAACTCCGTCGCCACGCGCATGCAGTCGTGGATGAACTGCGGATCCTCGAACGTGTCGAGCAGCATCGTCTCGGGATTCCGGAGCAGCATCGCGATCGTCCACGGCCCGACCGCCACCGCCCCGATCGCCGTCGGCGGCTTCGCCTTCACGAGCGCCTCGCACTGCTCGAGGAAGCCGGGGAGCCGCGCGTCCTTGTACGGGTCCGGCATCTTCAGCCTGGCGAGCCGCGACTTGTCGTCCTGCAGCACGTGCTGGTCGATCGACGGCACGACGTAGTCCGAGTACTTCACGCGGCAGCCGAACGCTTCCGCTTCCTTCGCGAGGTCGTTGTACGCGAGCACGACGTCCGGCTCGTAGCGCTCGTAGTAGCGCATCATGGCCGGGATCGCCTTCGCCACGTTCGTGCAGTACTCCTCGATCGAGAGCCCGTCGAGCGTGCCGGCGAAGGAGGCGACGATCGGATACACCGGCACGCGGTCCGCGAACGAGCGCTTGTACGCGGCCACCACGCGGTCGCGATTCGTGTAGGTCGCCTTGCCGTGCTCGACGTCCCACACCTTGTTCGCTTCCATGTACTTCGGCGGCAGCTTGGCCTCGTACTCCATGAACTGCGTGATCGGATAGCGGATGCCGCCGTCGTGCGTGCGCTTGAGGCCCTCGATCACTTCTTCCATCTGGGCCCACGGGATGGTGAACGCCATCTCGTGGTCCTGCGTCTGGCCGAAGATGCGGTCGCCCGAGCAGGGGAGGATGACCTGGGGCTGGTCGGTGCGCATCGTGGTCACGATGATCTCGGAGCAGTCGATCCGGCCGCCGAACGACGACGTGAGCTTGCCGCCCCGCTTCCACAGCGCGGCCTGCGTGAGCCGCATCACCTGCGCGGGATTGGCGTAGACGCACACGAGGTCCGGCTCGAACGTGGCGCGATCGAGCGGCGCCACGAGCAGCGCGTGGAACTCGCCGGGGGCGAAGCGGTCGACGGCCGCCTCGGACCGCTGCCCCGCTTCTTTCGTTTCCGTGTACATCCCTTCGCACAGGGTGCCGGAGGCGTGCAGGTGGGTCGGCTTCTCGAAGCCGAGCGCCGCGATGCCCAGCGAGCAGATGTGGTCCTCGCGCGTGAGCGCGATCATCCACCCGTAGCGCCGCGCCATGTCGATGACCTGACAGTTCATGCTGAGCTTCTTGAAGTCGCGCGCGGGACGGCGCGCGCGCTCGGGGATCGGCTCCCCCGGGCGCAGCATGCGGATCGCGACGGGGAACGTCTGGGGCCGGATGTAGAGCTGGAGCTCACGGTCGGCGGTCTTGGCGTCGATCATCCCCGCGAGCCTACTCCATTCCGGCCCCCCCGAGAACGCGCTAGAATGCGCGGACTCGCGCCGGGCCGTGGCCCGTCGCGCTATATCCGGGGAGGCGGAATTCATGGGTGTCAACGCGCCGAGTGCGAGCTACAGCCTGACCGTTCGTCTCGAGATCGACAACAAGCCGGGCATGCTCGGCAAGATCACCTCCGCCATCGGCAAGGGCGGCGGTGACATCGGCGCGATCGACGTCGTGTCGGTCCAGGACAAGACCATCACCCGCGACCTGAGCTTCAAGGCGCGCGACGAGACGCACGGCCAGCAGATCGCGGACGCGATCAAGAAGATCGGCGGCGTGCGCGTGGTGAACGTGTCCGACCGCACGTTCCTCATGCACCTCGGCGGCAAGATCGAGACGCACGCGAAGGTCGGCGTGAAGACGCGCGACGACCTCGCGATGGTCTACACGCCGGGCGTGGCGCGCGTGTGCATGGCGATCCACAAGGATCCCGAGAAGGCCTACACGCTCACCGTGAAGGCGAACACGGTCGCGGTCGTCAGCGACGGCACCGCCGTGCTCGGTCTCGGCGACATCGGGCCGAACGGCGCCCAGCCCGTCATGGAAGGCAAGTGCGTCCTCTTCAAGGAGATGGCGGGCGTCGACGCGTTCCCGCTGTGCCTCGCCACCAAGGACGTCGACGAGATCGTGATGATCGTCAAGGCCGTGGCGCCCGTCTTCGGCGGCATCAACCTCGAGGACATCTCGGCGCCGCGCTGCTTCGAGATCGAGGAGCGCCTGCAGCGCGACCTCGACATCCCGGTCTTCCACGACGACCAGCACGGCACCGCGGTGGTCGTGCTGGCGTCGATGATCAACGCGCTCAAGATCGTGAAGAAGAAGCTGAGCGACGTGCGGATCGTCGTCGCGGGCGCGGGGGCGTCGGGCATCGCGACCGCGAAGCTCCTGATGAAGGAAGGGGCGAAGAACATCGTCGCGTGCGACCGCGCCGGCGTGCTCTACCAGGGCCGCAAGGAAAACATGAACTCGATGAAGGAGTGGTTCGCGAAGCACACGAACCCGAAGAAGCTGAAGGGCTCGATCTCGGACGCGATGGCGGGCGCCGACGTCCTGATCGGCCTCTCCGGCCCGGGCGTCATCTCGCTGAAGGACGTGAAGGGCATGGCGCGCGATCCGATCGTGTTCGCGATGGCCAACCCGATTCCCGAGATCCAGCCGGAAGAGGCGGCGGGCACCGTGCGCGTGATGGCGACGGGCCGCTCCGACTATCCGAACCAGATCAACAACTCGCTCTGCTTCCCGGGCTTCTTCCGGGGCATGCTCGACGTGCGCGCCAGGGGCGTGCACGACGACATGAAGCTCGCGGCCGCGCACGCGCTCGCGGAGATCGTGTCGAAGAACGAGCTCAGCGACGAGTACATCATCCCGTCGATGTTCGACAAGCGCGTGGCCGAGGCCGTCGCGTCCGCGACGGCGGAGGCGGCGGTGAAGTGCGGCCTCGCGCGCCGCAAGCGGCCGCGCGCGGTCGGAGAGAGCACGCGGTAGCGGAGGCCCGGTGAGGGGCAGAGAGCTCCTCGCGATCCTCTTCCCGCTCTTCGTCGCGCTGCTCGTCTGGCCGCTGCTCACGGTGGCGAACCGCCCCGTGCTCGTGGCCGGCATCCCGGCGCTCGTGCTCTACCTGTTCGCCGTGTGGGCGGCCATCGTCGCCGTGCTCGCCTGGGCGGGCCACCGGGCCCGCGGGGAGGACGGCCAGTGAGCGGGCCCGCCCTGCTCATCGGGATCCTGCTCGGCTACCTCGTCTTCCTCTTCCTCGTCGCGGCGCTCGCCGAACGGTTCGGCGAGCGCTTCATGACCCCGCGGCTCCGCACGACCACCTACGTGCTCGCGATCTCCGTGTACTGCACCGCGTGGACGTTCTACGGCAGCGTCGGGCTCGCGGCGAACCGCGGCCTCGAGTTCCTGACGATCTATCTCGGGCCCGCGCTCGTGGCGCTGCTCTGGCCCACCGTGCTGCGCAAGCTCGTGCGCGTCGCGAAGGAGCAGCGGATCACCACGATCTCCGACCTCATCGCGAGCCGCTACGGCAAGTCCGGGCCGCTCGGCACGCTGGTCGCGGTCCTGGTCGTGTGCGGGATGATCCCGTACATCGCGCTGCAGCTGAAGGCGGTCTCGGCGTCGTTCCGCATGATGATCGCGCAGGACTCGATGCTGGCGAACTTCGATCCGTCGGTGATCGTCGCGGTCACGCTCGGGTTCTTCGGCATCCTCTTCGGCGCGCGCAACCTCGACTTCACCCGCCAGCAGACGGGGCTCATGACCGCGGTGGCGGTCGAGTCGCTGGTGAAGCTCGTCGCGTTCATCGCCGTCGGCACCTTCGTCACGTGGACGCTGTTCGACGGCTTCGACGACATCTTCACGCGCGCCGCCGCGCATCCCGAGTGGACCTCGCTCCTGACGCTCGACGCGCCTCCGGCGGCGTCCTACACGCGCTGGACCGCCATGCTGTTCGTCTCGATGGTGGCCGTGATGCTCCTGCCGCGGCAGTTCCACGTGCTCGTCGTGCAGAACCCGGCCGAGCGCGACGTGCACACCGCCGCGTGGGCGTTTCCGCTGTACCTGCTCGCGATCAACGTGTTCGTGCTGCCGATCGCGTTCGGCGGCCTCCTCTATTTCGGCGACGCGACCGCGGCCGACAGCTTCATCCTCGGGCTGCCGCTGGGGCACGGCGCGCGGCTGATGGCGGTGATCGTGTTCCTCGGCGGATTCTCCGCGGCCACCGCGATGATCGTCGTCGACTCGCTCGCGCTGTCGAAGATGGTGGCGAACGACATCGTGCTGCCGTTCATCGTGCGCAACCGCGAGTTCGCCGAGGTCTACTGGGCCGGCCTCGCCGCGACCCGTCTCGGCGTGATCCTCGTGCTCGTCCTCGGGCTCATGTGGGCACAGCTCGAGGGCGGGTTCCTGCTCGTCGAGATGGGCCTCCTGTCGTTCATCGCCGTCGCGCAGTGCGCGCCCGCGATCTTCCTCGGGCTCTACTGGCGCCGCGGCGGCCGCCGCGGCGCGTTCGCCGGGATCTCGCTCGGGTTCGCGATGTGGTTCTACACGCTGATCGTCCCGGCGCTCGTGCGCGACGAGCTCCTGCCCGTGTCGGTGCTGACGCAGGGGCCCTTCGGGATCGCGTGGCTCCGTCCGACCGCGCTCTTCGGGCTGGAAGGCCTCGATCCGCTCGCGCACGGCGTCTTCTGGTCGCTGCTCGTGAACGTCGGCGCGTATCTCATCGGCTCGGTCACCGGCACGCAGGATGCCGACGAGCGCAGCCAGGCCGCCGCGTTCGTCGGTCACGCCGAGAAGACCGAGGCGCCGCGCGTGCCCGCGATCCTGTCGGTTCCCGAGATCGAGCGGCTGATCCACCTCTACGTGCCGGAGGACGAGGCCGACGCCGTCCTCCGCGAGATCTTCGCGGGGAAGAGCGCGGGCGAGCTGACCGTGCCGGAGCTCCTCGAGGCGCGCGTGCGGCTCGAGCGCGTGCTCGCCGGATCGCTCGGCGCCGCCGCCGCGCGCTACATCGTCGAGGACCGCTTCACGATCTCCACGGGCGAGGCCGCGCAGCTCGTCGACTCGTTCCGGGCGATGCAGCGCTCGCTGCGCACGAGCGAGCACCTGCTCGCCTCGGTCGTCGAGAGCGTGGAGGACTGCATCTTCACCACCGACGTCGAGGGACGGCTGGTCAGCCTGAACCGGGCGGGGCAGCGGCTGATGGCCGTCAAGGCCGCCGCCCTGGTGCCCGCGCTGACGTGCCTCGATCTCCTCGACGAGGGCGAGCGCAAGCGCGTCGGCCCCGCGCTCGCGCGCGTGACGGCGGAAGGCCGCGCGTGGCGCGGCAACGTCGTCGGCATCACGCGCGCCGGCCAGCGGTTTCCCGCGCACCTGGCGCTCGCGTGCGTCTTCGATGCGCAGCGCAAGGCCGTCGGCGCCGTGGGCGTCCTGCGCGACCTGACCGAGCAGGTCGCGACGCAGCAGCGGCTGATCCAGCGCGAGAAGCTGGCCTCGCTCGGCGAGATGGCGGCCGGCGTCGCGCACGAGATCCGCAACCCGCTCGGCGGCATCAAGATGGCCACGCGGCTGCTCGCCTCGCGCGACGCTCCGGGCGCCCCGATCTCGCAGGAGATGGCGCAGTCGATCGTGTCCGGCATCGCGGAGATCGAGAGCATCATCGCCGACCTGCTGGACTACGCGCGCGACACGCGGCTCGATCTCCAGGAGTATCCGCTCGCGCGCATCCTCGAGGACGTCGTCAACGGCTGCCGCGCCGAGGCCGAGCAGCACGGGATCGAGGTGCGCGCGAGCCAGGTCGACCCGGAGATCGTCGCGCTGGTGGACGGTCCGCGGCTGCGCCAGGTGTTCACGAACGTCCTCACCAACGCGCTGGAAGCGACCGACCGTCAGCCGCGCGCCCGCGTCGAGGTGCGGCTCTTCCGCCGGGGCGCCAGCGCGGTCGCCGAGGTCCGCGACAACGGCGTCGGCATGGCGGCCGAGCAGCGCGACAAGGTGTTCCTGCCGTTCTTCACGACCAAGCCGACGGGCACCGGGCTCGGCATGGCGATCGTGAAGAAGATCATGGACCTGCACAACGGCGAGATCGAGATCGACAGCCTGCCGGGCGGCGGCACCGCGGTGCGCCTCGTGATCCCGCGCGCGGCCCAGGCCGCGGCCGCCGAGCGGGCGGGCGCTTGAGCGCCCGGGGCCCGCGAGTCCAGAGGGGGGTTGGAGGGCCGCCAGCTGTGTGGCCCCCATCTCAAAGGAGATGTCTATGAAGCGCCGGATCCTGCTCGTGGAGGACGACGAGATCTTTCTCCGCCCGCTCCAGCGCTCGCTCGAGGTCGCGGGCTACGACGTGCTGATCGCGCCGAGCGGCGAGGAGGCGATCGATCTCCTGAAGCACGACGACGCCGATCTGATGCTCACCGACAAGCGGCTGCTTGGCATGGACGGCGTGGAGCTCGTGCGCCGGGTGAAGGCCGAGCATCCCGACCTGGCGGTCGTGGTGATGACGGCGTACGGGACGATCGAATCGGCGGTGGAATCGGTACGCCTCGGCGCGGCGGACTACATCGTGAAGCCGTTCGAGGTCGCGGAGCTGCTGATCGTGGTCCGCAACGCGATCGAGGTCTCCGAGCTGCGCGCGGCCAGCCGCGCCACGCTGCGGCGCAACCAGGAGCGCTTCACGCTGAGGAACGTGCTCGCGCGCAGCGCGGCGATGCACGAGGTGTTCGAGCTGCTGCGCCCGGTGGCGGAGCTCGAGACGACCGTGCTGATCTACGGCGAGACCGGTGTCGGCAAGGAGCTGCTCGCGCGCTCGGTGCACTTCTCGGGCTCGCGGCGCGACAAGCCGTTCGTCGCTGTCAACTGCGCCGCCATTCCCGCGGAGCTGTTCGAGTCCGAGCTGTTCGGCTTCCGCAAGGGCGCGTTCACCAGCGCGTCGGAGACCCGGCGCGGGCACCTCCAGATGGCGAACGGCGGCACGCTGCTGCTCGACGAGATCGGCGAGATGCCGCTCGCGCTCCAGTCGAAGCTCCTGCGCGTGATCGAGGACAAGCGCGTGACGTCCATCGGCGCCGACCGCTCGGTCGAGGTGGACGTCCGCTTCATCGCGACGACGAACAAGGACCTCAGGGCGGAGGTGGAGAAGGGGACGTTCCGGCGCGATCTCTTCTATCGCCTGTCCGTGATGCCGATCCGCGTGCCGCCGCTGCGCGAGCGGATCGAGGACATCCCGCTGCTCGCCCAGCACTTCCTCGAGGCGAGCGCGCGGCGGTCGAAGAAGACGATGCGCGCGATCGCGCCCGCGGCCATGCAGGCGCTGACGCGGTACGCGTGGCCGGGGAACGTGCGCGAGCTCGAGAACGTGATCGAGCGCGCGGTCATCGTGTCGAAGACCGACACGCTCGCCGAGGTCGATCGCTTTCTCACGGGCGGCGGCGATCACGCGCGGGTCGACCTCTCGCTGCCCTTCCGCGACGCCAAGGCGCGCGTGGTCGAGGACTTCGAGCGCGCGTACATCGGCGGCGTGCTGGAGGCGCACGGCGGCAAGCTGACCGCCGCCGCGAAGCACGCCGACATGGATCCGAAGAACTTCTCCGAGAAGCTGGCGCGCTACGGCCTGCGCAAGAACAGCCCGGCCGAGGCGGTCGACGAGCCGAGGGGCGACCCGCAAGGGTAGCCCGCGCGCGACGCGTCACGGTCCCGATACCCGCCGCGTTGGCGCCGGGACCAAGCAGGACGGTGGGCCGCTCCGCCGGGTTCGCCGTGTTTCCGCGCGATTACGCCGGCGCCATCACCTACGTCGCCGAGCGCATCGAGGACGAGAAGCGCGGCTACTACACGGGTTGGCTGCAGACGTCGCCCACCCTCGGCATCGTCGTCTCGCTCGCGACGATCATCAGCATCCGGACGTACCTCGGCAACGACGCCTCGGCACGAACAGCGTGGGGTATGCGCTGCTCTATCCGATCGCGGTCCCGGCGGTCATGTTCCTGATCGCCGTGTTCGTGATGCCGGAGACCCGCAAGCACAGCATCTGGGAGGAAGGGGCGATCGAGGCGGCGCGCGCGCGGGGCCGCGCGTAGCCCTGGATCCGGTCCCGATACCAAGAGTCCTTGGTATCGGGACCATGGACTCGGCCTCGTGCCGGGCGCAGGCACGCGTAATTTCGCGTGCTTGCGCGGCGGCACGCATCGTGCTCTGCCCCGCCGCACGATGACCCGGCGCCGGCTCATGCTGGTGTTCCTGCTCTACCTCACCCTCGATCTCACCAATCCGTTCGTCGCCGGCGCCTTCAACTTCAACCCCGACGAGTGCGTGGAAGGCATCCATCGCGTCTCGTCGCCGCACCAGCGCACCGACGCTCCCGCCGCTCTCGTCCGGGTGCCGGTGGTGCGCCTGGAGCTCCCGTCGCCGTCGCCCGTGCGACCGCTCGCGGGGGGCCGCCACACGATCCTCGAGTGGCTCGTCGATTCGCGCGGGGACACCCGCGCCTCCGGCGACCCGCGGCTGTCCGAAGACCACTAGACCCTCGTCGTCCGCGAGTCGCCCCACACGCCCGCAGGCGTCGTCCGCCTGCCGGGGTCCGACCTCCACAACGACGACAAGGGGGACGCGATGGCGACGACCACCGCGACACGTCCGGGAGCCGCGAGGCATGCGGCCGACGGCGAGCTGACAGAGCATCAGAAGCAGGAGTACTGGCGCTACAACGTGAAGCTCACCACCGTGCTGCTCCTCATCTGGTTCGTGGTCACGTTCGTGATCTCGGGCCTGATGGCGGCATGGCTGAACCAGTGGACGATCCTCGGCTTCCCGCTCGGCTACTACATGGCGGCGCAGGGCTCGCTCGCGATCTTCGTCATCGAGATCGCGATCTACGCCTGGCTCATGAACAAGAAGGACGAAGAATACGGCATCCGCGAGGAGGGCTAGGCCACCATGTCCCTCGACAAGATCTTCGGCATCTATACGGTGATGTTCCTGGGCATCACGGTGCTCATCGGCATCGGTGAGAAGCTGGGCCTCTTCAGCAACCAGATGATCGGCTGGCTCTTCATGGCGCTGTCGCTGGCGATCTACGTCGTCATCGGCGTGCTCACGCGCACGTCCAACCCCGATCAGTACTACGTGGCTGGGCGCAACGTGCCGGCGTTCTACAACGGCATGGCGACCGGCTCGGACTGGATGTCGGCCGCCTCCTTCATCTCGATGGCCGGCGCGCTCTCGGTGCAGGGCTTCTCCGGTCTCGCCTACGTGATGGGCTGGACCGGCGGCTATCTGCTGCTCGCCGTCTTCCTCGGCCCGTACCTGCGCCAGTTCGGCGCGTACACGATTCCGGATTTCCTCGGCGCGCGGTACGGCGGCAACATGCCGCGCATCATCGGCGTCGTCGCCGCCATCGCGTGCTCGCTCATGTACCTGATCGCCCAGGTCACTGGCGTCGGGTTCATCGTCGCGCGCTTCATCGGCATCGACTTCAACATCGGCGTGTTCCTCGGGCTGATCGGCGTGCTGTTCTGCTCGGTGCTCGGCGGCATGAAGTCGGTCACGTGGACGCAGGTGGCGCAGTACATCATCCTGATCATCAGCTACCTCGTGCCGGTCGTGTACCTGTCGTGGCAGATCTTCTCGATCCCGATCCCCGAGCTCACCTACGGCCAGCTGCTGCAGCGCAACAACGCGGCGGCCATCGCCGTCACGAAGGATCCGAAGGAGAAGGAGACGCGCGCGCTCTGGAAGAAGGACGCCGACGATGCCAACGCCAAGATCAAGGCGGGCGGCCTGCCGGAGGCCGAGGTGGAGAAGCTGAAGGGCGTGGCCGCGCAGGCGACGCGTCAGGCCACGGCGCCGGCCGCGAGCGAGGACGCAAAGTTCGGACGATATCTCACGGTGCCGACCGGCACCGGGATGTGGAACTTCCTCGCGCTGACCTTCTGCCTGATGGTCGGCACGGCGGGGTTGCCCCACATCCTCACGCGCTACTACACGTCGCCGTCCGTGCGGCAGGCGCGGACGACGTGCGGGTGGGCGCTCCTCTGCATCTTCCTGCTGTACTTCACGGCGCCCGCGTACGCCGCGTTCGCGCGGTTCGCGCTCTACACGCGCCTCGTCGGCAGCAAGATCAGCGAGCTGCCGAGCTGGGTGAATCTCTGGAAGCCGGCCGGTCTCTTCGAGGTCGTCGACAAGAACGGCGACGGCATCGTGCAGTGGGCCGACTTCGTGCTGAAGTCCAGTGACTTCGTGGTGCTCGCGACGCCCGAGATCGCGGGCCTGCCGTTCGTGATCACGGGCCTCGTGATGGCCGGCGGCCTCGCCGCGGCGCTGTCGACCGCGGACGGCCTGCTCCTCACGATCGCCAACGCGATCTCGCACGACCTCTACTACAACGTGATCGATCCCAGCGCCTCGCTGGTGAAGCGCCTGACGATCACCAAGGTGCTGCTCGTCGTCACCGCCGTCGTGGCGGCCTACATCGCCACGTACCGGCTGTCGCTCATCGTCGAGCTGGTGGCGTGGGCGTTCAGCCTCGCCGGCGCGTCGTTCTTCCCGGCGCTCGTCATGGGCATCTGGTGGAAGCGTGCGAACGCCGTCGGCGCCAACGTCGGGATGATCGTCGGCCTCGGCGTGACGCTGTTCTACATGATCGGCAGCCGGTTCTACGGGTTGTCGTGGTTCGGGACGACGACGATCTCATCGGCCATCTTCGGCTTGCCGGCCGGCTTCCTCACCATCTGGATCGTGTCGCTGCTCACGGCGCCGCCGCCTCAGGCGGTGCAAGAGCTCGTGGTGAACGTGCGCTATCCGAAGTCGGGTCAGGGGACGAAGGGCGACCCGCTCGGTCGGGATCTGCAGGAAGTTCCGGTCCACTGAGTCGGAAACGGGGGGAGCGCCGCCGCTCCCCCCGGCTGTATCATCACGCGCGCCATGGATGAACTGTGGCTTCGGCTCAGGTTGCTCGCCAACATCGTCGTCCCGCTGCTCTTCTTCATGGCGGCGATCTATCTCGCCTTGCACGTCGTCTTCGCGCGCTTCGTCGCGCCGGCAAGCCCCGTCCTGTGGTTCTTCGGTGTCGTGACCGGGCCCCTGACGAGACCTGTGCGGCGCTTTCTCGCGCCCGGGACGCCCGAGACGCGTGTCAGGCTCGTCGCGCTCGGTGTCTACGTGCTGCTCTGGCTCCTGAGCCGGAGCCTCTTCGTGTCGATGGGCGTCGTCGGACGCGGGTAGGACGTGCTCGCGCTGGCCGCCGCCAACGCCGTCGGCGTCGTGCTGTTCGGCACGCTGTACCTCGTCGCGGGCACGCGGCTGCTCTCCCAGGCGGCATTCGTGCCGTGCCTCCTCCTGCTCTTCGTGCTGATGATCGTGCTCTGGATCCGCACCGAAGCGCGCCACCGCTCGCTCACGCTGCTGCGCCGGCTGGGACGGGTCGTCGTGGGCCTTGCCGGCGTCGTCGTTCTCACACCGGCGCTGGTGCTGACGCCGCTCTTCTGGCTGGACGATCAGCTGCCGAGCGAGGCAGGGCTGCACGCGGTGCGGGGAGGGATCATGGCCGTGGTGCTGATCGCGCTCGGGCTCGTCGCGCTGGTGAACGTGGCGGGCGTGTTGATCGTGACGGCGGCCGCCGCGCTGGGCCGCGGCCCTCGCGTAGAATGAGCGTCACCATGCGAGCCCGGCGGTGTCTGCTGCTCGCGCTCTTCGCGTACGTCCTCCTCGACCTCGGCTGCCCGTTCGTTCCGGGCGCGTTCAGCTTCGATCCCGACGAGTCCGTCGACGCCGTCGGCGTCTATCGTGCCCGGCCGACCGCGGCGCCGCGCGTGGCGACGGTTCCGTTCATCACGGCGACGCTGGTGCCGCTCGCGCACGCGGACCACGGACGCCCGGGTCTCACCGCCGCCGTCCCCCCCGCCGGCTGGCGTCCGCATACGGCGCGCGAGCGCCTCGGCGCTCCCGAGCCCCTGCCTTCGACGGACGACGACTGACGATTCGTCCGCCCGCTGCCGATCATCGCCGACTCACGATGCGCATCCTTTCCGCGAGGAGAACCGCGATGGGCAAGGTTGGGAGATTCGTCAGCGACCCGAAGGCCGGCGCGTACTGCGACGTCACGCTCGACAACGGGGAGAAGGTCACCGTCAATCACGACAAGGGCGGGTTCAAGGGCGGACACGTGAGCCTCGAGAAGAAGAAGTGGATGGGCCTCGGCTCCGAGCGCCTGTTCGTCTGCGACCTCGACTCGGCCGCCGGCAAGGCGGCCGTCGCGCGGCTGACGCAGGGGATGCCGGCCGACAGCGCGCGCGCGACACCGCTCGGCGCGTTCGCGGAGTACGTCAAGGACTGCAAGGACGCCGAGGACGTGCGCGCGAAGTGCCAGGCCTTGCTCGCGGGGCCGTGAGCGAGATCGCGCTCTTCGCTCACCGGCTGCGCGACCTCGTGAAGCGCCCGCCGGTCGTGGCGTCGCCCGACCTGTCGGTGGTCGAGATCGCGCGGCTGCTCTCGCGCGAGGCCGTCGGGTCCGTCGTCATCACGACCGGCGGTGGCGCGGTCGGTATCGTCACCGACCACGACCTTCGCTACAAGGTCCTCGCCGAGGCGCGCGACGCGACGACGACTCCGGTCTCCGCCGTCATGTCGAGCCCGGTCGTCACGCTGCCGCCCGACGCGCTCGCGTTCGACGCGCTGCTCGAGATGACGCGCCGGCACGTCCGCCACGTCGTGGTGGTCGACGACGGGCGGGTTGCCGGCGTGGTCTCGAGCCGCGATCTGCTGCCCTCGACGATGCACCCGGTGGCGGTCGCGCGAGACATCACGAGCGCTCCCTCGATCGACGCGCTGGCCGCGCTCGCTCCGCGCGTCACCGACGTGATTCGCTCGCTCCTCGCCGAAGACGGACACGTGCACGACATCGCGCGCCTCGTGGCCGAGCTCAACGACCGGATCGTCGTGCGCGTGCTGGATCTCGTCAGCGTCGAGCTGCGCGCGGCCGCGCTTGCGCCGCCCGTGCCGTACGCGTGGCTCGCGTTCGGCAGCGAAGGCCGCCGCGAGCAGACGTTGTGGACCGATCAGGACAACGGGCTGGTGTACTCGGATCCTCCGCCCGACGTGTCGGACGCGGCCGCCGGCTTCTTCGCGACGTTCGCGGAGCGGACGATCGCGGCGCTCGTGAAGATCGGATTCCCGCCGTGTTCCGGCGGCGCCATGGCCTCCAATGAACCGTGGCGGCAGCCGGTCAGCGTGTGGGAGGGCTACGTCGACCGGTGGATCAGCAGCCCGTCGCCGCAGCACATCCTCGCGGCGGCGATGTACTTCGACCTCCGCCTGGTCGCGGGCGACGCGGGTCTCGCGGCCCGCATCTCCGCCCGCATTCACGACCGCGCGCCGCGGGCGCAGCGGTTCCTCGCGCTCATGGCGCGTGACGTCGTCGATCGCCGCGTGCCGCTCACGCTGTTCGGCGGCGTCGGCGTGCAGCGCAGCGGACCGCATCGCGGGACCGTCGATCTCAAGGGCGCCGGGTGTCTGCAGCTCGTCGGCGCCGCCCGCGTCCACGCCCTCGAGCTCGGCCTCGGAGAGACCAACACACGCGATCGCTTCCTGGCGGCCGGAGAGCAGGGACTCTACACGAAGGACGACGTGATCGAGATCAGCGACGCGTACGAGCACCTGCTGCGTCTTCGGCTCACGCATCAGCTCGAACGGCTCGCGGCCGGCGAGCCGCCTGACAACCACGTGGATCCGGAGCGGCTCTCTCACCGCGACGGATTGTTGCTGCGCGACGCGCTCAAGACGGTCGGCCGCGTCCAGCAGCGGCTGCGCGAGCGTTACGCCACCGACTTCATCCCGTCATGATCGGCCTCGATCTCGTCACGCGCGTCTGGCGTCGCCTGGCGGCGGGCGACGCCACCAGCCTCGAGCAGCTCGTTGAGGTCGGCTTCGTGGCCGTGGATCTCGAGACCACCGGACTCGACCCTCGCCGCGACGCGATCGTGGCGGTCGCTGCGATCCCGTTCGAGCGGGGGATGGCGCGTGCCGGGCTCGTGACGCTCGTCAATCCGGGGCGGGCTATTCCACCGGAATCCACCGCCATCCACGGGATCGACGACGCCGCGGTCCGGGAGGCACCACCCATCGGTGACGTCGTCCCGAGGCTGGACGCGGTCTGCGCCAGGCGGGTCGTCGTCGGACACGACGTCGCGTTCGACCTCGCGATGCTCACCGCCGCCCGCACGCTGCCGCAGGGCATGGCGCCGCGCCTGGCGCTGGATACCCGCCGCCTGGCGCGAGCGCTCCGGTTTCGCGACACCCGCCTGGAGGAGCTGGCGCCACAGCTCGGCGTCCCCATGGTGGGCCGCCACAGCGCCGACGGCGACGCACGGATGACCGGCGAGATCCTCCTGGCGCTGGTGCCCGCGCTTCGCCGCCACGGCGTTCGAACGGTCGGCGAGCTTCTCCGTCTGCAGCGCGCCACGCTGGCTTACGACTGACCGCCGCAACACCGCTCGTGGTCAGCGGTGTGCCGTTCGTGACGGCATTCCGGGGTGGGCTCGGGCAAATTGCCCGGCGGCCGTTCCACCAAAGTGAAACAACTCCCGGGGAAAATCCGCCGAATTCCTGGGGATTTCCTTGAATCCATTTCGTACCGTCGACGTCTATAGGGTCGGCACTGACGTTGCACCCTTGGCTGGCCCGGAGGACAGGAGGACGAAATGGACGCCATCCGTAAGCGGTTGGAGCAGGAGCTGCGCGGTGCGACGGCGCGGCTGCGGCAGATGGGGGGCGCCGACGCGCTCGACGAGTTGCGGCCGACCGGCGACACGGGCTTCGCGGACGAAGTGGACATCATCCAGGCGAACGAGTGGCGGGAGATCGGCTTCGCCACGCGCGAGCTGCTGGTGGATCGGGTAAACGCCCTGTCGAGCGCGCTGGACCGGCTCGAGAGCGGCGACTACGGCACCTGCACGGAGTGCGGCGAGACCATCGCGCCGGCGCGCCTGCGCGTGATGCCGGAAGTCGAGACGTGCGTGCGCTGCCAGGATCGGATCGAGCGGTACGGGCGCCAGCTCGAAGAGGCCGTCGAGGTCGAGGCCGGCGTCGCCGACGAGGATTAGTCAGCCATCCAGTCATCGGGGGGAGTCCACGACTCCCCCCGATAACCCCCCGGTGATCGAGTAGCTTGTCCGAGTGCGGACTCCCGTCCTCGACGTGTTTCGTCCTCCTTTCAAGGCCGTGTGCCGGTGGTACTTCAGGCTCGAGTTCCGTGGCGTCGAGCACATTCCACTGCACGGGCCGGTGCTGATCGCTCCCAATCACCAGACGTTCGCCGATCCGCCTCTCGTCACGATTCCCGTGCGCCGGCCCATCCACTACATGGCCTGGGCGCGGCTCTTCGAGGTGCCGATGTTCGGAGGGCTGATCCGGAGGCTTCGCGCGTTTCCGGTCGACATCGACCGTAGCGACGGACAGGCGGTGCGCGAGGCCGTGCGGCTGCTGCGCGCGGGCGAGGCGCTGATGATCTTTCCGGAAGGCGGCCGGTCGCCCGACGGCACGCTGCAGCCGTTCAAGCTCGGCGCGTTCCGGCTCGCGGTGTCGCACAAGACGCCGGTGTTGCCGGTGACGATCTCGGGCGCGTGGGACGCGTGGCCCGCCGGACGGACGCTGCCGCGCCGCGGCCGCGTGACGATCACGTACCACCCGCCGGAGATCCCGCCACGCGGGCTCCATCCACGCGACGCCGCGCGCGACCTGCACGATCGCACCGTCGCCGCGATCGCGTCGGCGCTGTGAGCGGCGGCGCGTCGCCGGCCTAGACGCCCTCCTCGACGACGCGATAGCCGGCGGACCGCAGGCGCGTCAGGAGGCGGTCGACGTGATCGCGGCCCGACGTCTCCAACGTCAGCGCGACCTCCGTCTCGCCGATCGCGGTCCAGCGGGCGAACGCGCGGTCGTGCGCGATGTGCACGACGTTCGCCCGCTCCTCCGCCACGAGCGCGGTGAGCCGCGCGAGCGCGCCCGGCCGGTCACGCAGCAACACGACGAGCCGCACGAGACGCCCGTCCTTGACGAGACCGCGCTCGATGATCCGCGCGAGCATCGTGACGTCGATGTTCCCGCCCGAGAGCACGAGCACGACCGTGCGGTCCTCGAGTCCGAGCGCCCGATTGAGCAGCGCCGCGAGCGGCGCCGCGCCCGCGCCCTCGACGACCGTCTTCTCGATCTCGACGAGCAACAGCACCGCGCGCGCGAGCTCCTCCTCGTTCACGGTGACGAGCTCGTCGAGGTACGTCTTCGCGAGCGCGAGCGTCCGCGGGCGGACCTCGCGCACCGCGATGCCGTCCGCGATCGTCGACGCGGCGTCGAGCCGCACGGGCTTGCCGTCGCCGAGCGCGCGCCCCATCGACGGGAGCGCCGCGGTCTGGACGCCGACGACGCGAATCTCCGGGCGTCGCGTCTTCGCCGCGATGCCGACCCCGCCCGCGAGCCCGCCGCCGCCGACCGGCACCACGATCGCGTCGACCGCGGGGACTTGCTCCAGCACCTCGAGCGCGATCGTGCCCTGACCGGCGATGATCCGCTCGTCGTCGAACGGGTGGACGAAGACGAGATCGCGCGCGCCGCCGATCTCCACCGCGCGATCGTAGGCCTCGTCGAAGCTGTCTCCGAAGAGGATCACCTCGGCGCCGTCGCGCCGCGCGGACGTCACCTTGACGAGCGGCGCCCACTCCGGCATCACGATCACCGCCGGCACGCCGAGCTTGCGCGCGTGATGCGCGACCGCGAGCCCGTGATTGCCGGCGCTCGCCGCGATGACGCCGCGGCCGCGCTCGTCCGCCGAGAGCTGGAGCAGGAGGTTGGCGGCGCCGCGCTCCTTGAACGAGCCGGTCATCTGGAGGTTCTCGAGCTTCACCCAGCAGCGCGTGCCGGTGATGGCCGAGAGCGTGTGCGAGAACGTGCACGGCGTCTGTTCGACCACGCCCGCGAGCCGGCGGCGCGCGCCTTCGACGGCGGCGAGGTCCGGCGCGGTCGCGCGCGGCTCCGGGCTCAGAACGGCACCTGCGGCTCGTGGAACGACGCCGCCATCCAGCCGACCGGCATGAAGGGCGTGGACTGCGCGTAACCGACCCGTCCCTTGGTGTCGAGCAGGATCAGGCCGCCTTCGCCACGTCCCTGCTCGGCGAGCAGATCGACGGCGACGTGCGCCGCGTAGTCGGGATCCCCGGTGTCCTGCAGGATGTCGAGCGCGCGGCGCGCGAGCACCACGCGGATGATCGCCTCGCCGGTGCCCGTGCACGACACGCCGCCGAGCATACTGTCGGCGTAGGTGCCGCAGCCGATCAGCGGCGTGTCGCCGACGCGTCCGGGAAGCTTGCCCGACATCCCGCCCGTGGACGTCGCGGCCGCGATCGTGCCGGAGCGATCGAGCGCGACCGCGCCGACCGTGCCCTTGATGTCCGCGATCGCGGTCTCGAGCTGCCGCCGCCGCCGCTCGGTGATCAGATCCGCGGGATCGCACTCGGGCATCCCGACACTCCGCGCGAACGTGAGGGCGCCCTCGCCGGCGAGCAGGACGTGGCGTCCGTCCTCGAGCACGTGCCGCGCGAGCGTGACGGGATTCGCGATGCGGCCGACGGCCGCGACGGCGCCGCAGCGGAGCTGGTCGCCCTCCATGATCGACGCGTCGGTCTCGACCGTGCCCGTGCTCGTCAGCACCGAGCCGCGGCCCGCGTTGAAGCGGGGCGCGTCCTCGAGCACGCGCACGGCCGCTTCGACCGCGTCGAGGCTGCTCCCGCCTTGCGTGAGCACGCGCCACCCGGCGGCGACCGATGCGCGGATGCCGTCGCGCAGCTCGTCCGGCGCGTCGGCGGGATCGGCGCCGGCGCCGCCGTGGACGATGATGGCGGGACGCGAGCGACGGCCCGAATCGGCGCGCGCGTGTGCTGGCGGCATGCGCCTCACCGTGTCACAATCCGCGCGCTTTGCAAACGGCCAACGTGACCGATCGCGCGACGGCGCTGCGTCGCCTCAACGAGGCCGTGATCGCGTGCCGGCGCTGCCCCCGTCTCGTGAAGCATCGCGAAGCCGCGGGCGCGAATCCGCCGAAGCGCTATCGCGGCGAGACGTACTGGTCGCGGCCGTTGCCCGGCTTCGGAGATCCCGACGCGCGCGTGCTGCTCGTCGGTCTCGCGCCCGCGGCCAACGGCGGCAACCGGACCGGCCGCATGTTCACCGGCGACGAGAGCGGCAACTGGCTGTTCGAGGCGCTGCACGCCGCGGGCTTCGCGAGCCAGCCGACGTCGGCGCGCCGCGACGACGGCCTCGCGCTGACGGACGCGTGGATCACCGCGGCGGCGCACTGCGCGCCGCCCGGCAACAAGCCGACGCGGGAAGAGCTCGCGCGCTGCCAGCCGTTCCTGCTGGCCGAGCTGCGCGCGCTCACGCGCGTGAAGGTGGTGGTGGCGCTGGGCCGGATCGGCTGGGAGAACTACTTGCGCGCGCGCACGGCGCTCGGCTGGCCGCCACCGCTGGCGCGCCCGGCGTTCGGGCATGGCTCGCTCACGAAGTTCGCGGACGGCACGACGCTCATCGCCTCGTACCACCCGAGCCAGCAGAACACGTTCACGGGCAAGCTGACGAAGCCGATGCTCCGCTCGATCTTCGTGAAGGCGCGAAAGCTCTCGGAGGTTACTCGGCGAGATCGCCGGGAAGGCGGGGGCGCTCGGCGACCGTCAGCGTGATCTCGCGCGCGGTGCCGTCGCGCACGATCGTGACGCGCGTGCGCTGACCGGGCCGCAGCGTGTTGACGCGCGCGAGGTACTCCTGGTGGTTGCGGACGGTCTGGCCGTTGATCGCCGTGAGGATGTCGCCGCCCAGCAGGTACTCGTCGCCCTGCAGCACGATCGACAGGCTGCCGCCGCGGATGCCGCCGCGGTCGGCCGGGCTGCCGTCGTACACCACTTCGATCAAGTAACCCGGGACGAGCGGCATCTTCACCACGTTGCTCAGGCGCTGATCGACCGCGCGCCCCTGCAGGCCGAGCCACGGCCGCACGACCTTGCCGAACTCCCGCAGGTCCTTGAGCACCGCCTTCACCGCGTTCACCGGCACCGCGAACCCGATCGACTGCGCTTCTTCGGAGATGAACGTGTTGATGCCGACGACGGCGCCGCACCGATCGACGAGCGGGCCGCCGGAGTTGCCGGGATTGATCGGCGCGTCCGTCTGGATCATCGGCTGATCGGACACGCCCGGGAGCAGGCGATTCAGGCCGCTGACGATTCCGCGCGTCATCGTCTGATCGAGCCCGATCGGGTTGCCGATCGCCACGACCTCTTCGCCGACGCGCAGGCTCGCGGAGTCGCCGAAGCGCGCGGTGGCGAGGTTCGCGCGGCCGTCCACGCGAATGAGCGCGAGGTCGAGGACGGGATCGAGCCCGATCGTTCGCGCGGGAAGCTTGTCGCCGTTGTCGAGCGTGACCGAGAGCGACGCGGCGCCGTCCACCACGTGCGCGTTGGTGAGCGCGTGGCCGTCGCGGTCGATGACGAAGCCGGAGCCCACGATCGTCTCGAAGCGCCGCTGCGGACGCTCCTTGTTGATCTTCATCGCCTGGATCGAGATCACCGACGGCGAAACCTTCTCGAACAGCGCGGTGAAGGGCTCGGTGCACTGCGCGGCGGCGGCGGGCGGCGTCATCAGGAGGAGGGCGGTAAGCGCAGCCCAAAGCCGCATGGGCGGCAGTATACAATCGAAGCTCGATGCATCGCTTCATCGCCCTCGTCGTTCTCGTCCTCATGGCGGCCGTCATGGCGCCGGCCCACGCGCAGGCCCCGGCGGTCGTCGCCGTCACGCTCGACAACGGCCTCCGTGTGCTGCTCCAGGAGGACCACCGCAGCCCGATCGTGACCTTCCAGGCGTGGTACCGGGTGGGCTCGCGGAACGAGTCGCGCGGGCACACGGGCATCGCGCACTTCCTCGAGCACATGATGTTCAAGGGCACGCCGTCGCATCCGCGCGGCGAGTTCGCCCGGCTGGTCGAGCAGAACGGCGGTCAGGACAACGCGTTCACCTCGCAGGACGTGACGTCGTACTACGTCAACATCGCCTCCGACAAGATCGATCTCGTCGTGGACCTCGAGTCCGACCGCATGCGGAACCTCATCCTCGACGCGAAGGAGATCGAGTCCGAGCGGCAGGTGGTGATCGAGGAGCGCCGCACGCGGACGGAGGACGATCCCGGCGGATTCCTCGGCGAGGAGGTCGGGGCGATCGCGTTCCGCGCGCACTCCTACGGCCAGCCCATCATCGGGTGGATGGAAGACCTGAAGCGGATCACGCCCGAGGAGATCCGCGCGTTCTACCAGACCTACTACGTGCCGAACAACGCCCTGATCGTCGCCGTGGGCGATTTCAAGACGCCCGAGCTCCTGGAGAAGATCAAGGCCCGGTTCGCCACGATCCCGAAAGGGACGCCGCCGCCGGCCGTGACGGCCGTCGAGCCGGCGCAGAACGGCGAGCGCCGCGTGGTGGTGCACAAGGAGGCGCAGCTGCCGATCGTGTACCTCGCGTACCCGGTCCCGAACCAGACGTCCGCCGACGCGCCCGCGCTCGAGATGCTGTCCACGATCCTGTCGAGCGGACGCTCGTCGCGGCTCTACAAGAGCCTCGTCTACGAGCGCCAGCTCGCGCTCGACGCGGGCGGCGACTATTCGTGGTTCTCGTTCGACCCGAACCTCTTCTGGTTCTGGGCCACGGCGATGCCGGGCCAGACGCCCGCGACGATGGAGAAGGAGCTGCTCGGCGAGATGGCGAAGCTCGAGAAGGACCCGGTGACGGACGTCGAGCTCCAGCGCGCGCGCAACCAGATCGAGGCCGCGTTCGTCTTCCAGGACGATTCCGTGCACCGCCGCGCCTCGCTGCTCGCGCGCTTCGAGCTGCTCGGCGGCCATGCCGGGAAGGACAGGTACCTCGAGCGGATCCGTGCGGTCACCGCCGCTGACATCCAGCGGGTCGCGCGCGCGTATTTCAAGGAGCAGTCGAAGAACGTCGGCGTCCTGCTCCCGCGTCAGTGACGCGGCGCCGGCTCATCCTGACGCTGGCCGCGACGCTCGCCGTTGTCGTCGGCGCCGTCGTGACGTCCTGGGCGGTCCGGCATTTCACGCCTGAAGACGTGCTCGCGCTCTCCGGCACCGTCGAAGGGCTGCAGGTCGACGTCAGCGCGAAGATCATGGGCCGCATCGCCGAGCTGACGGTCCGCGAGGGCGACAGGGTCGAGCGCGCCCGGGTCATCGCGCGGCTCGCGGCCGACGAGCTCCTCGCGGAGATGAGCCGTGCCGAGGGCTCGCTCGCCGCCGCGCAGGCACAGCTTCGCGATCTCCTCGCCGGCGCGCGTCCCGAAGAGATCCAGGAGGCGGAAGCGCGCGCCACGCGCGCGGACGCGCAGCTCAAGGACCTGCTCGCCGGCGCGCGGCAGCAGGAGATCGAGCAGGCGCGCGCGGGCCTTCGCAACGCACAGGCCACGCGGGAATGGACGCAGCGCGACTTTCGCAGGGCCGAGGAGCTCTTTCGCAAGGACCTCATCGCGGCACAGGAGGTGGACCGCGCGCGCCAGGCGTTCGAGGTCGCGGCCGCCAACGAGGTGAGTGCCCGCGAGCGCCTCGACCTGGTCTCGGTGGGGCCGCGCGAGCACGAGGTGGCCGCCGCGCGTGCGGAGCTTCGCGCCGCGCGCGAGCGCGTGCGGCTTCTCCGCGCCGGACCCCGGCCGGATGCCGTCGCCGCGGCGCGCGCGCAGGTCGCGCAGGCCGGGGCCGCGATCACGATGGCGCGCGCGCGACTCGCGGAGGCGACGATCGTCGCGCCGATCGACGGCGTCGTGCTCAGGAAGAATCTCGAGGCCGGCGAGACCGCGAACCCGGGCGTGTCGATCCTCACGCTGCTCGACACCGGCAACATCTGGCTGCGCGCGTTCGTGCCGGAGACCGAGATCGGGCGCGTGCGCGTCGGTCAGCCGGCGACGATCACGGTCGACGCGTATCCGAACCGCCGCTTCGCGGGCGCGATCAGCGAGATCGCGTCGGAGGCCGAGTTCACGCCGAAGAACGTGCAGACGAAGAAGGAGCGCGTGAATCTCGTCTTCCGCGTGAAGATCGCCGCGAAGAATCCCGACGGCGTGCTGAAGCCGGGGATGCCCGCCGACGCCGTGCTGCCTCTGAGGTGAGCGCGCCCTCCACCGAGCTCGCGGTCGAGACGCGCGGCCTCACCCGGTGGTTCGGCAAGGTGCTGGCCGTCGATCATCTCGATCTCCGCGTGCGGCGCGGTGAGCTCTACGGCTTCCTCGGCCCGAACGGCGCGGGCAAGTCGACGACGCTCAGGATGCTCTGCGGGATCCTCGAGCCGAGCGAGGGTGAGGGCTGGGTGCTCGGCATCGACCTGCGCCACGAGCCCGAGCGCATCAAGTCGGCGATCGGCTACATGTCACAGCGCTTCTCGCTCTACGACGACCTGACCGTCGACGAGAACCTCGCCTTCTACGCGCGCGTGTACGAGGTGCCGCGCGCGACGCGCGCCACGCGGATCGGCCAGATGATGCGGCTCGCCGACCTCACCGGGCGTGAGCGTCAGCTCGCCGGCCAGCTCTCGGGCGGCTATCGCCAGCGGCTCGCGCTCTCCTGCGCGCTCGTCCACCAGCCGCGGCTGATCTTCCTCGACGAGCCGACGGCGGGCGTCGATCCGGTGTCGCGTCGCACGTTCTGGGCGTTGATCCGCCGGCTCGCGGACGAAGGCACGACGATCGTCGTCACCACGCACTACATGGACGAGGCGGAGCTCTGCGACACGCTCGGCTTCATCTATCAGGGCCGGTTGATCGCGCAAGGGCCGCCGGCGCGCATCAAGTCGGAGACCTTCGCCCGCGAGGTGTGCGAGCTCGAGGCGGACGACCCGGCGCGCGCCGCCGAGGCGCTCGCGGACTGGGACGCGATCGAGGAGATCGTGCGCGTCGGCGGCCGGCTGCGCCTGATCCTGGCGCCCGGCGGCCCGACACCCGACGCGGTGGCCGCGGCGCTGCGCGAGCGCGGCGTCGCGGTCCGCTGGATTCGCCCGGTCGAGCCGTCGGTCGAGGACCTGTTCGTCTCCTTCGTGGACAAGGAGCGCAAGGCGCGCGTGCGCGAGCAGCTCCGCGCGCTGACCGGCCCCTACTTCGAATGATCAACCGCTTGGGCGGGATCATCGCGAAGGAGTTCATCCAGCTGCGCCGCGACGGCCTCGCGCTCACGCTCGCGCTGTTCGTCCCCGTGGCGATGCTGTTCATCTTCGGGTGGGCGATCAACACCGACGTGAAGCACGTCACCACCGCGGTCTTCGATCAGTCCGGGAGCGTGGAAGCCGTCACGCTGCTGGAAGCGTTCGAGAACAGCCAGTACTTCGACATCCGGCACCGCGCGCGGAGCCCGCGCGAGCTGACGCGCATGATCGACGACGGCGTGGCGAAGGTCGGCATCGTGATCCCGCCCGACTTCTCGCGGCGGCTCTCGCGCCGCGAGGCCGAGGTGCAGGTCGTCGTCGACGCGTCGGATCCGCAGGTCGCGACCTCCGCCATGAACGCCGCCGCCGCGCTCGCGGCGCAGCGCGCGCTGCAGATCCTCACGCGGACCACCGACGGCGCGGTCCTGCGCCGGGACCAGCCGCCGCTCGACGTCCGCGTGCGCGCCTGGTACAACCCCGACCTCGTCTCCGCGATCTTCATCGTCCCCGGCCTGATCGGCGCGCTGCTCATGCAGACGACGATCAGCCAGATGGCGATCTCGGTCGTGCGCGAGCGCGAGAGGGGCACGCTCGAAGCGCTGATCGTGAGTCCGATCCGCCGCTGGGAGCTCCTGCTCGGCAAGATCATCCCGAACATCCTGGTCGCGTACGGGCAGGTGACGATGGCGCTGCTCGTCGCGCACTTCGTGTTCGACGTGCCGATCCGCGGCAGCCTCGTGCTGCTCTACGGGCTGTCGCTGCTGTTCATGTGGGGCACGCTCGGCGTCGGCATCCTGGTCTCCGCGGCCTCGCGCACGGTGCCGCAGGCGATGCAGCTCGCGTTCCTCACGTTCCTCCCGTCGATCTACCTCTCCGGGCTCCTGTTTCCGATCGAGGGGATGCCGAAGGGCGCGCAGGTGCTCGCGCACGTCATCCCGCTCACGTACTACCTGCGCGTGGTGCGGGGCATCGTGCTGAAAGGGGTCGGCCTCGACTCGCTCTGGCCCCATCTCTGGCCGCTCGTGATCTTCGGCGCGGTCGTCTTCACGCTCTCTGTCCTGCGCTTCCGCAAGCAGCTAGACTGAAGGGTATGAAACGCGCGTCGACCGTCGTGCTGCTGCTGGTGATGCTGGTCGGGTTCGCGTCGCTCGAAGCCGCGCCGCTCGCGCACCGCGAGGTGCTGCCGAACGGCATCGTGCTGCTCGTCGCCGAGCGGCCCGCGATCCCGATCGTCGCCGTGCGTCTCTTCACGCGCGCCGGCGCCGTGCTGGAGCCGCCCGACAAGGCGGGGCTTGCGAACCTCGTGGGCGCGGCGCTCACGCGCGGCACCGCGAAGCACACCGGGCCGGAGCTCGACGCCGCGATCGAGTTCGTGGGCGGCTCGCTCGAGGCCGGCTCCGGGCGCGACGGGATGACGGTGTCGCTGTCGGTGTTGAAGAAGGACCTGGCTCTCGGGCTCGGGCTGCTGCAGGAGGTCGTGCTCTCGCCGACGTTCCCCGAGGCCGAAGTGAAGCGCAAGGTGTCCGAGATCCAGGCCGCGATCAAGCGGTCCGAGGAGAATCCGGAAGCGGTGGCGGCGCGCGCGCTGTCGCCGCTCGTCTACGACAGCCATCCGTACGGCCGGCCCGCGGAAGGCACGGTGGACACGGTCGGCAAGCTCACCCGGGACGACGTCGTCGCGTTCTATCGCCAGCACGTGCGGCCGGATACCGCGATCGTCGCGGTCGTCGGCGCGATCACCGTGAGCGAGGCGCGCCAGGCGATCGTGCAGGCGCTTGGGGGATGGAAGCGCCCCGCGACCGCGCCGCCCGCGGTCTCCGACGCGTCGCCGATGCCCGCGCCCCAGGAGAAGAAGATCAGCCGCGATCTCACGCAGGCGACGATCCTCATGGGACGGCAGGCGGTGCGCCAGAAGGATCCGGATTACTTCCCGCTGGTGGTCTCCTCGTACATCCTCGGAGGCGGCTCGGCGTCGCGTCTCTACAGCCGTGTGCGCGAAGAGGGCGGCCAGGCGTACGCCGTCTACAGTTACGTCTCGCCCGCGCGCTACGGCGCCTCGTTCGCCGTGAGCGCGCAGACGCGCACCGCGGAGGTGGCGAAGGTGCTCGACACGCTGCGCGGCGAGCTCGACCGGATGACGCGCGAGCCGGTGAGCGACGGCGAGCTCAACCTCGCGAAGTCGTACCTGATCGGCAGCTTCCCGTTCCGCCTCGACACCTCGTCGAAGGTCGCAGACTTCCTGCTCGGGATCGAGTCCCAGGACCTCGGGCTCGACTACGCCGACACCTATCGCGCCGGCGTCGGACGGGTGACGGTCGCCGACGTGCAGCGCGTGGCCGCGAAGTTCTTCACGCCGGGCCAGTTCAATCGGGTGGTCGTCGGAAAATTCCCGTGACCCGGGGCGTGGTGGCGGCGCTCGCGACGCTCGTCATCGTCGCGGAGACGCTGGCTCCGGTGGCGACGATCGCGGCGTCGTTCACGCTCGACGAGCGCCGGATGCAGGAGGCCGTGGAGTTCGGCGAGCGGAGCGTGACGCAGGAAGCCTTCGGCGACGAGTGGCGCGTGAAGAACGCCGCCGGCCACGTCGCGATGGTCATGACCCCGTTTCATCGGCTCGCGCTCGCCGCCCGCCAGAGCGCGTTCCGCAAGGATCCCCTCAAGCCGCGCGAGCGCGAGCGCATCCTCAAGGAGCAGCGCGACCGCCTCGTGTTCTGGGTGCAGCTCAAGGGACCGCGCGAGGACTTCGCGCGCTTCTACGCGCCCCGCCTGGTTGCCGGCGCCCGACAGATCGAGCCGGCGTTCGCCCAGAACGAGCGAACGCCGGGGCGTGGCGACGACGGCAAGTTCGTCGCCCACTGCGTCTACGCGTTCCCGACCAAAGCGCTCACCGAGACGTCGACGGTCGTGCTGCTCGTCCGCGACGCGGACGGGCGCGACGTGACGACCTTCCCGGTCGACCTCGCCTCGATGCGGTAATCCCGTCAGAGGCCAGATTCGTCGGGCCTTTGGCACTATCTTGACTTTACCGATGGACAATGGCTTATTTAAGCCCATGGACGCCCAGGCGACCCCAAGCGCCGCGATCGCGCTCCAGCGCTGCCCGGCGTGCCGCGACAAGGTCGTGGTCGAGCGGGACAACGAGATCGTCGTCCACAACGCGATTCTCCGCGTCGACCGCGCGTCCAGCCGCGTCACGGCGAAGTGTCGACGCTGTAAAGCCTGGGTGGAGGTGCCGCTGAAGTTCGTCGGATGAGCGTGTAGCGGGCGACGTCGAAGGAAAGGACACAAGCCGAGCACGCGGGGAAGGACCCCGGCTCGGCTTTTTTGTTTGGGATCGGAGGACCACGTGGACGCGACGAAAGAGACGAAGGCGCAGCGGGCGGAGCGGCTCAAGCGCGAGCTCAATCCCTGGGAGGCGTACGACGAGATCGTGCGCTTCGCGCGCGAAGGGCACGCGTCGATTCCGCCGGCGTGGGGCACGTATTTCCGCTGGTGGGGCATCTACACGCAGGGTGACGGCGCGGGGGTCACGGGCGGGACCGGCGGCGAAGGGCGCGGCACGAAGCACTTCATGGTGCGGATCCGCATCCCGAACGGCGTGCTCGACGCGCGCCAGATGCGGGTCGTGGCCGATCTCGCGGAGCGCCGCGCGCTCGGCGTCGTCGATCTGACGGTACGCCAGAACTTCCAGCTCCACTGGGTGACGATCGAAGGCCTGCCCGACGTGCTGGAGACGCTGCGCGATTCCGGCATCACCACGATGGGGGCGTGCGGCGACGTCACCCGCAACGTGGTCGGCTGCCCGCTCGCCGGCGTCGACGCGGACGAGCTGATCGACGCCTCGCCGCTCGTCGCGGAGACGACGCGGCTCATCAACGGCGATCCGGCGTTCTACAACCTGCCGCGCAAGTTCAAGGTCTCGATCGCCGGCTGCCCGGTGTGGTGCGCCTATCCCGAGATCAACGACGTCGGCCTGACGGCGATCCGTCATCCGCGCAGCGGCGAGGTCGGATTCTCACTGCGCGTCGGCGGCGGGCTCTCGACCGATCCGCACCTCGCGCGGCGTCTCGACGTGTTCGTGCGCCCCGAGCAGGTCCCCGCGGTCGTGCGCGGCGTCGCGGAAGTCTTCCGTGAGAGCGACGTCCTGCGCGAGCATCGCGAGAAGGCGCGGCTGAAGTTCCTCTTCCTGCAGCACGGCTGGACCGAGGCGCGCTTCCAGAGCGCGCTCGAGAAGCGCCTCGGCTTCGCGCTGGGACCGGGCGTGCCGGAAGAGCAGCCGGGCGACGGGTTCCGCGATCACCTGGGCGTTCGGCCGACGCGCGAAGACGGCGTGTTCTCCGTGGGCATTCCGGTGCTTCGTGGCCGCTTGAAGGCATCCCAGCTCCGCGCGGTCGCCGACGCGGCGGAGACGTACGCGTCGGGCCGGCTCCGCACGACGCCCACGCAGAACCTGCTCGTGCTCGACGTGCCACGCGCGGGGCTGCCGGACATCGTGCGCGCGGCGACGGCGGCGGGGCTGCCGCTCGGCGTGTCGCCGTTCGCGCGCGGCACCGTCGCGTGCACGGGCAGCGAGTTCTGCAAGCTCGCGCTGACCGAGACGAAGGGCTTCGCGGGCCGCCTCGTGGAAGAGCTGGAGGCACTGCTGCCGGGCTTCGACGAGCACGTCACGCTGCACGTCACCGGCTGCCCGAACAGCTGCGGCCAGCACTGGATCGCCGACATCGGGCTCGAGGGCAAGAAGATCAAGGTCGGCGGCCGGCTCGTCGACGCCTACTTCTTCTGCATCGGCGGCGCCGCCGCGGGGTCCGCCGCGATCGCGCGACCGATCGGCTACCGCGTGCCGTCGTTCGAGGTGGCGCCGGCGATCGAGCGTCTCGTCCGCGCGTATCTCGCGCAGCGTCTTCCCGGCGAGCGGTTCCGCGCGTTCTGCGCGCGCCACGACGACGTCGAGCTCCGCGGGCTGCTCGCGGGCGCCGAGGTGGCGGCGGCCGAGCGCGATCCGTCCCCGGGCCCGGTCCCGCACGCGATCGACGGATGAGCGCGATCGGTTCCGGCGCCGGCTCGATGTACCCGGTGTTCGTCGATCTCGCGGGGCGCGCCTGCGTCGTGATCGGCGGTGGACCGGTCGCCGAGGGCAAGGTGCATGGCCTGCTCGCCGCGGGCGCCACGGTGACGGTCGTGAGCCCGGCGCTGACGCCGGCGCTCGCGGACGCCGCGGGCGCCGGACAGATCGCGCACCGGCGCCGGCTCTATCAGGATGGCGATCTCGCGGGCGGCATCGCCCTCGCGTTCGCGGCGGCGGGCGACGTCGCGGTCAACGCCGCCGTGCTCGCCGAGGGCCGGCGCCGGGGCGTGTGGGTGAACGCGGCGGACGATCCCGCGCACTGCGATTTCATCCTGCCGTCGGTGCTGCGTCGCGGCGCGCTCGCGGTCGCGGTCTCGACCGGCGGTGCGAGCCCCGCGCTCGCGCGCGCCGTGCGCAAGGAGCTCGAGCAGGTGCTCGGTGACGAGTACGCCGCGCTCGTCGACGTCGCGGCCGAGGTGCGCCGCGCGCTCCGTGTCGAAGGTCACGCGGTGGACGCGCGTGCGTGGAGCGCGGCGCTCGGCGACCGGCGCTTCCGCCTGTTGCTCCGTTGCGGCCGGCACGCGGCGGCGCGACGCCGTCTGCGCGCGCAGCTCACCGGCGGGGCACAGCGCGGGATGGGCGCGCGGCCGCCGAAGGAGCGCGCGAGGAGCGCGGGGCGCGTGGCGGCGGCATGCTAGGGCGCGTCACGCTCGTCGGCGCCGGGCCGGGCGACCCCGGGCTCCTCACGATCCGCGGACGCGACGCGATCGAAGCGGCCGACGTCATCGTCTACGACAAGCTCGTCAACCCGGTCCTGCTCGACTACGCGGCGGAGAGCGCGCGGCGCATCTACGCGGGCAAGACGCGCGGCGATCACGTGATGCCGCAGGGCGCGATCAACGCGGTGTTGATCCACCACGCGCGGCTTGGCCGTCACGTCGTGCGACTCAAGGGCGGCGATCCGTTCGTCTTCGGACGCGGCGGTGAAGAAGCCGAGGCGCTCGCCGAGGCCGGCGTGCCGTTCGAGATCGTGCCCGGCGTCAGCTCGGCGATCGCGGTGCCCGCGTATGCCGGCATCCCGCTCACGCACCGGAGCGTCTCGTCGTCGTTCGCCGTGGTCACGGGCCACGACGATCCCGAGAAGCGCCGCGCCCCGGTCGACTGGGCGCGTCTGGCGACGGCCGTCGACACGCTCGTGGTGCTGATGGGACAGACGCGCATCGGCGCGATCGCACGCGAGCTGATCGCGCACGGCCGTCCGGCCGACACGCCGGTGGCGCTGATCAGCGCGGGAACGACGGAGGCGCAGACCGTCGTCGAATGCGCGCTCGTCGAGGCCGGTGAGCGCGCGCAGCGTCTGTCCGGCCCGCTGATGATCGTGATCGGCGAGGTCGTCAGGCTGCGGGCGCAACTCGATCGGCTGGCCGGCGCGCTCGCGCACGCGTAGACGCGCCATATAATCCGTCTGCTCGCCGAAAGATCTCGAAGCTTCCGAGGAGGCCCTTCATGAAGGCTGTGCGTATCCATACCCCGGGCGGTCCCGATGCGATGAAGCTCGACGACGTGCCGCAGCCCGAGCCGAAGGCGGGCGAGGCGGTCGTGAAGGTCGACGCCGCGGGCCTGAACTACATCGACGTCTACTTCCGCAGCGGCCAGTACAAGGGCGCGTACCCGCTCACGCTCGGCATGGAAGCGGGCGGCACCGTCGCCGCGGTCGGCTCCGGCGTCAGCGAAGTGAGCGCCGGCGACAAGGTCGCGTACACCGGCGTGCCCGGCGCGTATGCGGAATACGCGGTCGTTCCCGCCGCGCGTCTCGTCAAGCTTCCGGCCGGCCTCAGCACGAAGCACGGCGCGGCGATGATGCTGCAAGGCCTGACCGCGCACTACCTCGCGGCCTCGACCTATCCGCTGAAGTCGGGCGACACGTGTCTGGTGCACGCTGCCGCCGGCGGCGTCGGGCTGCTGCTCTGCCAGATCGCGAAGCTGCGCGGCGCCCGCGTGATCGGGACCGTCTCCACCGACGAAAAAGCAAAGCTCGCGCGCGAAGCCGGCGCGGACGAGGTGATCCTCTACACGAAGCAGGACTTCGTCGCGGAGGTGAAGCGCCTGACCGGCGGCAAGGGCCTGCACGTCGTCTACGACGCCGTCGGCAAGGACACGTTCGACAAGGGCTTCGAGTGCCTCCTGCCGCGCGGGATGATGGTCCTCTACGGCCAGTCGAGCGGCCCCGTCGGCCCCTTCGACCTCCAGGTCCTCAACGCCAGGGGCTCGCTCTTCGTCACCCGGCCGAGCCTGAACCACCACATCGCCTCGCGCGAGGAGCTCCTCCAGCGCACCGCCGAGCTCGCCGGCTGGATCCGCGACGGCAAGGTGAAGCTGCGGATGGAGTTCGAGTTCCCGCTGAAGGACGCCGCCGAGGCGCACCGCGCGCTCGAAGGGCGCAAGACCACGGGGAAAGTCCTGCTCATCCCCTGACGACGAGATCGCGTGACGCTGGGATAGAATATGACGATGGAGGTGACAGCATGAGATCACGAACGTGGGTCGTCATCCTCGGCCTCGCGCTTGGCATCGTGATGGTGAGTGAAGCGGGCGACGCGTGGGCGCGCGCCCGAAGTGGTGGTGGTGGCAGCAGCAGCCGTGGCTCGCGCTCGTATTCCGCGCCGGCCCGGCCTTCGCCGTCTCCCGCGTCTCCGACGACGCCGTCGAGCCCGTCCCGTTCGCTGAATCAGCCCGCGGCGCCCATGGCGCCGTCGCGGCCGAGCTTCTTCGGCGGGTTGATGGGTGGCATCGCCGGATTCGCGCTGGGTGGTCTGCTCGGCAGCATGCTGTTCGGGGGCTTCGGCCACGGCATGGGTCTCGGCGGTGGCATCGGCCTCATGGACATCCTGCTGATCGGAGGCGGTCTCGCGCTGCTGTTCATGTTCCTTCGCCGCCGGCGCACCGAGGAGCCGCAGCCCGCATACGCTGGAATGGGATCCGCCTACCGAACCGCTCCTGAACCCGTCTCCGCACCGGCCGCGACGGTCACCGCCGCGCCGGTCGAAATCTCCGACGTCGACCGCGGGCTGTCGCACATCGCGTCGATGGACGGCAGCTTCGATCCGAACGCGGTCGCGGCGAATGCGCGCGACGTGTTCTTCGACGTTCAGGCCGCGTTGAGCGCCCGTGACATGGGGCGCGTGAGCGAGAAGCTGACGCCGGAGTTCTTCACCAGTCTGCAGGGGCAGGCGGACGAGCTGCGCGCCGCCGGCCGCACCAACAAGGTCGAGCGCGTGGATCTCCGCCGCAGCGAGATCACCGAAGCGTGGCAGGAATCCGGTCGTGACTACGTGACCGTGTACTTCTCGGGCTCGCTGCTCGACTACACGGTCGACGACAGGACCGGGGCCGTGGTGTCGGGCTCCGCAACCGAGCGCGAAAACCTCGAGGAGTTCTGGACGTTCACCCGCCCGGTGGGCCCGAACCCCTGGCGGTTGTCCGCGATCCAGTCGGCGTAACACGCCGTCCGGCAGTCTCGTGAAGTGGGTTCTCGCGGTCGTCGCGGCGGTCGTGTTCCTCACGGCCGCCGCGATTGTCGCGGCGCCTCGTCTCGTCGACATTCCCCGCGTCCAGACGCTCATCGCGAACAACGCCTCGCAGGCGCTTGGCCGTCCCGTGCGCTTCGCCTCGCTGTCAGTCTCGGTCTTTCCGCTTCCCGGCGTCACGCTCCACAAGCTCGAGGTCGCCGACGATCCGCGTTTCGGCACCGCACCGTTCCTGACGCTCGACTCCGGCCGCTTGCGGCTGCGTCTGAGACCGCTGTTTCGCGGTCGCATCGAGTTCGCCGAGCTGGTCCTCGCGCAGCCGACGATCACGGTGATCCGGGATGCCGGCGGGCGGCTCAACGTGGCGACGCTGGGCGCGTCGAGCGAGCCGCGCCCGCCGTCGCGCGCGCCGCGCGGGAGTGGCGGCTCCGGTGTCGTCGCTTCCGGCGGGCTTCCCGCGTCGGTGCGGATCACGGACGGCGTGCTCGTCTACACGGCGCCGGCGGGCGGCGCATCGCGGGCGCGCTACCGCGTCGAGAAGCTCGACGTGACGCTCCAGGCGACCGGGCCTCAGATCGGCTTCAAGGGCACCGCGCGGCTCATGCCGGGCGACGTCGCGCTGAAGATCGCGGATGGCCTGCTCACGGTGCCCGCGTCGCACGTGCTCGCCGACGCGCCCGTACGCGCGACGGTCACGCTCGACGGCGCCGATCTCGGTCCGCTCGCCGCCACGGCGCTCGGACCCTCGCCGAGCTTCAGCGGCGCGGTGAAGGGGACGCTCGCGGTCGCGGGCACCGTCGGCGCGCCGACCGCCTCCGGTGACGTGAAGCTGAGCAAGCTCGTCGTCGCGCGGGCGAGCCCGCACTGTCCCGAGCCGAAGCGCCGCACGCTCACGATCCCGTCGCTGAATGTCAACACGGCGTGGCGTGACGGACGTCTCGTCGCCCAGCCGCTGCGGGCGGAGCTGCCGAAGGGCGCCGTCACCGCGCGCCTGACCGCGGACGTCCAGCACGGCATGCGGGTGCGCGTGGACGATCTGGCCGTGAGAGCGCTGCCGGTGGAGTCGGTCCTCGTCGATTTTCTTTGCCAGGGCTACGCGGTGAGCGGGCCGCTCGACCTCACCGGCGCGCTCGCGTTCGAAGGTGGCAAGCCGCTCGAGACGCTCGACGGCTCCGGAAGCCTGAAGATCGGCGGCGGCAAGGTCGTCGGGAAGGAAGCGCTGAGCCTGATCGGCAACGTCGTCCGCGTGGGGGGCACGATCTCGTCGCTGCTGAACGCGGATCTTCCGGCGTCGACGTTCGCGTCCCCGGTGGACTTCGAGTCGATCACCGGCACCTACAAGATCGACGACGGCGTCGCGACCACGCGCGACCTGCTCTACACGAGCCGCGCGATGAAGGTCGCCGTCGCGGGCGACTACGTGCTGCCCTCCGGCGTGATGAACCTCGACATGGTCGTCACGCACACCCGCGGGGAAGTCCGCGCGCGCGTCACGGGCACCGCGGCGGCGCCGTCGATCCGTGTGGTGCCGGCGACGGCCCTGCGGAGCATCGACCAGGACAAGGTCGAAGCCGGGCTGCGCGATCTGCTCAAGCGGTTCCGCTGAATCGTCCGCCGCCGAGCTTCCCGGCCTCGACGAGCCCGACGAAGAAGCCGAAGAGCCGGTCGTACTCGTCCGCCCAGACGGCACCGAAGCGCGCGACGATCTCCGCGCGGCCGGCGCGCTGCCGCTCCATCCGCGCGCGGAGGACCGGGCGCCACTCGTGCGAGATGTCGTCGGCCTCGACCGCGCCGAATCCGGCCCGGCCCAGCAGCGCGCGATAGCTGTCCAGTGACTGCAGCGTCATCGCCGCCATCCAGGTGGCGAGGCGCGTGCGCTCGACGTCACCGAGCCGCGGGAACACGATCCAGTCGGTGAACGCGAAGCGCCCGCCGGGGACGAGCACGCGGCGGCATTCGGCGAGCACCGCGGGCTTGTCGGCGATGTGCAGCAGGCCTTCCTGGCTGAGGCACGCGTCGAACGCGTGCGGGCGGAACGGCAGCGCGACGGCGTCACCGCGGATCATCACGACCCGCGCCGCCAGCCCGACGTCGCGCGTGAGCCGGGCCGCGGACGCGGCGCGACCGCCGTGGAGCTCGATGCCGACGACGCGGCACCCGCGGCCGCCCGCGAGAACGCGCGCGGGGCCGCCGAGCCCGGCGCACACGTCGAGGACGCGCGACGTCGGCCGCACGCCGGCGCGGCGGGCGAGGACTTCGACGGCTTCCACCCCGCCGTAGTGGTCCTGATCGAACTCGGAAAGATCCCCCGCCGTGAGGCGGCCGTCGGCGCGGCGGCGCGCGACGGCGGCGCGCACGTGGCTCTCGTCGATCGGATGGCGGTCGTAGAAGTCGATCGGGCGGCTCACTGCCTTGAAGGGCCTCGCGAGCTATGATAGAACCCAATCGTTTTCAACAGATCGGTGACGCGGGGGAACCATGAGCAGCATAGGGAAAGCCGGCCTCGAAGACGTCGTCGTCTCGACTTCGGAAATCTGTTTCATCGACGGCCGCGAGGGGAAGCTCCTCTATCGCGGCTTCGACGTCGATGATCTCGCCGAGCGCTCGACGTTCGAGGAGACGGTCTTCCTCTTGTGGCAGGGCCACCTGCCGAGCAAGAAGGAGCTCGCGGATTTCACGAAGGCGCTGGCGACGAATCGCAAGATCTCGCCGAAGGTGATCGCGATCCTCCGCCAGCTCCCCAAGAAGACGACGCCGATGGAGGCGCTGCGCACCGGCATCTCCGCGCTCTCGTCGTTCGATCCGGACGCCGCCGACAACTCGCGCGAGGCCAGCGTGCGCAAGGCCACGCGGCTCACCGCGCAGATGCCGACGCTGGTGGCCGCGTGGGAGCGCATCCGCAAGGGCAAGCCGCTGATCGCGCCGAACCCGAAGCTGAGCCTCGCCGCCAACTTCCTCTACATGATGTCGGGCAAGAAGCCGACGGAGCTCGCCGCGAAGACGTTCGACGTCGCGCTCATCCTGCACGCCGACCACGAGTTCAACGCCTCGACGTTCGCCGCGCGCGTCACGGCGGCCACGCTCTCCGACATGCACTCCGCGGTCGTCTCCGGCATCGGCGCGCTCAAGGGCCCGCTCCACGGCGGCGCCAACGAGCAGGTCATGCTGATGGCCGACAAGATCAAGAGCCCGGCCGAGGCGGAAGCGTTCGTGCGCAAGAATCTCCAGGACAAGGGCTTCCGCATCATGGGCTTCGGGCACCGCGTGTATCGCGTGGAAGACCCGCGCGCCAAGCACCTGCGCCGCCTCGCGTTCGAGGTCGGCAAGCAGGTCGGCGACACGAGCCGCGCCGAGATGATCGAGATCATCGCGCGTGTCGTCACCGAGGTGAAGAAGATCTTCCCGAACGTCGACCTCTTCTCGGGCGCCGCCTACCGCGCCATGGGGATCCCCACCGACCAGTTCACCCCCATCTTCGCCATGAGCCGCGTCGCGGGCTGGGCCGCGCACGTTCTTGAACAACACGCCAACAACCGGCTGATCAGACCGCGGTCGGAGTACACCGGAGCTACCCGGGCTACGTACGTCCCGCTAGACCAGCGGTAGCTTTCACGGTTGGCGGCGGGGCGACGATAAGGGCCCATCTGCTTCGTTCGCGAGACGCGGCAGAAGCCCTCCTCGTCGGGGTCTCCCTGCGGCGTACAGGAATACGCCTCAGTCGCCCCTGCGTGCGCCATACGCGTGAGCACGAGCGCACCGCGACGGCTTCGCCGCGCGGCTACGCCGCATCGGGCTTCGCCCTCGCCGGGCCGCACGCTTGAGGCCCGCGTGAGCAGGATGTTCGTCACCGGGGCCGGGGGGATGGTCGGGTCCTACGTGCCGGACATCTTCAGCGATTGCGAGCTCGTGCTCACCGACATCGTCGACGGGTATCGGAAGCTCGACATATCCGACGCCGAGAGCGTGAGGCGAGCGGTGGGCGGCGCCAAGCCCGACGTCGTCCTCCACCTCGGCGCCGCCACCGACGTCGATCGATGTGAGCTGGAGCCGGAGTGGGCGCATCGGGCGAACGCGCTCGGGACCGAGAACGTCGTGCGCGCGTGCCGGGAGGCCGGCGCGCGGCTCGTCTACATCAGTACCGGGGCCGTGTTTCCGGGGGAGCGCGACGAGCCCTATACCGAGACCGACACGCCGGGGCCCGTCAACGTGTACGCGAAGGCGAAGCTCGCGGGAGAGCATGCCGTCACGCGCGAGCTGCGCGACTTCTGCATCGTCCGCGCGGGATGGATGATGGGCGGGGGCGCGCGCGACACGAAGTTCGTCGGGAAGATGACCGAGTTCATCGCGGCGGGGCGGACGCCGCTGCGCGCCGTCGCCGACATGCGTGGCACGCCGACGTACGCGCGCGATCTGCTCCAGACCGTCAAGCGCCTGCTCGCGGCCGGCGCGCGCGGCCTCTACCACGGCGGCAACGCCGGGAGCTGCACGCGCTACGACATGGCGCTCGCGATTCGCGACGCGCTCGGGCGGCCGGACATCGTCGTCGAGCCCGTCGATTCCTCCGCGTTTCCGCTGCCCGCGCCGCGCGCGCGATCGGAAGCGATCGCGAGCCCGGCGCTCGAGCGCCTCGGCCTCGCCCCGCGGCCGTGGCGCGAGGCGCTCACCGACTACGTGACGACGGAGCTCGCGCCGCGACTGCGCCGCGCGTGACCGCTCACTGACGTGAGGAGCGAGCGCGTCACCCTTCTGCTGCCGCTCTTCAATCAGCTCGCGCTCACGCGGGTCTGCTTCGAGAGCCTCGGGACGACCACGGAGCCGTTCCGCGTGCTCGTGATCGACAACGGCTCGACGGACGGCACGCGCGAGTTCCTGAAGGCGTTCCCGTATCCGTACCCGCTGCGCGTGATCGAGAACGACGACAACCGCTCGGTGATCGCGTCGCTCAACCGCGCGTGGCCCGCGGTGGACACCGACCTGCTCTGCATCCTCCACAACGACACCGAGATGATCGATCCCGCGTGGCTCACGAAGCTCGTGCGCGCGTTCGACGATCCGACGATCGGCATGACCGGGCTCTTCGGCGCCAAGCGCATGCGGCGCGGCGGCAACTACGTCGGCCGCACGATCGTTCACAGCCTCGCCGAAGGCCCGACGGTGCGCGCGCCCGGGGAGGACGTGGTCTCCCTCGACGCGGTCTGCATGTGTCTGCCGCGGGCATTGCTCGAATCGATCGGCGGGCTCGACGAGCGCTACGGGTTCTATCACGGCTTCGACAAGGACCTGTCGCTCGCCGTGCGCGAGCGCGGGCTCCGCTGCCGCGTGCTGCACGCGCCGTTCAGGCATCACGGCGGCGGCACGCGCACGCGCGAATTCGGGCGCGATCCGGCGCGCGAGCAGCGCGACATCGCGCTGCGGAAAGTCGCGCTCGACCACCTGAGGGCGAAGTGGGGCCACCGGCTGCCCGCGGACGCGCGACCATTCGCCACGCGCGTGCGGGAGTGGCTGCGCTCGCGGTATCCTTGGCGCTCATGATTCCCTTCGCGAAAGGCCACGGTCTCGGCAACGACTATCTCGTGATGGAAGAGCGCCATCTTCCCGGGCCGCTCTCCGAGCCCGCCATCGTCCGCATCTGCGACCGCAACTGGGGCGTCGGCTCCGACGGCATCCTGCTGCTCGTGCCGACGACGAAGGCGGACTTCGGCCTGCGCATCTTCAATCCGGACGGCAGCGAGGCCGAGAAATCCGGCAACGGGCTGCGAATCTTCGCGAAGTACCTGTGGGATCAGGGGCACGCGAAGAACGAGCGCTTCACCGTCGACACGAAGGGCGGCCTCGTCGAGATTCAGTGCCACGTCCGCGACGGCCGCGTCGGGTTCGTCACGGTCGAGATGGGACGGGCCACGTTCCGCGCGCCGGAGATCCCGATGACGGGACCGGATGCCGACGCGGTCGGCCTGCCGCTCACGCTCGACGACGGCACGCGTCTCACCGTGACGGCGGTCTCCGTCGGCAATCCTCACTGCGTCATCTTCAGCGACCGTCTCGACGAAGCGCAGGTCAAGCGGCTCGGCCCGATAATCGAGCGCCACGCGGCGTTTCCCAACCGGATCAACGTGCAGTTCGCGCGGAGACTCGCGAACGACGCGATCGAGATCATGATCTGGGAGCGCGGCGCGGGCTGGACGCTCGCGTCCGGCACGTCGTCGTGCGGTGCCGCGTCGGCGGCCGTGCGCAACGGCCACTGCGCGCACGGGCGCGTGCGCGTCGAGATGCCCGGCGGCCGGCTCGTGATCGAGGTGCGTCCCGACTGGTCGCTGCGCCTCGAAGGGCCGGTCGAGCTCGTGTGCACGGGCACGCTGACGGCCGAGTTCTTCGAGTTCGTGCAGAAACGCGGCTGACGACGCCCGCATGAAGCGCGTGTGTGTGTTCTGCGGGTCCAGCGAAGGCGCGCGCGCGTCGTACGTCGACGCCACGCGGCTGCTCGCCGCGGAGCTGGTGCGGCGCAGGCTCGGGCTCGTCTACGGCGGGGGATCGGTCGGCCTCATGGGCGCGCTGGCCGACGCGGTGCTCGCCGCTGGCGGGGAAGCGATCGGCGTGATCCCCGGACCGCTCGCGTCGCGCGAGCTCGCGCACACCGGTCTCACGGAGATGCGCGTCGTCGCGAGCATGCACGAGCGCAAGGCGACGATGGAATCGCTCGCCGACGGCTTCGTCGCGCTGCCGGGCGGGCTCGGCACGCTCGAGGAGACGCTCGAGATCCTCACGTGGGCGCAGCTCGGCATCCACCAGAAGCCCGTCGCGGTGCTGAACGTCGACGGCTACTACGACGGCCTCGTGCGTCTGCTGACCCACGCGGTGCACGAGGGCTTCGTGCGGCCCGAGTACTTCGCGCTGTTGTTGTTCGCCGACACCGCCGCCGGCGTCGTCGACAAGCTCGTGGCGTGGCGGCCGCCCGCCGTCGCGCGCGCGTGGCTCGTACCGTCGCAGACCTGAGGGGAGACGCCATGGTCACCGGCGCGATGCTCGCGTTGCTCGACGCTCTCGGCGCGAACGAGGCGCGCCCGGGGATGCGCCCGCTGATGGAGCACCTCGAAGGCACGCGCGCGGTCCTCGCGCGGTGGGGCAGCTCGACGGACATCTGTCTCGCGGGCCTGTTCCACAGCGTGTACGGCGCGGAAGGCGGCCGCGCGCGCGCTCGCGACGCGAACCTCGACCGCCGGAACGATGTCCGCGCGCTCATCGGGCCGGCCGCGGAAGAGCTCGCGTACCTCTACGCCGCGTGCGAGCGCCGCAGCCTGTTCACGAACCCACCGGATGCCGCGACGCTCACGATCAGCGACATGTTCGAGAAGCGTGACGTGCCGGTCGCCGAGACGACGCTGCGCGCGCTGCTGGAGATGGAAGCCGCCAACATGGTGGAAGGGCCCGCGGCGCGGATCAACTATCCGGACAGCCTGATCGCCCAGATCAAGGCGGGGTGGGAGAACGCGCGCCGCTTCGTCACCGCGCGCGCGTGGGCGGATCTCCAGGAGCGCTTCCGCGCGATCGACGCGCTGCGGACGGCGCCGTCGCGAACCTGAAGCTCCACGTCGTCGGCTCGGGCGACGCGTTCGGGAGCGGCGGGCGCTTTCAGACCTGCCTCCTGCTGGAGAGTCCGCGCGGTCGTGTGCTGGTCGACTGCGGCGCGACGTCGCTGGTCGCGCTGCGCCGCGCGGACATCGATCCGCTCACGATCGACGCCGTCGCGCTGACGCACCTCCACGGCGACCACTTCGGCGCGCTGCCGTTCCTGATTCTCGACGCCCAGTTCCGCCGCCGCACGGCGGCGCTGACCGTCGCCGGCCCGCGTGGCGTGCAGGCGCGCGTGGAGGCGGCGATGGAGGTCTTTTTCCCGGGCTCGACCGCCGTCGCGCGCCGCTTCGCGGTGGAGTTCGTCGAGCTCGAGGACGGCGTGCCCGCGCGCGTGGGCGGGATGGCCGTCACGCCGTTCGCGGTCGTCCATCCCAGCGGCGCGCCGTCGCATGCGCTGCGCGTCGACGACGGCGAGCGTGTGGTGACGTATTCCGGCGACACCGAGTGGACCGATCGGCTGCTCGAGGCGACGCGCGGAGCCGATCTCTTCGTGTGCGAAGCGTACGTCTACGATCGCGCGGTGAAATTCCACCTGAGCCACGAGACCATCCGGGCGCATCGCGACGCGTTCGGCTGCCGGCGCATCCTGCTCACGCACATGAGCCCCGACATGCTCGCGCGCCAGGCCGACGCGGCCTTCGAGTGCGCGCGCGACGGCCTGGTGATCGATCTCTAGCCGGAGCGCTCAGCCGACGACGAGGTTGACGATCTTTCCGGGCACGTAGACGAACTTCCGCACCGTCTGTCCCTCCAGGCACGGGCCGATGTCGTCCGAGGCCAGCACCGCGGCGCGCGCGTCGTCCGCCGAGGCGTCGCGCGCGAGCCGGAGCCGGCCGCGGACCTTGCCGTTGACCTGCACGGGGACCTCCACCACGTGCCACCAGCCTTCGATCGCGAGATGGTCGTACGCCACGGCTAGGACGCTCCCTCGCGCGCGAGCCTCGCGAGCACCGGCATCGACGCGATCTGCTCGTCGCTCAGCTCGTCCCAGCGGATGCCGCGCGGCTTCGGACGCGTGCCGCGTGTGCGAATCACGCGCTCCGGCGTGACCACGAGGTCGGCCGGCACGTCGTGCGACGTCATCGGGATCGCGCCGCGCACGACCTGGAGCTCGTGGACCGTCGTGAGCACCGGCGTTCGCGCGCCCACGAGGTCGAGCGCGCGCGCGAGCGCCCACTCGAGATCGCTGTAGCCGCCGCCCTTGCCGAGACGCCGGCCGTCGTTGGTTACCGCGACGGTGCCGGCAACGACGAGATCGATCTTGTCGAGTGCGTCCGGTGTGACGGGCTCGCCGAGCCTGGAGGCGCCGCCGATCGTCGACGCTTCTGCAAGACGGCCTCCGAGCTTGCTCGGATCGAGCCGGATGAAGCAGCGGGCAGCGCGGAGCCGTGGGACCGCCATGAACACGATCTTGCCGTCCCTGAGCGCCCGCAGCCGGACCGGACGTTGCGGCGCGTCGGGATTGCACTTGAGCCGCCGCGCCCTCTTCCACTCCGGAAGCTCGGCCGCGCGGGCGGCCGCGGCTTCAGCACCGACGAAGTTTGGAATGCGGTCCTCGATCGGGAAGGGAAAGCGCGCGACACCCCGCGCGCGCAGCTCACGCCACACGCGTGCGCGGATCGCGTCCTTCGTCATGCGCCGGGGGGCCACGTGGGAGAGGTGCTCAGACTCCGCGCGTCACGGGGACGGCGGCAGGCGGCAGCGGCACGGCGCTGGGCGCCGTGCGGAGCACGCGATCGACGAACGCCGTGGCGGCGATCGTCGCGACGATGGCGACGAGCGCGGTCACGCCCAGCGCCACGACGGCGTCGGGCAGATCGGGATGCACGTGCGTGAACGCCGGCGAGCGCATGAACATCACGGCGTTGACGGCGTAGAGCGCGAGCGCGAAGCCGAGCCCGGCGGCGATCGGGCGCCGGCGCGCGTCGACGAGCGCCATGACGAGCGCGGGCAGGATCGGGAACAGGCGGACGGTGAATCCGCGGCCAGGCGTGGCCCCGTTACGGCGCGCGATCTCATGCGCGACCGCGATCGGCGACGTCGTCTCCGACAGCGCGTCGCCGAGCGCGGGCACGGGCTGCAGGATCGCCATCCCGGCATCGCCCACGCCGATCGCGCAGAGCTGCAGCGCGACGCCGCCGACGGCGAGCAGCACCGGCACCGCGCGCGACTCCGCGAGCCGCGATGCCAGCACGAACGTGAACGTGAAGAACAGCGCGCCGAGCATCGCGAAGCTGAAAAAGCGCACGCCGCCGTGCAGGAACGCGGTCCGGAGCGACGGATCGACGCCCGTCTGGAAGCCGGAGAAGAGCAGGAGGCCGGCCAGCACGAACGCGACCGTGCGCGCCCGCGCGCCCGACGGCCACGCCTCGCGCGCGATCAGGAGGCACGCGATGCTGTTGATCTGCGCACCCGCGAGACCGAGCAGGTGCGGCGGGCTCCACAGCGTCACGTCGATCCCGAACAGGCGATGCCAGAGGTCGTCGATCGGCGCCGCCACAATGGTGAGGGCGATGCCCCACCACGCCAGGTGATAGCCCCGCGTGCCGACGAGCCCGGCGACACGCAGCGTGTCGCGCGGGGCGGCGAGGCGCCGAGCCGCCCCGCGCG